>Ga0255058_10000684_pt1 | contig 19496 bp, 15 predicted proteins | sample Cases_109_9_MG_FD_188637 | JGI IMG/M metagenome (GOLD analysis project Ga0255058, IMG submission 188637) | Seawater microbial communities from Amundsen Gulf, Northwest Territories, Canada - Cases_109_9 | ecosystem: Environmental > Aquatic > Marine > Gulf | place: Canada: Northwest Territories... | reverse complement strand
GCCAGAGTTGCCCTTAAAGGTATTGGAGTAAAATTTAACTTTCCTGGGTACGCCAGATAAAACCGGTTAAGGATACCTAATAAAAATAACGAAGCTAATGGACTAGCCAGCTAAAGGGAGGGTGTAAAATGATTAAGCAAATATTAATTGGAATTATAGTAGTAGCGATAATAATCGGTGGTTATTTTTGGTTGACTCAAGAAAAGACAGATCATACCGGGCCTGCTGAAAAAATAACTGTTGCAATCGGAAGTGGACCGGTAACGAGCCTTATACATATTGCTTTTGAAAATGGTTACTTCGAAAATGAGGGGTTAGATCTCGCACTTCAACCGCATACATCAGGAAAATCTGCTTTCAATGCAGTAGTAGAAGGAGATGCAGATTTAGCAACAGCTGCCGATACTCCAATAATGCACGCCATTATGAGAGGAGATAAAATATACATATTAGCTACAATCTCATCCACAGAGCACGATAAAATGATAGTTGCAAGAAAAGATAAAGGGGTTTCAATACCGAATGATTTGAAAGGGAAAAGGATTGGAGTATCTGTTGGTACAAATGCAGAGTTCTTCATGGATTCGTTCCTAATTATGCATGGAATATCAAGGGACGAGGTTGAGGTAATTAATGTGGAGACTAATGCAATGGTTGATACTTTAACTAGTGGAGAGGTAGATGCTGTATCAACTTGGAACCCACATGTAATTAAATTGCGAAAAGGATTGGGGGATAATGGAGCAGCATTTTCCGGTGAGGGAATATACAGAGAGACGTTTAACATTGTTACAAAGCAAGACTTTGCTAATGAGAATCCAGAGAATATAAAAAAGGTCCTTCGAGCGCTTATCAAGGCAGATGAATTTATTGAAGAAAATCCTGATGAGGCGCAGGAGACAGTAGCAGGAAAGATTGGGATGGATAAAGCTGCCCTGAATGAATTATGGGAACTTTATAATTTCAAAGTAACGTTAGATCAATCTTTGCTCCTAACATTAGAAGCTGAGGCAAGGTGGGCCATCAAAAAAAAAGTGACTAATAAAACGGAGGTTCCAAACTTTCTTGATTATATTTACTTGGAAGGTTTGGAAAAGGTTAAACCGGAAGCTTTTAGAATAATACGTTAAAAAAGGATCTTTTAGAGCGGTATCATTGCTTGCCAGGGGAATGAAAGAAGCTTTTGCGCCACTATTCAGCTTTTTATAGGTCATGGAACTTACTCAATAGTACGTACGAGGAAAAGAAAATGAGCATAAAAAAGAGATTATTTTTAGGTGTAGCAATCTCAATTATCTTAGCCATACTCTTTATTTCTGTTGTTTTGATAGGATCTGGTAAAATAGCTAAAAAGAGCAAAGAAAATAACGTAGCACGCAAGATAGAGTTAGCTATATCAGAACTTAACATAGTTATGTATGAGTATTTGTTATACCATGAGAAGCGAATGAGACAGCAATGGATTGCAAAATATAATTCTATAAAGGAAATTCTGAGAAGAGAAGAAGAAGTTAAGAAACTGACACAAGTCGACTATGCTACCCTTGGTAATTTATTCTCACAAATAACTGTAAATTACGCAACAAGACAAAAGCTTATCCAAGAGGGGGCATTGCAGGCAAAAATCGATATTCCTATTAGGTTAGAGGAAGGATTGGTGACTCAGCTATTAATAAAATCACATTCAATAATAAGTGATGCTTCTATGTTTGCTGAAAAAGCACAAGCTGAAGCAAAGGAAATTCAAAGAATAGCTAACATGTTGGGTTTAATTTTAGTGACATTTTTTGCCTTTACTGTAACAACTGCATTGCTTGTTATTGCCAGAAGTATCTCAGAGCCACTGAATGAACTAATCAAAAGCACGGAAATAATTGGTAAAGGAGATCTCGATCATAAGGTCGAGATCAAAACAAAAGATGAGCTTGGAGAATTGGCTGCTGCCTTTAATCAGATGACCAAAAGGCGCAAGCGGGCGGAGGAAGCCCTGCAGCAACGAGGACATGATCTTGGCGAGCGAATCAAGGAATTGAACTGTCTTTATGAAATTAGCACATTGATTCAAACGTCTGAAACGACTATTGAAAACATCCTTCAAAACGTAGCGGAACTCATTCCTCATGCTTGGCAATATCCTGAAATCACCGGTGCCAGAATTTTGTGGAATCAAAGAGAGTATTTAACTAAAAATTTCAAAAAAACCAAGTGGGTACAATCCAGCAACATTATTACGGCAGGACGGCATACCGGTAGTTTAGAGGTTATTTATCTGGAGGAAAGACCGGAAGAAGATGAAGGTCCTTTTTTGAAGGAAGAGAAAAATTTGATCCATGCGGTCACCGAAATGTTGGGGAAAACGATTGAACACTTTCAGGCTGAAGCGGAAATAAAAAACTACCATAAAAATCTGGAAAAAATGATTAAACAACGTACCGCCGAGCTTGACAAACGGGTTTTAGAAGTGGAGCAGCTCAACAGTGCGATGACGAACATGCTTGAGGATCTTCGGGTGAGCAACGAAAGTCTTGAAAGTACATCAAAACAATTGGCAGAAGCAAACAAGGAGCTGGAAGCGTTTGCCTATTCTGTTTCCCATGACCTTCGCGCCCCGCTTCGGGCCATAACCGGCTTTTCCGAGATGCTGGTAGAAGATTACGGGGATAAACTTGATCAAGATGGCCGACGTCAACTGGGCGTCATTCAAAACAGCGCCCGGGACATGGGGCAACTTATCGATAACCTTCTCGCTTTTTCGCGACTGGGGCGAAAATCACTCAAAAAGTCTGAAATTAATATGAATACGCTGGCAGATGAGGTAACTGAAACGCTTCAGCTCGTTGAGAAAAAACAAAAGATAAGTCTGAATGTAAAAGAACTCCCCTCTGTTTCTGGCGACCATGCCCTGATTCGGGAGGTCTTTGTTAATCTCCTGTCAAATGCTATAAAATATACAAGACCTGTAAAGGAGCCTGTCATTGAAATTGACAGCAGAACAGAAGGGAATGAAAACATATATTATATCAAAGACAACGGTGTGGGCTTTGATATAAAGTACAAGGAAAAGCTGTTTCAGGTTTTTCAGCGCCTCCACAGCGCCGAAGAATTTGAAGGCACCGGGATCGGCCTTGCGCTTGTTCAGCGCATTATCCACCGACATGGCGGGCGCGTATGGGGGGAAGGCAAAGAAAATGAAGGAGCAACGTTTTACTTCTCGTTACCAAAAGATAACAAGTTGAAAGTTTAATGTTTTTTATTGTGTAGAATGATTGCCGGTTTGATGAATTACCTCAGAAAATCAAAGTTAACAGGAAGTAAGTATAAATAAACTTCAAACCCGAAAGGGGGAAAAAATGTCAAATGGAAACGTGATTGAAATCCTGTTGGTCGAAGACAATCCGAATGACGCTGAACTCACGCTGAGGGCATTGAAAAAACGAAACCTTGCCAACAAGGTGCATGTGGTCATAGATGGGGCAGAAGCCCTGGACTATATTTTTGCCACCGGCAGCTATGAGAGTCGCGACCTGAATCATCAGCCGAAATTGATCCTTTTGGATCTGAAGCTGCCCAAGGTGGATGGTTTGGAGGTACTGCGCCGGATAAAATCAGATGAACGCACAAAAGCAATACCGGTGGTGGTGCTTACGTCATCCCGCGAAGAGCGGGATATGGTGGAAAGTTACAAGCTCGGTGTGAACAGCTATATTGTCAAGCCGGTTGATTTTAACAAATTTCTCGATTCTGTGGGTGATTTGGGACTTTACTGGCTGCTGCTAAATGAACAACCGAGTTGATTTTAGATTTTAGGTTGCAGATTTTAGATTGGAAGTTTAAGATTGGAGATTTTATGGACCAAGCAGAAATGAAGGAAAGAACATCGGAAGTGCTTCGCATTTTGATTCTGGAGGATGTTCCGGCCGACGCCGAACTGATGAAGCGAGAATTGAAAAATAGCGGGATCGCATTCACTTCAAACTGTGTGTACAAAAAAGACGATTTTTTAAAGCAACTTGAAGGTTTTTCACCGGATATCATTCTTTCGGATTATTCGATGCCCCAGTTTAATGGTATGGAAGCCCTCGAACTGGTTAAGGAACGTTTTCCCTCCATTCCTTTTATCATCGTGACCGGTTCGATAAACGAGGCGACCGCTGTTGAATGCATGAAAGCCGGCGCAGACGACTATGTGCTGAAAGAAGGTCTCAAACACATCGGTCCGGCGGTTGAAGGCGCTTTGGAAAAGAAGCGGCTGAGAGAAGAGAAAGAAAAAGCAGAAGAGATCGTGCGACAATCGGCCCGGGCATGGCAGACCACTTTTGATTCGGTTAACGACGCTATCTGCCTGATTAACACGGAGGGGAAAATCCAGCAGTGCAACAAGGCCATGACAAATCTTTTGGGAAAAACCGCCCACGAAGTCATAGGGAGTACCTGCTGGGAGCTTGTGCACCATACATCTGAACCGATCGAGGGGTGTCCCTTTATCAAGCTGCGGGAGACACACCAAAGAGAAACCATTCGCTTCCCTTCCGGTGATCGAATGCTGCAGGTGACTGTCGATCCTGTTTTTAGTGAAGGTGGTGATTTGATCCACGTTGTTCACATCATATCCGATATCACAGCGCTCAACCGGGCAGAGGAACAACAAAAAAATCTCATATCCGAACTCCAAAATGCACTTGCCAAAGTCAAAACATTGAGCGGGTTCCTTCCCATTTGTGCTAACTGCAAAAAAATACGCGATGACAAAGGCTACTGGAATCAGATTGAAACCTATATCCGGGATCACTCTGAAGCCGACTTCAGTCATGGTATATGCCCTGAGTGTGCGGAAAATCTCTATCCCGGTTTTGAACTATTTTCTAATGGCAATGATTCCTGATGATAAGGATAAGGTTACTTCAATACTGTTTTCATCAAATTGTCTGGAGAAGATAATGCAATCCAAAATCCAAAATCCAAAATCCAAAATCGAAGCAGATTTGCCATCGGAAGCGCTTCGCATTCTGATTCTCGAAGATGTTCCCACCGATGCAGAGCTGGTAAAACGGGAGTTGCGAAATGCCGGCATCGTGTTTACTTCAAGACTGGTTGATAAAAGAGACGATTTCTTGAAGCAACTTGAAGATTTCTCACCGGATATCATTCTTTCGGACTATTCGATGCCCCAGTTTAATGGCATGGAAGCCCTTTCATTATCAAGGGAATTGGACCCAACTCTCCCCTTCGTCATGGTGACCGGATCGATTAACGAGGAGACGGCTGTTAATTGCATGAAAGCCGGTGCAACCGACTATGTATTAAAGGAGCGTCTCAAACGCATTGGGTCGGCTGTAGAAGGGGCGCTGGAAAAAACACGAATGAGAGGGGAAAAGGAGAGAGCTGAAGATCAGCTTCAGGAAGAAAAAGAGTTCATGGAAAAATCATTAGACGCCCAAACAGATACTTTTTTTGTTTTTGAACGTGCTACCGGAAAAGCAGTCCGTTGGAACAAGGCTTTTAGAGAAATATCCGGTTACAGCGATGAAGAGATCTCGTCGATGAAAGTCCCTGAGAGTTATTACAGCAAGGAAGATCTGAAAAATGCAGCAGCAGCATATGAAAAGGTATTGAGAGGGGGAAAAGCAACGGTGGAAATGTCTCTTATTACCAAAGATGGCCGAAAAATTCCAACTGAGTACTCCGCCTCGACCTTAAAAGATAAGGAAGGAAACCCAAGATACCTCATTGTTGTAGGCAGGGACGTCACCGAGCGAAAACAGCTTGAAGCACAGCTATTTCAATCCCAAAAGATGGAAGCCATCGGTCAGCTGGCGGGCGGGGTGGCCCATGATTTCAACAACCTTTTGACGAGCATTATCGGTAATGCGACCCTTGTTTCAATGAAACTTGAAAAAGACAGCCCCCTTCAGGAATATCCAGAGGAAATCATGAAGGCCGGTGAAAGCGCCGCTTCTTTGACTCGACAGCTTCTGGCATTCAGCCGCAAGCAGATATTTCAGCCTGAAGTATTAAATCTCAACGCGGTGATCCCTAATATCGAAAAGATGCTCCGTCGCTTAATTGGTGAAGATGTTGAACTAAAAACGATCCTACAACCGGAACTGGGCAATGTAGAGACTGATCCGGGGCAGATAGAGCAGATAATCGTAAACCTCGCGGTCAATGCCAGAGATGCCATGCCGACAGGGGGTAAACTCACCATTGAAACAGTCAACGTCCAGATGGATGAGAAATACGTCCGGGAACACATAACGGCCAAACCAGGGTTCTACGTGATGATGGCCATAAGTGACACCGGCACAGGGATGGATGAAGAGATTCGTTCAAAGATCTTTGAGCCCTTTTTTACCACAAAAGAGGAGGGCCAGGGCACGGGGCTGGGTCTTTCCACCGTCTATGGGATTGTGAAGCAGAGTGATGGCTATATCTGGGTATACAGCGAACCCGGAAAAGGGACGTCCTTCAAAATCTACCTGCCCAGAGTCGATAAAGAGAGTCAAGATATCAAGAAAATAAAGACTTCTGACAAATCTCTCAGCGGTACAGAGACTGTTCTGGTGGTTGAGGACGACCGTATGGTTCGGGAACTGGCGATCAAGATCCTTCAAAAATACGGGTATAAGGTTTTGGAGGCAGAAGACGGCAAAGAGGCCATTGAGATTGGCAAACAGCATGAAGGACCTATCGATCTGATGCTGACCGATGTGGTGATGCCGGGGATGAGCGGCCGGATATTGGCGGCGGAATTTGAGAGTCTGCGACCAAAAATCAAGGTGGTCTACATGTCAGGCTATACGGATAACATCGTTGTGCATCATGGTATCCTGGACCGGGGAATGAGCTTTATCCAGAAACCTTTCACCCATGAAGCATTGGCGATCAAGGTGCGTGAATTGCTCGATGGAAAGAAAAAATCTTAATATGTTTCTTATAAAGGCGAAGCGATACAACAAATATTCAGTTGACAATATTCAATAGTCAATTCCGGCTTGTCCGGATTAGGGCTTTCGAGCGGAAATTATCAGGCGATGATTCATGCAGCCCAAATCTTCCTCACTGTAACAGGTAGTAGAATCCGAACAAATTTGAACATCGATAAACCCAGCCTTTGTAACCAGAGCAGCTAATTGCTGCGGTTCATAGAGGTGGATCCTATACGATTTGTCTCGAATTAATCCTTTTTGTTTGCTCAACACCATTTCTCTGGCATATATAACATCCTTATTGAGCTCTCTCTCACGACATACAACCACATCATCCCCGATTTCATGCCATGCAATGGGAGATAGTTTTTCGCGAACAGTATTACCGTCTGTGACCTCCAGCAGAAACCACCCTTTGGGTTTGAGTACTCGAAAGCTTTCCCTGAGGATAAATAAATCCGCATTTTTATCCGGAATATAGCCTAACGAATTGCCCAACATCAACACATGGTCATATTCTTCCTCTGCCAGTTTCGTGTCACGTGCGTCACCCTGGATAAAACGGATGGGATATTTTTGACGCTCGGCATTTTCTGCTCCGATTTTCAGTAGCGGGCGGGCGTAATCGAACACGGTACAGTTCAAAATTCCGCGTTTGCAAAGCGCCATCGTATGACGCCCATGTCCGCCGCAAAGGTCGAGAATTCGATCCTGGGGGCCCATCGGAATCAGGTTACAGAATAGCTCGATTTCACGGCGAGTGATTTCCTCATTGCATACCGAACGGGCATCGGTAACCAGATAGACTTCATCAAAAAGCGTCTTCCACCAATCAGGGTCAACTGCTATACTCATTATGCTTCCAGGTGGGCCCCGAAACTGAACAGGCCGTCTGCCGCGAATATTGCAGGACTGCCCTGCCAGGGCTGCATCTTTGCGATTTCCAGCTCTTCATGCTCTATATCGATATATTCATCCAGCTCGCCGGCATGCCACATTTTTTCAAGAGTCAAACTATCGGACCACACGGCCGAGCAGTACTTTTTTAGGTCGGCAAGCTGTGCCAGAGTGATAATACGCGGCCGCAGGGCAATTTTTATCGGGCCCAGAAGATATGTAAATTTTTCATTCAGAGCCATCGATTTCTGCAATTCTTCTATGGCAACCATTTTTTGATAATCTATCTCTAAGATTGCCTGATTAATTTTGTTGACAGCCTCTTTTACCGTCATTTGTGATTTCAAAACAGCAAGCGGTTGTACACCGCCGCCACTCCCCACGTTGGTCGGCACATCGCCGAATCGGCACAGGAAGCCGAATACCTGATCAGGCCCGATTAAACATCGAAAGTCTGTTTGCCGATTTGAGAGAATAATTTGTTGTTGGCTTTTATCGATTTCTGGGATTTTCTCAGCCCACAATCCTAAGGGAACCTTCTCCTGAAGGATATAGCCGCCTTTTCTGAGGGCCGACTCAATGGCATCATCACCGTTCCTATCAACTTCTCCGACCCGCACCCCAATACCGGAATAGCCGCGCTCAGGTTTTAAAACCAAATTGTACCAATTCTTCCGGGTCCATTCAATCAAGTCCGTGATCGGTTGGCCCTTTGAATCCACCGTTTTTCTTGGGAAAAACCGCCTTGTCCATGGTGTCCGTCTGACGGTTTCCGAATGAAAGCGATCAGCAAGGGGACCGGTGATGACCTCAAACATACTTTTAACATTGATCGGCTCGGTGCCCCGGGGGTTGATGATCCGTTTTTCACGAATGGCCTGCATCAACGGCTCGAGGTTATGCTTGCGGTGCAGTTTTAAAAATACGTCGTTATTAAAATCCATAAAAACAAGGGAAACCGGTCGTCCCTGATGGCAAACACGGCCGTTTTTGGTTTCAAATTCATGTGGCGCTGCTAAAATGCCCGTTATTCCCTCGATCTGATCCAGCCGTTTGGCAAAGTTGATGTTCTCGGTGACATCGGTCAGTGTTTCCTCTTCTGCCACGACCGCAATAAGGCCGGGGTTGGAACCCTCCCGTTGCCGGTGGACATCGACCAGCATCCGGGCAAATCCTACAACCGGGTGAAGCAGTGGATGATCTAAGTCAAGCTTCACTCCGGTCGGCTTGATCTGGTTCACTTTTTCCCACACCTGCTTTGAAATTTCCTGTGTGGTCCGTTGATAATCCCATCCGCCGGGGCTGCCCAAATTCCATTCCGAATGAAAGCCGAGAAAACTATCCACGAATAACCTCCCTAACCCGGACAAGCCGGTTGTAACGAAGTGAAAATCCCGATTCATCGGGGAACCAAAATGAATATCGACAATTGAATATTGACTATTTGTGGGTGTCGCTTTGCTCCGTCTTTTTTAGGATAGTTTTTTTAAATGATCCGCCGCAGGCGGACCTTCAATATTCAATCGAAAATATTCAATTATTTGAAGACAGAAAAAATATCCCAATACTCCGCGGATTGCCATAAAATGCACAAAAATAATCTTTTGGGTACTAAAACAGGGCCTGTTCTAAATTATCAAAGTCGATCTCACCCTGGGATAAAACCTGGTGTGCGAACTTAACCGGGTTTCGGTACGTTGCGTTGAACTTATCATAGAGCCGGCGAAAGTGACGCCTACCGAGGGTATAGGCCAACTGGTAGCCCGGTTTCAAGACATATCGTCGCACCATGGCCAAAGCGTTACTATGATCCATTCCATGATCGACCAGAAATGATGCAGCTTCTGCCAAACTGCGCTTGCGGGTATGAATATCAAGATCAACCCGCCCGCGAACCGCCCTCCAGAATCTTCGTTTGGCAACCAGCATGTGGTCTAAGGGACTGGAAAAAAACCCGGTGTCGAACAGGAGTTCTTCTGAAAAGCTTGCCCAGCCCTCGTAGAAAATGGGAAATTCAATATGGCGTCGCAAGGGCTGTTCAAGGCTCCAGCGACTGGTGTCGAGCAGATGATGCCCGGGGAAAGTTTCATGGGCCGCGAGTAATCGATAATCAGGCGGCACCGGCTTTGTATTATCAGATGCCATGATAAAGAGGGTGCCACCCTGCGGTGGATGACCGGCGGGCATACTGAAAGCTGCATTGCTTCGAACCGGTAGCATATAATCAGGAATTCCTTCTACGTTTACCGGGCAGCACGCCACCAGCTCGGGCGTTACCAGTCCGCTTTCCAAACAATGGCTGGCAAGGTCAGATATTATCAGATGATAAAGTTGCTTTATACCGCCTGGTGGCAGCTCGGGCGCGGACAACTTTGCAATTGCCTCCTGCCACGGCACGCCGAGAGCCATCTGCTCTGCAGATTGCTCCAGAATTGAACGGGTCTCTGATAGCTCCCGGTCAAGCTGAAAGGCGATTTCATCCGTTTGCAGGTAACAGCCCATGTGGTGGAAAGCAATTTGATCATATAATTCCCGGGACAGAAGAAATTCATCGGTGGTCGGAACCCGGGTGAGGTGGACCTGAAATTGATCCAATGAATCGACGGCGGGCACCAAAACGGACTTTGCAAGCTGGAGAGTTTTCAGCCAAGGCTTCAAGCCCGATATCATTTCGCAGCCAAGGTCACGAAATATCCGTGGAATTTTTTGCAGATTGCGGCGGGCGTGGCTGAGAAATTCAGGGAGCCCCTTTACTCGGGAATTTAAAGCCTGTACACCGGCTTCGATGGCTTCGGCTATACCGATACTGAGAATGGTGAGGTAAAAGGTGGGTTGAGTCCGATGAACCGCGACCTGAGTGAACTGCTCAAGAATCGTTTTGATCATCCGTTGCAGCGTGCGGATGTCGATTCGTTGATCTACAGACAGACCGGCGGTCTTGCAACGATCAAGATCGCGATTCCATTGGGAGAGTTGTCGAGATACGGCCTGGATAGACTCTGATGAAAAATCATCCCAACGGGACCAGTTGTGTTCCGCTGCCCTGGCCTGGGGGAAGAAATGAAATTCATCACTGGCCATGCAAACCGGAAACCGAAGCGCCAGTTGATTAAAAATTTGACCGGCAATCGAATTGATTTGCAGCGGGGATGGATCGATTATTTTTTGATTTCCGATTTCCACGATGTATCCGCCTGGCAAATTGCTGGAGGCACACTTTTTCAACTAAATCCCCATATCATCTTTATGAGATCATAAAACATTTTGCAAGAGATTGACTCAAGTTTCGCACCTGATATTTTGAGGAAAGCCGCATCAGGCATAACACCAGATGCGGAACTATGTCCAATAGGGGTGTGAAACTTGAGAGATTAAATTTAAGGAATCGTGTAGTTAATTTCATAAAAGTCATTTTATCTTTTAAAAATAAATTTCTTGACAGAAGCCTTTTTTGATATTATATTTCGAATCATGTCGAATAATCGAGAAAACAATATTAATAAATTTGCAGAAATGTTTAAAGCGCTTTCAAACCCAAACCGGCTCAAAATATTTTTGCGACTCATCTCGTGCTGTGTGCCCGGAGTGATTACCCACATAAAAGACAGTATTGAATCTGAAGGGTGTGCCTGTGTCGGTGACCTTGGCAAGGATCTCGGGATCGTACCCTCTACGATATCTCATCATATAAAAGAGCTTCGTCAGGCTGGTCTGATCCATATGGAACGGAGGGGGCAAAAAGTCGAGTGCTCGATTGCGCCGGAGACTCTGATCGCTCTGAAAAGTTTTTTTTCATCATAAGTGGAGGTTTTTTTTTAATATAAAATTCGATAGTTGTCGAAAAGTAAAAAAAAGAAAGAAATCTCATTTGCGCCCTTTTTTAAAAACGTCGGCTATAGTGATTAGGAAACATCAGAACCCATAACCCTAAAGAAAAGGAGATAGGACAAATGGAAAACACAAAAAAAACGATTGATGAGACATTTCAAGGTTCAAAATTCAATTTTTGCTGTGACAATTTTGAAAAAATGTCACAGATGATGCAGAAATTTTGCAAAGGTGAAAGTGGAGGCATCAATTGTGACGCCATGATGAAAAAGCTGTTTGGTGATGATTCAAAAAAATCAGATCAGGCATAACATTATGATATCATTGAAGATAACCAACCGGCATGATCATCATGGATTCAGGAGGAAAATATGAAAAACAATAGCAAAAAGGAAATGGGAGACGGGATTCACGTGGAAAAAGAGAATGTTCCGTTATTAATAAAATTTAGAGCAACCCTTTGCCACCATTGTCCGTTTTGTCGTCATGCCCGGAAAAATCCGGATTCCACCATCGGTAAAATTCTGCATCATAAATATCACGCTGAGAACTGCCCTTTGTGGAAGGCCGAAAAGGAGGTATATAGCGAACATCAACGGGTAGACCCTGCGATAGTGAAATCCCATTTGATATGGAAAGAATTTTAGGATGATGTGGCGAAAAAAAATTAATCGGACTATTCGAAACCTGTCGAATACTAAAAAAGGAGGGAAAAAATGGAAACCATTGAAAAAGATGAAATCAGACAAGCAGTTCGAGAAAGCTATGGAAAAGTGGCAAAAGCCGGAGGTGTGTCTTCCGACCCCGGTCCGACAATATCCTGTTGCGGCCCATCAGACATTTCCGTCGAAATAACGCCGGGACCTTCCTGTTGCGCTGGCCCGGATGTTACACCGGAACAAATATCCTCACTTATGGGCTATTCAAAGAATGATATCAATTACGTTCCCCAGGGTGCGAATATGGGGTTGGGCTGTGGAAACCCCGTTGCCCTCGCTTCGCTTAAATCCGGTGAAACAGTGATGGATCTGGGCAGCGGCGGCGGGTTTGACTGTTTTTTGGCGGCCAGGGAAGTGGGCGAAACCGGACGAGTCATTGGAGTGGACATGACATCGGAAATGGTTACTAAAGCGAGAAAAAATGCAGAAAAAGTAGGGGCAACCAATGTTGAATTCCGATTGGGCGAGATCGAACACTTGCCTGTGGCTGATAACAGTGCGGATATTATAATGTCAAACTGCGTTATTAATCTCTCGCCTGACAAGCAGAGTGTTTACCGGGAGGCCTATCGCGTCCTCAAGCCCGGCGGTCGGTTGTCGATTTCAGATGTTTTGGCAACCGCCACCCTTCCCGATAACGTCCGGAAGGACTTGGCTTTGGTGGCTGCCTGTGTTGGTGGCGCTGCAACCATTGACGAAACAGAAACGTTGTTAAGAAATGCGGGTTTTCAGGACATTAAAATAAAACCAAAAGAAAACAGCCGTGAACTGATTTCAAAATGGAGTCCAAGCAAAAGCGAAAACGCAGTGGACTATGTGGTTTCAGCTTACATTGAAGCTGTAAAAGGTAAATAATCCTTAAAGCAAAAGGGGCCATTTATTATCCACCTTTAATCTTTACGTGTTGAGTGCCACAACATCGTGGCACTCAACATTTACGATTTAATCGATCGGGATCATTTTGTTCTCAAGTTGACAAACACCCCCCCAATGACATATTGGCATGGCAATCGATTACTTAAGTTTCGTAAAAATAAGGGAAGATCGCAATGCAAGCATTACTCCAACGGATGAGGACAACAAAGTTATTCGGAAATTTTTCTGAGAGCCAATTGACCCAACTGCTGGAGAACTGCGAAATGCGGAATGCTAATGCCGGCGATATCCTTGTCAAGCCGGACGAACCATTGCGGGACCACCTGGTGCTTTTGGAGGGTGAACTTGAAATCCAGCGCACATGGACCGTTCCCGGCGATAACGACAGGAGCTACACCTGGAGACTGACGCCCGGTGATACCGAAGAGGGTTTGGCGTATCTGAATGCTTCATCGTGTTGCCTTCGTGTTCGGGTGTTGAGCGCCGCCCGATACCTTCTAATTGATGGTAACCGTTTTGATGAAATGCTGGGATGGGGGCAGCATCTCTCTCACCTGCAGGGGAACGCTCAGATTCCACCGCATATCGGGGTGGTGAAAGAGGGGGGTATCTTTCATCACCTGCCGTTGGAGAACATACAGACCGTGTTGGACCGGCTAGAAAGGATGGATGTGCAGGCCGGACAAACCGTGATTCGCGAAGGTGAAGTTGGTGAACGTTATTATATTATCGAAAACGGTGTCGCAGAGATATGGAAGAAAATCGACCCGGCAGATGAACCGACCCGTGTGGCCACAATTGGTGTGGGAGAAGCGTTTGGCGAAGAAGCCCTGCTGCAAAATGGGTATCGTAATGCTACCGTGAATATGACCACCCCGGGACGATTGCTGGTCTTAAAAAAAGCGGATTTTGATGAATTGGTACAACCAAAAATGGCGGAGGAAATCGCACCGGAAGCCGCACTGGATCTGGTCCAGAAAGGGGGGAAGTGGCTCGATTGCCGATATGATACGGAGTTTGATGAGTCCAGGATACCGGGGGCCCAGCACATTCCGTTGAATAAGTTGCGCAAACATATTCATGAGCTGGATGCCGATGCCGATTATCTCGTCTACTGCAATACCGGACGGCGCAGCAAAGCAGCCGCTTTTCTGCTCCGTGAGCGCAACATCAACGCCAAGTCACTGATCGGTGGGATACGCAGCTGGCCCTATGAAATGTACGTTCGGTTCAAGAAAAAGTTTGAAGAACGTTTTGGAGAGTGGGTGGTCAGATACAGGTGGTGGAGCATCGTCACCACGCTCTTGGTTGTGTTTGGTGCAGCAAGCGGAATGCGGTTTTTAACTTTTAACAACGATACCCGGGTTTTTTTTAGTGAAGAAAACCCTCAGCTACAGGCACTTGAAGCCCTTGAAAATACCTATAACCGAATCGATAATGTTCTATTCGTCATCTCCCCTAAAGATGGAAACGTATTCACTCATGAAACGCTTGCTGCGGTGGAAGCGCTGACCGCGGCCTCCTGGGAGATGCCTTTTTCAAGCCGGGTCGATTCCATCACTAACTTCCAGCACACACGGGCAGAGGAAGACGATCTGATCGTAGAAGATCTGGTTGAAAACGCCGAAAGCCTGATCCCATCGGATCTTCAACGGATTCGGCAGATTGCCATTTCTGAACCGCTCCTGACCAACCGCCTGATATCCCCGACCGGGCATGTGACCGGCGTAAATGTCAATATCCTTCTCCCAGGAAAATCTTTAAAAGAAGTGCCGCAGGTGGCCGCATTTGCTCGAAAAAAGATGTATGATTTCCGCCGGGAACATCCTGACATCGACCTTTATCTGGGGGGCGGGGTGATGTTTGATAACGCTTTTGGAGAGGCGAGCCAGAACGATCTGTCAACATTGATTCCAGCGATGTTTCTAATGATTTTGATCATAACAGGATTGACACTTCGATCAATTATTGGAACCTTTACCACACTGATTATCATTGTTTTCTCCATGATCACAGGTCTAGGGCTAGCCGGCTGGTTTGGTATATCGTTAAACACCGCATCGGTCAATGCCCCCACGCTTATTCTCACCCTGGCAGTGGCGGACAGCATACATATCTTGACCACCATGTTTCAGCAGATGAAAACGGGGAAGGCCAAACGCGAAGCCGTCGTCGAGTCGATCCGGGTGAACCTTCAGCCTGTTTTTCTCACCAGCATTACCACGGCGATCGGGTTTTTAACCATGAACTTCTCCGATGCGCCCCCCTTTCGTGACTTGGGCAATATCGTGGCCATGGGTGTGACGGCCGCTTTTATCTACTCGGTTCTATTTCTCCCGGCACTGATGGCCGTTCTCCCTGTGCGGATAAAGGCAAAACCAGAGAAAGCAGCTTATTCGGTCTGTGATCGGTTGGCGGATTTTGTGATCAATCGCCGCAAGGCCCTTTTCTGGGGGGTAGTGGTCGTTGCCGGAGTACTGATTGCGGGCATAACGCGAATTGAACTTCATGACGACTGGATCAAATACTTTGCTGAGAGCTACGACATTCGCAGGGCCACTGATTTCTCAGAAGCAAATTTAACCGGATTTAATGTGATAGAGTACTCTTTGAAGTCCGGCGAAACCGCTGGAATTAACAATCCTGAATATTTGATGACTGTTGAAAAATTTACAAACTGGTATCGCCGGCAATCAAAAGTTGTTAACGTCAATTCGATTACCGATACCATGAAACGTTTGAACAAAAACATGCATGGGGGCGATGAATCGTATTACGGCATCCCCAAAGAGCGGGAATTGGCGGCACAGTATCTGCTCCTGTATGAGATGTCCCTTCCGTTCGGCCTTGATCTCAACAACCAGATCAATGTCGATAAATCGGCTACCCGGTTGATCGTCACCCTAAAAGGCACAACCACAAAAGAATTGCGCAAGATGGATGAAAAAGCCCGGGGGTGGTTGAAGGCAAATGCACCTGAAAGCATGTTTACCTATGGCTCCGGGTTGTCAATTATTTGGGCCCACCTATCCGAACGCAACATCAACAGCATGCTGGGTGCATCGTTTTGGGCGCTGGTGCTGATTTCGGGAATCCTGATATTCGTGTTGGGCAACTTCAAGGTTGGCGTTCTCAGTCTTATACCGAATCTGACCCCGGCTCTCATGGCTTTTGGGATTTGGGGACTTCTGGTCGGAGAAGTCGGGATAGGGCTGTCTGTGGTGGCGGCCATGACCCTTGGCATTGTTGTGGATGATACGGTGCACTTTATGAGTAAGTATCTTCGTGCCCGGAGAGAATACAGGATGAATCCGGTCACTGCTGTTCGGTATTCATTCAATACCGTTGGAACTGCCATGATGATCACAACCGCTGCACTGGTGGGTGGGTTTATTATCCTTTCTTTTTCAGGTTTTAGAATGAATTCTGACATGGCCACCATGGCCGCGATTACCCTAGCGCTGGCGCTGGCGTTGGATTTTTTATTCTTACCCGTCCTGTTAATAAATGTGGAGGAGGAGGAGGAGAATGAAGCGACTGTTTTTAATATTGATCCTATCCCTGGTTCTGCTACCGCAGGCAGCATCCGAAACGCCTGAAGAGAAGGGCTTTGCCATTGCCAAGGAAGCTGACAGACGCGATACCGGGTTTAAAAGTTCTACCGCCAATTTGCTTATGGTCCTGAAAAATAAACATGGTCAGGAGAGTATTCGGAAAATCCGCATCCGGACGCTGGAAGTTAAAGGAGATGGGGACAAAAGCCTCTCCATATTCGATAACCCCAGGGATGTAAAAGGCACCGCGTTTCTGACGTTTTCCCACAAGAGAAAAGATGACGATCAGTGGCTGTACCTTCCGGCATTAAAGCGGGTAAAGCGGATCAGCTCACGGAACAAATCGGGTTCATTTATGGGAAGCGAGTTTGCCTATGAGGATATCTCCAGCCAGGAAGTAGAGAAGTATACATACAAATGGATTCGCGACGAGATGGTTGATGGCCGAGCGTGTTTTGTTGCCGAGTTTTACCCGGTGGATAAAAAGAATTCCGGATATACACGGCAAGTCAACTGGATCGATAAGAGTGAATACCGTGTCTGGAAAGTTGAGTATTTTGATCGGAAGAAGTCGTTATTCAAAACCCTGACCATGAAAGGCTATCAAAAATACTTGGACCGCTACTGGCGGGCAGACGAAATGAACATGGTCAACCATCAAAACGGGAAAAGTACGCGCCTGGAATTTTCGGATTACAAGTTCGGTGCCGGGCTCAAAGACCGTGATTTCAGTAAGAACAGCCTCAAGAGGGTGAGGTGAAGATCTCGCTCTTTCTTATTGTCCCTCTTCTTACCATATGCGTGACCGGCGCAACTGCGGCATCTGTTTCTGAATTTTCAGGATATGTTGCAGTGGAAGGGAGGGTTTTTTTCAACGAGGCATTGTTTTCCGAACAGGAGAGGGGCAGTGTTTCTTTCGTTTTACAGCCGGAATATTACCACGAATGGGAAAACGGCTCCAGTTTAACGGCTGTTCCGTTCGCCAGGATCGACAGCGCTGATTCCGAGCGAAGTCATCTGGATATCCGCGAGTTGAACTACCTATGGTTGTCTCAAAATTGGGAGCTGCGCGTCGGCATTGGAAAAGTATTCTGGGGGGTAACAGAATTTGTTCACCTTGTGGATATCATAAACCAAACCGATCTGGTGGAGGCAATCGATGGCGAGGATAAACTCGGTCAGCCGATGGCGAACCTGTCCTATCCCACCGATCTGGGAACTTTCGATTTGTTTGTGTTGCCTTATTTCAGAGAGCGCACATTCCCGGGGATAAGTGGACGTCTGCGGTCCGAGCCGGTTGTCGATACCGATCGTGCGGTATATGAAAGTAACGATGAGGAACACCACATCGACCTGGCGATAAGATACAGTCATTCAATAGGAGATTGGGATTTTGGAATATACAATTTTAATGGCACGGGCCGCGAACCCACACTTGTTTTGAATCTCGATGAAGATGGCGAACCGGCCCTTGTTCCTTTTTATGAGCTGATCAATCAGACCGGTCTTGACCTCCAGACGGTAAAGGGGAATTGGTTGTTTAAACTTGAAGCCCTTTACCGAACAGGCCAGGGCGATGGTTTTTTCGCCGGTGTCGGCGGTTTCGAATACGCTTTCGCGAACATCGCACAAACCGGCTTGGATTTGGGAATAATAGGTGAATGGGCGTTCGATGAAAGGGGTGACGACGCGACCACACCTTTTCAGAACGATGTGATGTTGGGCCTGCGCCTGGAATTAAACGACGCCGCCAGTTCACGACTATTGGCAGGGTTTAGCCAGGACCTTGAAAACGCTTCTACCGCTTTTAGCGTTGAAGCGAGCCGCCGGTTCGGTAATAACTGGCGGCTTTCATTTGAATTACGATCATTTTATAATCAATCTGAAGACGATCCGTTTTTCAGCGTGCGAGACGACGATTACGTTCAACTTGAACTTGCCTTTTATCTATAAACTCAAGCTTCGCATCCTCAATTCGCTTCTAAAAATCACTGCGTTTTTTGCTCCTTGACAATCCCATCCCAGCATGACCATTGACACGCCCAGTTATCGAGATCTTTGAGTTTGGGATTGCCACAGCTTATACTGTTCGGAACCGCAATTCCTTTTTCATCCTGCCATTCTATCAAAAGATTGCATACATTTCCTTCCTCAGGGCAATCTATTTGCTGTGTGGTCCATGTTGAACGATTAACCATAACCGATCCTCCTCAGACTGAAATATTTCACTTTCTCATCAATTCCCTCAAGTAAACAGAGATCAGTTGTGTATTTATCAAATTTTGCACAATTTAACAAATATCTATTTTTTTGGGGTCAATTTATAACTCAAGTTTCGCATTCCCGATGAAAAATTTCTTTTTACCCTTTGCCTGATGCGGCTTTCCTCAAAATATCAGGTGTGAGACCTGAGTTATATTTGTATTGGACGAATGATGAAATTTTATGACACCTGGTGCTATTTTTAACGATCGTGGTATCCATAATACTTTAAAAACCAATAATATCTAATCGAGTTTTAACTCGATTAGGGTTGTATTTTTGCAAAGAATGAAATGAACAAATCCGAAGGAAAATGGGTATCTTCTTATGGCTGGGTAGTGGTGGGTGCCGGCGCTGCCATAACCCTTATTGTATACGGTATCAATTATTCCTTCGCCGTGTTCTTTAAGCCGTTATTGCAGAGTTTCCAGTGG
>Ga0255058_10000683_pt1 | contig 19499 bp, 15 predicted proteins | sample Cases_109_9_MG_FD_188637 | JGI IMG/M metagenome (GOLD analysis project Ga0255058, IMG submission 188637) | Seawater microbial communities from Amundsen Gulf, Northwest Territories, Canada - Cases_109_9 | ecosystem: Environmental > Aquatic > Marine > Gulf | place: Canada: Northwest Territories... | reverse complement strand
TCCCGGTCGCCCATCATCGCATGGGCCGTGAGTGCGATAATGGGGATAGCTTTTGTCTCGGGCGCCGATTTGAGTTGTCGGCTTGCTTCCCAACCATCAAGCACGGGCAAATCCATATCCATCGGGATCAGGTCCGGCGCTATTGATCGGGCCATCTCCACTCCCTGTCCACCATCGACGGCAATGACCACCTCGTGACCCTGCCGGCCCAGGCGCCGAGACAACATATCCCGGTTCACGATCCTCACTCTCGAAGAGTGCGGTCACCCGCCGACCGATGATCTCTTCCCCCCGGTAGCCCAACAGGGACTCGGCATGACACTGGGGCCCGCCAGAGAGGTCTAACCCGTTTTTGGCCGATCCCGCAGTTCTTCTACCTTTTTCTCCAAATCCTGGAAGTAGTCCGTCTCGGTGATCTCGGACACCCGACGCGCCATCTTGGTCTGGTCAATCTCGATGCGGAGGGCCTGGATCTGGGCCTTCGCCCGTCGCAATTCTTCTTCCGCCTGCTTGAGCGGTCGCAAGTCTTTGTTGAATCCGACCGTGCCAGCCTCCTGACCCTGCTCGTCGTACAGAATGGATGTCGAGATCATGACGGGGATGGGGGTGCCGTCCTTTGCCCGTAGGGTGGTTTCGAAGGCCGAAACTGTACCGCCCTGCTTCCGCATCTGGCGCATCAACTCTTTTGCCCGGTCCACGCTCTCGTACACGAGCGACACACGCTGGCCTATGATCTCCTCTCGCCGGAACCCCAACATGGCTTCGGCACCCTCGTTGAAGAGAACAACGTTCCCTGCCTTGTCTGTCGAGATGATGGCATCGGTCGCGCTTTCAATCAGCCGTTCAAGATACTCCCTCGTCTCCTGAACCTCCGCGTTGGCGGCCCGGAGCGCCTCCTCTGCCTCCTTGCGCGCGCTGATGTCTTCCACGGTGCCTTCGTAGTACAGCAGCCTGCCACTGGCATCCCGGACTGCACGCGAGTTCTCTGAAACCCAGATCACGCTGCCGTCTTTGCGATACACTTGCGACTCAAATTCCGACACGGCACGCTGTTCCTGCATTAGGCGAGTGAACTCGGCGCGACGGGCGGGTTCCACATAGAGTTGCGACCCGATATCGCTGAGATTTTGGATAAGCTCCTCCGGAGACTCGTACCCGTAGATGCGCGCCAGCGAGGAGTTGGCACTAAGGTAGCGCCCCTCTGACGTCGTTTGGAAGATTCCCTCGACCGCATTCTCAAAAATACTGCGATATTTCGCCTCGGCTTGCCGCAGCGCCTCTTTCGCCCGCGTGCGCGCCTCCATCTCTCGTTTGAGATCCTCGTTGGCTACTGTGAGTTCTGCTGTCCGCTCCTGAACGCGAAATTCCAGGTCATCCTTCGCCCGTTGAAGGGCCGCCTCGGCCCGCGTGCGTTCAATCACCCGCCCGAGCTGCGTCCCCACCTGAGCCATCATGTCCAATAACGGCTCATTCGGTTCTATGGCCTCAGCCGAGAAGAACTCCAGCACCGCCAACACTTCGGTTCCCACCAACACCGGGAAGGCGAAGCCGGCCTTGACGCCAATGTCCTTCGCCAATTTCGCCCTGGGAAAATTCGGGTCCTTGGTCACATCGATAATCCACGCGGGCTTTCCACTAGCCAGGACGCGCCCCGGCAACCCCACTCCGGGGACGAAGCGGGTCACATCGGTCACCTGCCGAAACGTCGCAAAACGTGTGGGGTCTTCGAGATGCCAGATGCCCGTGGGCACCAATTCAGCCCGGGTATCTTCGGCCAGGAGATACACGTCGCCGACCGGCCACCCCGTATGTGCACAGACTTGATCGAGCGCATACTGCAGCACCTTCTCGCTGGTCGAAGCTTCATTCGCCGCGACGGCCACCCTTTGGAGCAATTGTACGAACGCCGTCTTCTGACGCAGCGCCCTCTCCGCCTGCCGGCGCTCGGTGACATCACGGATCGCGCTGGAGACCAGGACGCCGTCGTCGGTCTCTATCGGGCTGAGACTGATCTCGACCGGAAACTCGCTGCCATCCTTCCGCCGCGCATAGAGATCTAAGGCAGTTCCCATCGGGCGGACCCGGGGTTGGCTGGCGTAGGCCCTCCGGTGGTCACCGTGGGGGGCCTGAAAGCGTTCGGGGATGAGCATCTCGACGCTTTGGCCGATCAGTTCTCCGCGAGTGTACCCAAAGAGTTGCTCCGTCTGGGCGTTGACGAGGACGATCTTCCCGTCCGTATTGACGATCACCATGGCGTCCGGCGCAGCATCCAAGATCCGCCGAAACTTCTCCTCCGCCCGCATTCGCTCGGTTTCCAATGCTTCCAATGCGGTAAGCCGTTGGCGCATGCCTGCCAGTTCATCTATGAGTTGATCCTTTGTCTTCTTTTTATCACTCATGTGAACTCCCCAAAATAAGCGGTCCCCCGAAGGGGCCTAAAGTATCTTTTTGGGATGGGGGTGTCAAGCACCGGCTCTCAATGCCCCCCGCGGGTGACGGACTCCGCAAGGGATAAGTTATTGAGAGGAAAGGCCCCTTTGTAGTAGGAAGATCCGTGTCCCCACCTCCTACCGTCTGCACACGGGACAATACCACCCCGTGGATGGTTGCTGCAGTTGGACTGGCCCTTGGTGAAGGCGATTGCAGTCCTATGTATTTGTGGATGTCTGTGTTATTCCCTCGAATCCCTTCGTCGATTATAACTTTGACGTTCCATTTCGTCGCATGAGGCAGGATGCTGAGGCAGGCTGGGGTGGTTTTTTCTGCGATGCTGATCCTGGCGGGGGTGTTCCCCCACCCGGCAGAAGGCAACCGGCCATTCCTGAGAGCCTCCGATGCGGGCGTTGTCGATCCAGGCATGGTGGAACTGGAGACCGGAGTCGAAATCAGTCGAAACACCCGCGAAGATAGTGACGAGACGAGCTATACCCTTCCAAGTGTCAATTTTAACTTCGGCATCGCGGACCGGCTCGAAATTGACATCGGCACCGGCTTTGAGTTGGTAGACGATGATCAAGAGGACCAGACCCTAGGCAGTGCCAGCGACACGGGCCTCACCTTCAAGACCCTCTGGTCGGACGGGGAGGAAGACGCCCCCTCCCTCGCCACCGAATTCATCCTCAATCTACCCACGGCCCGGGACGAGTTCCAGCCGGATGGGCGGCACCGGGTCGGGGGGACCGGCCAGGTGGACCTGTCCGGCGAGGTGGGTCCCCTGCTATACATCCTGAATCTGGGCGGCGGGGTCGAGCCCAGTCCCGAAGATGGCGACTACGTCGGCGTCTTCATCTGGGCGGTGGCGGGCGAGCTGACCGTCGCCGACCGAGTCGCCGTCGTCTCCGAATTCCAAGGCAAGACGATTCCCGGCGCCGATAACGAAACAACGGCCCTGCTTGGGCTCACCTATACGACCCCGGGTGGGGTGAAATTTGACTTTGCCGGCTTCGCCGGTCTTACCGACGGGTCCGACAATTGGGGGATCACATTTGGCCTCACCTTTGACTTTGGTCTTGTGTCCAGAACGAACGGCAAAGGGAGGTGAGCATGGGCGAGAAGGGAAAGTCACACAATTATGTACCCCCATGTGGCAAGACGGCTTCTCGCCGTTCGACCCGACTATTTCGTTGACAGGAACGGCTAACGGAGCTAAAAATAGCAACAATACGCACTTAGATGACCCCACAATGACCTCACACTCTTTCCGCGTCAGGTCCTCAACCGGGGCATGAGACGACAGCAGTTCGCTGGGAGGAGAAGGTGCCGATCCTGAACATCGAAAAGTTGGGGTGGTGGGCGGTTCGAGAAAAACTGAAGACTGAGGGGGGGGACACCATCCTCATTCCAGTCGGCAGTTGCGAGCGCCACGGAAATCCGTACACCCCTCTCGGACTGGATGGGATGGTGACCAAGAGTGTGGTCGAGCGGGCCGCCCGCCAAGCGGACGTGCTCCACACGCCCGTGATGCCATTCGGGTACACGCCCCATCACATGGGAAGGGTGAATGAAGGGACCGGCACCATCTCGCTTGCGGTAGAAACCTATCGGAGACTCCTACTGGACATCGGTCGCAGCCTCATTTTCCACGGCTTCAATAAACTGATCTTCGTTTCGTTTCACAGCTTCAACGTGACCAACGCGGAGGAGGTGCTCTTCGCCCTTCGGAATCGGACCGGGGCTTTCGCAGCCTTCTACGGGGGGCGTGAGACGCCCGATGCACAGCGGATCCTGGAGTGTCCGGAAGATCAGGTCGCAGGTGATCTCGAGGCATCCATGGCCCTTGCTCTTCTAGATCCGGAGGAGGCCGGGCGCCCCGAGGATTACGCACGGACCTTTACCATCCATGCGCCAAAGTGGCTTGGCCCTGCGTTTTCAAAGCGCCCCGGGACAGGGATGGCGGTGGGCTTTCAGGGGGAGGAAAATATCTGGACTGCAATGGAAGACTACGAATTCGTGGACCCGCCGACCGGTAGGGAGGAACGGTCCTCCCAGGCCAGCCGCGACAAGGGGCTGAAGTTGCTCGATGCGCTGTCGGGGCATCTTGCGGCATTCGTGCTCGAGGTCAAGAAGCTCGCCATCACGGCGGAGAACCGAGATTTTCCCGATCGGGTCCGTTAACTTCCGTACGTCATAGCCTCCCTCCGGTCCGTCGCCGTCCTGGCAACGAGCGTCCTTTTCTCCCCCTGACGAGTGAGGATACGCTAAGGACATGACGCTCAGGCAGAAGCTTCTCTTAGCCTTCTCCGTGATGATCATCCTCCCCATGCTGGTCATCGGCGGCCTCACCTGGTGGACCATCCGGGAAGAGAATCTGGCCCTGCAAAGGTTGGAGGCCGGCATGGGGAAGGTCCGGACCTTCGTCCAGCTTGAATCAGCGATGAATCGGCAAATCCGCGACATCCGTGATTACCTCACGGGGTGGGATACGGGGGCGAAGAATGAATTCAAATGGCTGGACCGCGTGGTTAACGAACTGGTGGAAACTTGGAAACTATCCATTTCGCATCCCCAGGATGTCAAGCTTGCTAAGGATCTCGAGCAGCTTCACGACGAGGTGAGTGACCTTGCGCACCGGGCTTTCACCTTATACGAAACGCAGCGGGAGGAAGAAGCGATTCAGCTCGTCCGCGATGAGCTCGACGGCCGCCTGCTTCCCGACGTCGAAAAAAAGATCAGAGCGATCTACCGAACCTCTAGGACCCATCAAGTCAAGGACGCCTTTCAGCGGCTGGAGGACATCGAAGACTTCACGCGGATGATCCTGATCCTGACGGTAGGCGCTTTTATTGTGTTTGGGGTCTTCTTCTCCCTGTTGATCTCCCGCAACATCGCCCGACCCCTGGAGGAACTCAAGCGGGCGATGGATGTCGTGGGGGGGGGGCGCTTGGACCATACGATCGCGGTGCGATCTAGAGACGAGATCGGCGAGCTGGCCCGCTCCTTTACCACCATGACGCAGAAGCTCAAAGAGACCCAAGACCAGTTGATCCAATCGGAGAAGCTGGCCTCCCTAGGACAGATGGCGGCGGCGGTCGCCCACGGGCTGAGAAATCCCTTGGCGAGCATCCGGGCAGCGACCCAACTTAGCCTTCGTCGCGTGCCTCGGGAAGATCCGCTGCGTGAGCAGCTCGGACCGGTCATTGGCGAAGTTGACCGCCTGGAGAAACGCATCACACACCTCCTCGATTTCACCAAGCCATCACCGTACCGTCCAGTTGCCGAGAAGCCAGAGCGGTTGTTCCAGGACGTCTTGCCCACCTTCTCAGAGAAGTTCACGCAGCAGGAGATCCGGCTCCGGGTCGATTATGCTGGGGATCTCCCAGAGGTCTGGGTCGATCCCTTCCAGATCGAGCTGGCATTGCTCGAAGTCATCTCCAACGCCGTAGAAGCGATGCCCAAAGGAGGCATGCTCACCATCTCCGCTTGCCCTCGTGAACAGGGAGGCCCAACTAGCGGGGGTGCTCATGTCGAAATCGTCATCGCGGACACGGGTGAGGGAGTTGCTGAGGACAACTTGTCCCGCGTCTGCGAGCCCTTCTTTACGACGAAGGCGGACGGAACGGGCTTGGGGTTAGCCATCGCAAAGAGATTAGTGGAGCAGAGCGGAGGAACCCTCACCGTTTCTAGCCACGAGAATGCCGGGACATCTGTACGGATTACCCTGCCCATCGTCTCGGAGGATGAGGCGCCTCGAGGGTAGCTATGGGACACTTCACCGTGCTCATCGTCGACGACGAAAGGACCCTGGCCAGATCGATCAAGCTTTTTCTGCGTGACCAGGGGTACGAAACTGAGGTGGCCGAGGATGGCGAAGCCGCCCTGAAGCTGCTCCCGGAGATCCGTCCCGACCTGGTTTTCTTGGACGTCCGGCTCCCCAAAGTGAGTGGCATCGAGCTGTTAAAGAAGATCCGGGATTTCGATCCACGCATCTGCGTCGTCTTGATGACCGCGTATGGTTCCATCGAAGGAGCTGTCGAGGCCATGAAGCTTGGTGCGTTTGACTACTTGAAGAAGCCGGTCGATTTGGACGAGCTCAAGATTCTGATAGAACGGGCGCACGGGGACCTCCGCCTCAGACAAGAGGTGTCGTACTACCGCGAGCGAGAGATGCGGAGTGCATCGTTCGAGAGCCTGATAGGAAAGTGTGAACCGATGCACCAGGTATTTCAACACCTGGAGCAAATTGCTTCGCTGGAGGGGGCCCCGACCATCCTCATCACCGGGGAGACGGGAACGGGGAAGGGGTTGGTGGCCAGGGCCATTCATGTCAACAGCCTCCGCTCTTCCGGGCCCTTCATCGATATCGACTGCACGGCGTTGCCGCCGACCTTGGTCGAGAGCGAGCTATTTGGTCATGAGAAGGGGGCGTTTACCGACGCGCGTCAGTCAAAGATGGGCCTCTTCGAGGCGGCCGAAGATGGAACCCTCTTCCTCGATGAAGTCGGCGATCTGGAGCTCTCCCTGCAGGGGAAGCTCCTCAGGACGATCGAGGAGCGCAAAATCCGGCGGATCGGGAGTGTAAAGGATCGAACGGTCGATGTGCGGATCATCGCGGCAACCAACAAGGACCTGGAAGCGGAAGTGCTGAGTGGCGCCTTCCGCAAGGAGCTTTACTACCGCCTAGCCGTCTTGACGATCCACCTCCCCCCCTTACGAGACCGAGGGGAGGACATCCTGTTGCTGGCGAGGTACTTCCTCGAGAAATTCAGCACGAGGTACACCAAGCCGAGCGCCACCCTGAGTGAGGCAGCGGCGGTAGCCCTCTCCCAGTACACGTGGCCCGGGAATGTGCGGGAACTGAGGCACGTCATGGAGCGGGCCGTCATTGGGAGCACAGGAGAGGCTATCCACCTCAGGGACCTTTCGATCAGTGCTTCGCCGGCGAGGAAAGCAGTCCCCCTGGCCGATGAAGCAGATGTCGCCGCCCAATTCCCCGCTGAAGGGGTAAGCTTGCCCCAGTGGGAAAAGCGATTAATTGAAAGGGCCCTTCGATCTACCGGCGGAAATTCCAGTCAAGCTGCCCGCGTTCTTGGTATTACCAGGGATACCCTCCGCTCGCGGATGAGGAAGTACAAGATCCGGAAACGCTCCTAGTACCGTTTCAACTTGATAAGTGGTTCGACAGGGCTTCGACGGTGAGCTCAGCCGAACCGCTCACCACCCCGAGGAAGATCGAGGGGCCCAATTTGAGCAACCTGCCTTGTTGCAAGGGTCGTCATCGAGTGCAGCGAGAAAGTGGGCACAAATAGTTGGAACGACACTGGGGTTGGGCCAAATGACCCATTGGGTCAAATAACCCAGCCTATTAGCAACGATATTCCCTTAATATTCAAATAGTTAGGAGAACATTGCTTTGGCACAAAGTATGCCTATAGATATGCGATAAGGTAGGCTGTAACTTGTGTTCACTGGACGCATCCAAGAGAAACGATCTCCCGAAACTATCGATTATCGAAAGCGGCTAACACCACGGAGGGGGCCTACATGAAGATTGGTGTCTACGCAACGGGATCCGGGACGTCAAATCACACGGATCTTTTGAAGCAGATTGAGTACGCTGACGAGACTGGTTTCGATTCCGCCTGGCTCCGGGAGCGGCATTTCCATCCCGATCACAAAGGGCGGAACTTCTTTACATCACCGCTTGTGGCTGCCTCATATGTCGCCGCCAGGACCAAGCATATTCGGATCGGCATTGCCTCGCGGATCCTTCCCTTGGACCACCCCATCCACATTGCGGAGGACAGTGCAACCGTTGATGTGATCAGCAATGGGCGGTTGGATCTGGGGATCGCTCGGGTGGGCGAAAACGAGCTCTACGAGCTCGCCTTCGGCGTGACGACGGAAGAGGCGCGAGGCCGGTTCGAGGAGTGCGTGGAGATCCTCCTCAAGGCCTGGACTTTGCCGCAGTTTTCGTACGACGGCACTTATTACAGCATTCCCGACGTCTCGGTGTATCCCAAGCCGGTCCAGAAACCGCATCCCCCGATCTACCTCGTCGGCATCAGCAGCGAAACCTTTAAATTTGGGGCAAACCGCGGCTTTCCCCTCATCCTGGCAGGCGCGCAGCCGGTGTCGATCGTGAAGCGGACCCAGGAGGAGTATTACCGGCTCCTCTCGGATCACGGGTTTCCCGCGCGCGAGATCGAGCTTCCGGTGAATCGGTTTCTGTACGTTGCCGAGTCGAACCAGCAGGCAATCGATGAAACCCGGGATGCTCTGAACGCCTTTATCCATCGGGGTGCAACGGCCATCCGGGACTATCTGTTCCGTGCGCAGGAGGAGATCACGCCCGAGTGGCTCTATGAGGAGGTCTGCATCTTTGGCGATCCGGACACCTGCATCAAGAAGATTAATGCGCTCAAGCAAGAGATCGATCTCCGGCATATCATCTGTACCTTCAACTACTACACGATCGATCACGATCGGTGCCAGAAGTCGATGGAACGTTTTGTGAAGTACGTCATGCCCCACATCAGATAAAGCAGCTGTTTCCTCCCTCCTTGGGGTGAGGGGATCCGGCAGCGCGAAAAAAACCGGGAAAAAGGATGACGTCGATGCGGTTTGGCTGGTTCATCATGGGAACCGAGTCCGGGACGTACCAGGATATCTTAGAACAGGTCCAGTTCGCGGAGGAGCTCGGCTTTGACGGAGTCTGGCTGGGAGAGCGTCACTTCGAACATAGTGCGCTCCTGTATTCTTCTCCCTTCCACGCCGCGGCGGCGATGGCGGCGAAGACCCACCGGATCCGGATTGGGACGGCGGGGCGCATCCTCGCCCTGGACCATCCGATTCACATCGCCGAGGATGCGGCCACGCTGGATCTCCTCAGTGGAGGTCGCCTCGATTTGGGAGTGACCCGCGCCGGGTTGGATGAGCGGTTTCACCAGATTTTTGAACGGCCTGTGGAGAACGCACGTCGGGGGCAGTTCGAAGAGGCGTTGGAGATCATCGTCAAGGCCTGGACCTGTGACCGGTTCGCGTACGAGGGCGAGTACTACCAGATCCCTGAAGTCTCCGTCCTGCCCAAGCCGGTCCAGAAGCCTTGCCCGCCGATCTACCTCGTCGCCGTGAGCCGCCACACCATGGCCTTTGCGGCGCAGAAGGGATATCCGGTCTTTATCGGGGCGCTCCAAACTCCCCGAGAGCTGCGAGAGAGCCTCGCCTTCTACTGGCAGGCGTTCCGGGAATCCGGCCATAATGGTGTCGCCGTGGATCTGCCGGTGAACCGGTTCCTGTACGTTGGCGAGTCGAACGCGAAGGCACGGGAGGAAATGGGGGAGCCCTTCTGGTCGTTCATTCAGCATAAGGCGCCGGACCTGAAATTGGCCCTTCAGGGGAAGTATGGCGAAAAAGGGTTCAGGCTAGAACGATTTCTGGAGGATTTCTGCATCTTTGGTGACCCCGGTCTGGTAATCGAAAAGATCAAGGAGCTGCGAGCGCTGGGGGTCACCTATCTCCTGTGTACCCTGAACTTCATCACCATGGAACATAAGCTCTGTCTCAAATCGATGGAACGTTTTGCCCAAGAGGTCATGCCCCATTTCAAGGAGGCGCCGCAGGGTGAGCTCCTAACAGGCCTTACCCGGTGAGCAAGCTTCCCCTCACATTAGCCTGCCTCGACTACGACCGGGTCAAACCACTCATGCTGAAAGCGGTGGAGCCGGCCGGGATTGATCTCAACATCCTGCCGTACTCCCCAGACGATTCGGTCTGGCCGATGGTCAGATACCAGGAGTTCGACGCCTCGGAAATGACCCTCGGCACCTATACGGTCCTCCGGACCCGGGGCGAGGCGCCGTACATTGCCATTCCCGTTTTTCTCTCCCGCGGATTTCCTCACGGCGGGATCTTCGTCCATAAGAAGGCCGACATCCACCAACCGCAGGATCTCAAAGGAAAACGGGTCGGATCCGGGCAGTTTCAGATGTCGATCGCGGTGTGGGCGCGGGGGATTCTGCAGCACGAATACGGCGTAGATCCGCGAGAGGTGCACTGGCACACCGGCCGGGCGGAGGTGGGACTCGACCTGCCCCCGGAGATGCGGGTGACGCTTTTTCCTCCGGGTAAGATGTTGCCGGATCGGCTCGAGGATGGCGAGATCGACGCCCTGATCGCCCCCACCATACCACCAAAGTTTCGTGGGGATCATCCCCACGTCCGCCGACTCTTTCCCGACCCGAAAGCCGTAGAGCGGGAGTATTATCAACGGACCCGGATTTTTCCCATCCTGCACCTGGTTGTCATCAAACAGGAGATCTATGACAAGCACCCGTGGGTTGCGTCGAGTCTCTACCGGGCATTCGTACAAGCCAAGGAAATCTGTTATCGGGATCTGAGCGATACTCTGGAGCGATTGCGCTACACAGTCCCATGGTTGGATACCCATGTGGAGGAGCTCTGGAAAATCATGGGGCAGGACTTCTGGCCGTATGGTCTCAAGGCAAACCAGCACGTCCTTGAGACCTACGTCCAATACCTCTCCGAACAGCACCTCATCGATCGGAAGCTCGCGTTCGAGGAGCTGTTTGCCCGCAACGCCTTGGATTGATCCTCGCCCGATAAACCAATTCCCATGATCAAACAGGAAAGCGGTGCAGACCAGACAGCCATGTGACATCCTCGTGATCGGAGGCGGGGGAGCCGCCCTCAGGGCTGCCATCGCGGCGAAGGAGGTGGTCTCTGACGTTGTCTTGTGCTGTAAGGAGGAGGCCGGGCGGAGTGGGAGCACCATGTATGCGGGCTGTTCGATGATCGCTGCCCTTCCCACTGATCTCCCGGGAGCCGTTGAGAGCCACTTCAAAGAGACGATGGCCGTCGGCAAGTTTCTGAACGACGAGGTACTGGTCGAGGAACTGGTGACCCACGCCGGCGTCGAAATTCCCTCCCTCGAAGATTTTGGCGTGAAGCTGCATATCAAGAAAGGAGACTTTCTGCTGGGCAAGGGCCCGGACGCCGTGCTCCCGAGCGGGGTGGAGCCGGATTACACCGGCTACGACTTTGCCGTTCGGGGAATGGCACTGACGCATCCCCTTGCAGTCGAAGCCAGCCGGCGCGGGGTGGAGATGGTGAATCATGTTGCCATCATCAGATTGGTCCTTCACGAAGGGGAAGTTTTTGGGGCCGTCGGCGTACATCTCAAGACAGGAGAGATTTTCCTCTTCCCCGCGAGGGCGGTCGTCCTCGCAAGTGGTGGGGGGGCGTGGCTGTATGCCCATACTTCGAACAGTCCTGATCTCACCGGGGATTCGTTCACCCTGGCCTTGGAGGCAGGGGCCACGTTGCGCGATATGGAGTTCGTGGAGTTCAATCCGTGTCGCCTGCTGCATCCCGATATGCCTACGAACCTGCCGCCGGATCTCTTCAGTTATGGGGGAGTATTACGGAACACTGAGGGAGACCGCTTCATCCTCAAACATAATCCCAAGGGCGAAGAGGCCTCTTTCCGAGAGGACATGCCACGCCTCCTCGCCGCAGAGGTTGAGGGGGGACGGGGTATCCAAGGGGGCGTCTGGCTCGACGCCACCGCGGTTCCAATGGACGTGTGGGAGGACCGATATCCGTTTCTGTATCAGGCACTCCTGCAGCATGGCGTTGATCCGCGAAAGGAGTTTCTGATTTTCGGGGTGCGGGCCAACCTGTTTACAGGAGGGGTCAAGGTGGGGATCCGGGGGAGGACGGAGCTGCCCGGCCTGTTCGCCGCGGGCGAGGCCGTGGGCGGGGTGCATGGCGCCAAGCGCTTCGGCGGAAACTCCGTGGCGCACGCTATCGTGTCAGGGGCGCTGGTCGGGAAAGAAGCCGCCCAGGAAGCCAACCGGCGGAAGAGCATTCCAGATCTTTCCGTAACCCCCGTGCCACGCTTCGTCGAGCGTTCGGGTCCTACCCGGATTGCCGAAATTGAGGATCGACTTCGCCAGGTGATGTGGGAGGACGTCGGACTGATCCGCTCAGACCAGCGCCTCCGTTCGGCGCTCGAGATGATCCAGTCATATCAGAAGGCGTTGACGGAGAGTGGGCTGACCTCGCGACAGGACCATTTCAGGGCCCTAACGCTCCACGGTATGCTGCTCACCGGCGAAGCCGTGACTCGCTCGGCACTCTACCGGCAAGAGAGTAGAGGACCCCACTACCGGGACGACTTCCAAAACCAGGATCGGTCCTGGCTCGGAAGCGTTGAGATACGGCAATCGGTATCAGGCCTGGATGTGGCCTTCACAACGAAGGAGAAAAAAGCATCATGACCGATTCGAGGATTTTCCGAGGTGCGTTCGAGACGACCGGAACCCCCCGGTTCGTCATGTACACAATTCAGAAGCTGGGACTGGACGCAAAGCACGGCTTCAAGCTGGAGATCAGCTATGCGGTCGATCAGGTGCTCCAGAACTTGGAGTCGGTCGAGGTAGCGCTGCAAGACGGAACGGCAGATCTGATTGACATTGATTGGATCTCCATTGCGCGGGAACGCGCCTACGGCGCCCCCATCGTCGCGTTCTTTCCTTATGGCCAGACGGTCGGGTCTCTCGTTGTTCGGTCGGACAGCGCTATTCGGGATCTGAAAGATCTGAAAGGGCGGCGAATCGGCGTCGTCCGGGTCATGGACAAGAATTGGGTTATCGCCCGAGCCTTCTGTCGCAAGTTCCACGGCTTCGATCCCCAAGACGAGGTCACCGTCGTCGAGGCATTGTCTAAAGCCAGGTTGACCCACCTCCTGGAGCAGGGCGAGGTGGAAGGCGGCTTTCACTTCTGGCAGATGATCCCCCCACTCACACTGACCGGCAAGTTTCGCACGGTGGTGGACGTGGCGGATCTCATCCAGGAGCTGGCTGGAACAGCGGCCCGGGTGCCCATCGCCGCTTTCATCACCAGGGACGATGTGCTAAAAGAGCGTCCTGACGTCCTGCAGGGATTCTCGCGCGCCTTCCGTGAGGTGGCCGCCTTCATGAAATCGGACGATCAGATCTGGGAGGAGCTGGGACAAGTGATGCTCCAAGGGGCGGACCGCCCCCTCGTACACGCGATCCGGGATGGCTGGCGTAAGATGGTCATGACGGAATGGACCCCAGAGACCATCCGCGGCATCGAACAATTGTTCCAGGAGCTCCTTGCTGTCGGGGGGAAGGAAGTCCTTGGGGTCGACCACATTCCTCCCGGAACCTTCACCACGGCCGTCTCAGGTTAATCTCTGGCACTTCCGCGACGAGCGAGTCGCTTCTGCCGGCCCCCGTGTTTACCACTCCGCCTGTAGGATTACGTCAGGCTCGGTAGACTCGACACCATACGTGTCTGTCAGATCATCTTAAAGGAGGAATAATGAAGAAATATATCGTCGAATTCATTGGAACCTTTTTCCTCGTGTTTACCGTTGGCATGGTCGTGCTCGAGCCGGGGGCAGGAGCTTTAGCTCCCGTGGCTATCGGATCGGTACTGGCAGTGATGATTTATGCGGGCGGACATATCTCTGGTGCCCACTACAACCCAGCAGTGACACTGGCGGTATGGTTGCGTGGTAAATGCGACTCGAAGGACGTGTTGCCGTATGTGGCAGCCCAAGCGGGTGCTGGTGTGGTGGCAGCGCTCCTTGCCCTACTCCTTAAGGAAAATCCGGTAGTAACAGCAGCTACACCCAAGGTACTACCCGCTATTCTAGCGGAGTTCGTATTTACCTTTGCCCTGTGTTTCGTGGTGTTGAATGTGGCAACGGCCGAGGGCACCGAAGGGAACAGCTACTTTGGTTTTGCCATCGGCTTCACAGTGCTGGCGGGCGCGTATGCGGTAGGATCCATTTCCGGCGGTGCTTTCAATCCCGCAGTGGCAGTCGGTATCACGGTGATGGGCCTGTCTGCAGCGCACAACATCTGGATTTTCCTCGTAGCTAATCTATTGGGTGGAGCCGTTGCTGCAGCAGCCTTCACAGTGGTTAACCCATCCGGCAAATAGCCCGTTGAAAACGGAGTTGTTGTTCCAGAAGATACGGTCATTGATTAATTTCGTGTGGGCAAACAATGCGGTGAACCTGAAGGCTTATAGCCGCTTCGCGTCTGCCGCAGGTTAACGCTGACGATGGGAACGTTGATCCTCAAACACTGTGAGAGCCGCGTCTCGGGGTAGGATCGGACACCTTGGCAGTCAATTGACCCACCTCGGCAATCACACTTAGCGAGAAGACAAAACAGATCATTTGTTGACATGAGGTCGCTCTCCGTAACACCTTTGAGGAGGTTGTCGGAGAGACGGCCATATGGCACAGGAGCGTCTGCCCTTCAGCGGAGAGTGAATTCTCTGTGGTGAATCTGGGGGACTCAAATGAACCTGGTGGAGAGGGAAGAGCAAAATACCGCTGATCCCAAGACAGCACAGCCGGTCGTCGTTCGAGACGTCATCTGTGCGGGTTGTGCGGATCTGTGCGATGATTTGCAGCTTAACATTGAGCATGACCGGATCATTGGGATAAACGTCGACTGTCCAGGTGCCCGAGATTTCTTCATGGATTACAGGATTGAGCAGGTCAACCCCATGATCCGTGGGAACGAGGTCGCGTTGGACGAGGCGCTCGAGGAGGCGACAAATATTCTTACGAAAGCGCAGTATCCGTTGATCGTGGGACTCAGCTCGACCGCCTGCGAAGCACAGCGCCGCGCTGTCGAGATGGCCGAGCTGCTCGGAGGTTGCCTCGACATCCCCTATGCTGCTTTTTATGGATCGCGGGCCCTCGCCCTCCAGGAGGTTGGGGAGTCCTCGTGTACCCTGGGCGAGGTCAGGAACCGGGCAGACCTGGTCATCCTCTGGGGTTCGGAGCCGCAAGAGACACATCCCCGCCATTTAGAACGTTATGCGCTGCATCGACCCGGGATGTTTCTGCCTCATGGTCGAAAGGACCGTATGCTCATTGTCGTGGATGTGAAACGGACCCCTACGGCCGAGGAGGCCGATCTCTTTCTTCAAGTGCGTCCTGACGAAGACTACGAGGTGCTCGCCGCACTCCGTGCCAGGCTCAAGGGGAGCACGCTGGACGTTGAAGAGGTGGCAGGCATCCCTGTGAAGGAGTTGGACTCTCTCCTCGAGCGAATGAAAGGGTGCCGATACGGGATCGTCTTTTACGGTACAGGACTGAGCATGTCCCGGGGATGGGAGCAAAACATCCTTGCCCTTCTATTGCTGGAGCACGACCTGAATGCCTTCACACGGTTTAACGTGATGGCGATGCGGGGACCACTGGGATTTGCGAACGCTACAGGCGCCTATAAGCTCCTCACCTGGCAGACGGGCTACCCCTTCGCTCTGAGCTTCGCGCGCGGGTTTCCCCAGTACAACCCGGGTGAGTTTACGGCCTCTGAGCTGTTGGAGAAAGGGGAGGTGGACGCTGCCCTCGTGGTCGGGGCCGATCCGTTATCGTATCTCCCGCCGCAGGCGGCTGCTGTGTTAAGAGACCTGCCGTCCGTGGTCCTGGCGCCTCGGTTGAACGAGACCGCCCGGGCCGCTACGGTCTTCTTCCCGACGGCAACCTATGGGATTGGAGCAAAAGGGACCATGTTCCGGATCGATCGGATCCCTCTTCGGCTACGGCAGGTCGTCGATTCCCCGCTCCCCACGGACGAATCCATCTTGCTTCGGCTTCTCTCTCGCCTCCGCGATCTGCAGGCGCACTCGGTTCCCTCACGGACACGTGACCTGCGAACAGACCTTCGCCTCTTAAAGGAGATGCGAGGGCTGTGAGCTAGAACGGAAGATAAATAAGCGATGAAAGTATCATTAGCACCAGTCTTATTGGCGATCGAATTAAGTTTTGTGTTCGTACTGGCGCGGCGTTGCGCCCAGCTTGCTCCGACAGAGAGAAATATGGGGCCGGTCTATATCTATGTGTTATGGGTCACGGCCTACGGCGTCGTCACAAGCATTCTTGGCGCACGCGGCGTTTACATCTCCGAAGATCTACTCAAATCGCTACCGGGCTTTTGGCTTCAACTGGTTACCGTTGCAGTCTGTGTGCTGCCAATTGTGTTCTTTGCTGAAGTGCGCAACGGCATGCGGCACATTGTCGATACGACACCATGGCACTGGTTTGCTTATTTCCATGGACTGCGCATTTTGGCACTTGGTACTGCCTATAAAACAATCATCGGCGAGTTCCCGGTCTACTTCGAAATTCTTGTTGGCGTTCCCGACTTTCTGTTTGGCGTCTCTGCGTTCTGGATTGCCAGCAAAACGAGGCGGGGCGAAATCAGTTCAAAGAGTTTTATAATTTGGAATCTAATCGGAGCATTAATCTTAGTGCCTTCGGCACCCATCCTGTTGCAGCTGGGTTTACCAGGTCCAATCCAAGTATTCACGAGTTTGCCGGACGCCCGAGCGGTCTTTACCTATCCGATGTCGATTGCGCCAATGATCGGCGTGCCGCTATTTGTGCTGATCAATTTTTGGGTAGCTTGGCGTCTCTGGGAACGCGGTAGAACCAAATAGGGGACGTTGGTTCTAAAACACCTTGAGAAGCGGAGTCGTAAGAGTTAGCGGGTGGCGAGGCGGACGAGGCGGGCCTCTTTATCGAAGAGGGCCGTGGCGGCAGTAATTGTAATGGTGGAGAAGAGCAGAAGCATTCCGATATTGGAGGCCAGGGCAAAGTCGGGTCCAAGGGCCATCCCGGGGCTTCCCGGGAGCAGGGCGTGCTTGAACAGATCGATCCCGTAGGCGAGGGGATTGGCGTAGATGACCCATTGCAGCCCCGCCGGCAAGAGCTTCACCGGGTAAAGCCCACCGCTTAGAAAAAACATCGGGAAGACCACGAAGTTCATTATCCCTGCAAAGTTCTCGAGCGAGTCGATCCGGGAGGCGAGGAGCAATCCGACTCCCGTGATGGCCACCGCCGTCAAAAGGATGTATGCGACCAGAAGGATGATTTGCTGGAGGCCCAACGGAATCCCGATTAGCGGGGCCAAGCAGAGCAGGATGCCCGCCTGCAACAGGGAGAGCAAAGAGCCACTTGCGACCTTGCCACCCACGATCGTGAGTCGAGAGATGGGAGCAACCAGGATGAGCCGCATGACGCCGAATTCCCGGTCGTACACGGTCGAGAGGGCAGAGTGCATCGAGCTGAAGAGCACGACCATGCCGACGACGCCCGGAAAGAGGAACTGGAGGTACGAGATGCCTGGCGGTGTCTCGACGATCCGGTTGATGCCGACCCCCACAATGAAGAGCCAGAGGAGAGGTCGAGCCAGCGAGCTGAGGAGGCGCCCACGCTGCCGGAAGAAGCGCTTGAACTCGCGCGTGACAATGCTCTGCATAGGGCGGATTGGAATCATGGTTCGAATTCCCGTCCTGTCAGATGGAGGAAAACTTCGTTCAGAGATGGGCGCTGGATATTGATCCCCACGATTTTGTCCCCACAGCTGCGGATCAGTTGTGGCAGAAACGCCTCACCGTCCATGACCTCCAAGAGGAGGCCGCGGTCGGTCAATTGCGGTGAAATGTGGAACTCCTCGCGAATTGCCTGGGCCAGCTCGCTCAGCTTCTCGCTCCGGACCTGAACCACATCCCCTTTGAACGCCTGTTTCAGTTCCTCGGGCGTACCGAGGGCAATGAGGCGACCGTGATCAATGATCCCCACCCGGTCACAGGTTTCCGCCTCCTCCAGATAGTGAGTTGTTACAAAGAGAGTCGTCTCCTCCCGCTGGCGCAACGTGTCGAGGAATTGCCAGATCTGGCGCCGGGCCTGGGGGTCGAGGCCAATCGTCGGTTCGTCGAGAAAGAGGATGCGGGGCCGATGCAGCACCCCGCGCGCGATGTCCAGTCGCCGGCGCAGCCCGCCGGACAGCTGCCGCGTCATCTGATCCCTCCGATCGCTCAGCTCGAACAGCCGCAGCATCTCGTCGATCCGCTCTCGAGCGAGCCGGGAGGGCATGTTTTGGAGGGAGCAGGCGAACCAGAGGTTCTCGTACACGGTCAGGTCCTTGTCGAGGGTGCTTTCTTGGAAGACCAATCCGATGGCCCGTCGGACTGCCCAGGCCTCCTTCACACAATCATGGCCCGCGACGCGGGCAGACCCAGCGCTTGGGCGGAGCAGCGTGCAGAGCATGTGGATCGTGGTTGTCTTCCCGGCGCCGTTGGGTCCGAGGAAGGCGAATAGCTCACCCGGACGGACCTCGACGTTGAGCCCGTCCACCGCGGTGAGCTCGCCAAAGCGTTTGACCAGATTTTCCGTTACGATCGCGGGCACGCTCGTCTCACAGTCCCCATGAGATCATCTTGGTCTCGAGAAAGCTTTCGAGACCCATCTGTCCGCCCTCCTTACCAATCCCGCTCGCCTTCCATCCGCCAAAGGGGGCCTGGACGGTGCCGGGGAAGGGGTCGTTGATCCCCACGACACCGAACCGGAGCTGCTCTGCCATGCGAAAGACCCGGCTGACATTGCGCGTGTAGCAGTAGGCGGCCAATCCATACGGAGTAGCATTCGCCGCCGTGATCACCTCTCCTTCCTCGGAAAAGGCGAGGAGGGGGGCGACCGGACCAAAGGTCTCTTCCTGCATGATCACCATCTGATCCGTGACACCGGTGAGCACGGTCGGCTCGAAATAAAATCCTCCGGCGAAGGCCTCGCCCGCCAGGCGTTGACCTCCACACAGAACGGTAGCCCCCTTGCTGCGGGCATCTTCCACATGGTGCGACACCTTTTCGTAGCCCTCCTTATCGATCAACGGTCCGATCTTGACCGCGTCGTCCTGCGGATCTCCCACCGTGAGCGCTTTGGCCAGCTCGGTGAATCGGGCGGCAAAGGGCTCGAAGATCCGCTCATGGACGTAGATCCGGTTCGCACAGACACAGGTCTGGCCGGCGTTTCGAAACTTGGACGCCACAGCGGCTTGCACCGCAGCCTCGAGGTCCGTGTCGTCGAAGACAATGAAAGGGGCGTGTCCACCAAGTTCCAATGTGAGTCGCTTGACCTGGTCGGCCGCGTGGCCCATCAAATAGCGTCCGACTTCGGTCGAGCCGGTAAAGTTGATCTTGCGGAC
>Ga0255058_10000682_pt1 | contig 19502 bp, 15 predicted proteins | sample Cases_109_9_MG_FD_188637 | JGI IMG/M metagenome (GOLD analysis project Ga0255058, IMG submission 188637) | Seawater microbial communities from Amundsen Gulf, Northwest Territories, Canada - Cases_109_9 | ecosystem: Environmental > Aquatic > Marine > Gulf | place: Canada: Northwest Territories... | reverse complement strand
TGGAGACATCAGCACGAGCCGATCCGGCAGCGGGAGGCTGTTGTCATTGAGAGCGTCCAGCGCATAGTTCACGGCAAGTACGCCGCCGTTGGAATAACCGACCACAAGAAACGGCTGCTCGTCGTCGATGACCGAGCGGACGTGCCGGGCGGCCGGTTCGATGACGGCCTGCCAATCCTCTGATTGAACGTGTCGCAGCGCTCCCGGCGTGGTCCCATGACCCGGCAACCTGAGCACCAGCACGTAAAACCCCTTCGCATGGAACAGCTCGGCTATGCTGCGCATGCTGTAGGGCGAGTCCGTGAGACCGTGCAGCATCAGCACACCGCCAGTCGGTGCCTCGGGCACCAGCTCAACGGTACGATTCCAGTTCTTTGCATGATTCCTGGCATTAAAAGGACTGTTCTGGCTATACCGACTGGGCGCAGCCTGTTCCTCGGCCGGCACTTCGGAATAAATCTTTTCGTTCAGCTCATCGAACACGCGCTGCTCCTGAGCCAGGTACGCAGCAAATCCGTCGATATCCCCATCCCGCCACGCGCGATACTCGCTTTCCAGCTCCACCGTGTGCCAGACACGAAGTTCCGGAAGCTTGCGAGAATCGACGGCCCGGACGACGATTATGGTGACAGTAACGATGGCCAGTGTAATAACCACCCTCATGAACAGTCGAAATAAGGACCGCATACGTTTGCCTCCATAATCTGCTGGGCTAAAATTGTCTAACCGCGCAACTGTTTGACGCAGCAGATGCGCATACTCTTCTTACTGCGGCCGCGCCGCTGGCACGCGTGCAAGCGGCGCGGCCATGTCGGCCCTGAAGCACAAAGATCTCCTCATTCTTGACCTGATAGCCTGATACCCACAGTCTCGGGATTGTCCTGAAGAACTTCAGGCTCCTGTACTCCGCTCACGAACTAGCGCCCGTGCCCTTCGTCGATTCTTTTCCGGAGGTCCTTCGCCCAGCGGTCGATGACGATTTTAGCATCACCAGTGTGTGTGAAGCCGGCTCTTAAAATGCGGCTGCCGCTACCCCAGCGAATGACTGCCCCAATCTGCTCGCCCGTCACCAAGTCAACCAGTTCTCCCTCCATAGCCGCTCCGCCCGGGCCCGCACCAGTGATCTTGGTATAAATCGAGACGTTCAGTACACCAATCGTGTCATCCACGTCTGTTATCCCAATGCGGAGTGTCCCCGTTCCGGGGCCTGGCAATTCCACCACCTGATACCCATCGTCTTCGATCAGCGCTTTGCGCACCTTGGTTGCGAAGTGTGCCTGGAGATCCGAGAGTTCATCATCGTCGAATATCCGTTTTTCTTCGGGCTGACGATACAGCATCGCTACCGGTTCGATGATGAACTTCGAATAATTGCCGAAATTGCCGCTGTCGTAAACCTGTCTGTGGCGAATTCGTGCTCAAGCTGCGATAGGCAGATGGTATAGGCCTCGCCAGTAACTACGCCAGCGGTAGGAATCCAGATCAGCAACCCTCGGCCGTAATGTCCGAGTTCTTGCACCGGGAGTGTCATCGTCCAACGCAAAATGGCAGCGCTGGTCGTTGTAGAACTCCTTGAAGCTGAGAAGCTTGTTCTCCAAATCGCGAGCAGTCCAAAAGGGCACGAAATTGAGGTACTCTCGCCTGATTGTGCCGATGAGTCGCTCGACGAACGGATGCGAAATTGGCAAATATGGAACAGTTTTCACTTCGGTTACCTCGAGTATTCGAAGGTTGGCCTTCCATCGATGGAATCTGAACAGCGGATCATTATCTCTGCTGATGTATCTTGGCGAACCAGCCCAGCGGATCGCACGGTTGAACATCCGACAAAGCGATGGCCCATCCACTGCGCCCGTGTGTACACCGAAGCCAATAATTCGACGTGTGCACTGATCCATCACAACGAGCACCCAATGGCTCTTGAGAATGAGGGATTCGCAGCGGAAGAGATCGATACTCCACAGGCTGTCTTTTGCATGACCGAGTACTGATAGCCACGATGGCCCGTATGCGCCGGGATCCGGTCGATAGTGCTTTGCCAGCACTCGCCGTACCATGTCCTTGTCGATCTCAAGGTCGAATACGAGACAAAGTTGTTGTGCAATTCGCCGGCAGCCCCAGCTCGGATTGCGTCTCTTGATCTCGACAATGGCCGCGATAAGCTCCGTTGAAGGTCCCTTGGGACCGGGTTTTCTGTGTCGAGTTGGCGAGAAGAGTAATCGGTACTTTCGTTTCACCAGTGCTGCGTGGAAAGCGAGAAGGGTAGAAGGTCTCAATACGACGGCAACCCGGAGCAACCGGTACGGACGAATGAATAGTGTACATAAGCCGGCTATGACGCGATCCATCGGACGGAGATTCGGCGCACGCTCACGGCTCCGATTCAGGATTATTAGTTGGTGTTTCAGGAGCAGAGATTCTGCGACCACGGCACGACGACCGCCTGGGCGCATCAGTTTCGCGATCGTGGTTAGCAGGTGAACGAACAGGATTGCTAGATCACACATTGTGCCGACATCCTAACAATCAGTACCGGCATGACAAGACTTGGAATTCACACGAATTTATGCGACAGAGTAGGAATTCGCCACACACACGTAAGCGCGTGTATTCAAACACTTAGAAAAGATTGTGGGGAAAAAGAGCAGTGCTTTGTGGGATTTTTGGGTGACTTATCGCCTGGTGAGTCGGCTCCCTCCGTGGTTCAGAGGAGCGTCCAATAAAGTGGTTGGAGACTACGTAATTATTCGGTTTATCGGGGCAGAACGTGCCACTGGGCCAAACTGAGCAATTTCAGACAATAAACGCCTGATTAAGGGTTCGAAAACCTGTTTTTTCACGCAAACATCCCTTTAACTCAAGTGGTTGCGCTGGTCCGACCCCGCTGTCTTGCAACTTCCCGGAGAGCGGCGGTCACGTACTGCTCCGTCATCTTGCCGCGCCAGGACGCGGCGAAATCCGTGTTGTCCATCGGCCGCGCGATCTTGTGCGCGACATGCGCGATTTCTGCAATGCCCTCCTCCGTCATTTTGTTGCCAACAAGAATGGCTTCAATCCCCGCAACCGGCATCGGAGCTGAGCCTACCGCACCTAAATACAGGGAAGCACGAGTCACAACGTCACTATCATCAGTCCACACAGCGGCGGCTACAGACAGCGTGGCAAAATCGATGGAGCCGCGCCTCCTCAGCTTCCAGAACGCGGAGCGACAATGATCGCTGTCGCTCGCCCCCGGGACGACCACTTCGGTCAGGATCTCGTCAGCCTGCTTGGCGAGATAGTCGATGCCATCATCTACATACATATCGGCCAGTGGCAGTTCTCGTACTCCCGTCGCTGAGACCAGTCTCACCGTCGCGCCAAGTGCGCAAAGAATCGGTGCCGAGTCACTGGCAGTATGCGCCCAGCATCGCGGCGACTTCGTTGCCACCCAACAAATTTCGCCGTCTTCCTTGAGACAATAGTCTATCGAACGACGCCATTCTTCAGTCTGGTTGTAATAGTTGCATCGGGTATCCACGCAAAGATTGCCGCCGATGGTTCCCATGTTACGCAGTGGTGGAGAAGAAATTGAAGCGAGGGCCCTGGCAAACGCGGGAAAGCGCTCGTGTACTTTGTCATTGCGGATAATATTGGAGAGTGTGGCGGTGGCACCCAACCGGATGTCGGTATTGGCAGAATCAATCGAATCGAGTCCGGGAATCGACATCAGGCTTACGACAGTCTCGGCTTTCTGATGGCGCCGTTTCATGTTGGGCCACAGATCGGTGCCGCCTGCAACGAGGCGCGTATTCCCATCGGAAATCACGATCGCCTTCGCCGCATCCTGTACGGATGTCGGCACCTCGAGTTTAATCGGTGGTAAGCGTAGCACTACTATGTTCCTTCAGGGCTTCTCCGCGATCTTTCATCGTTCCTGACGCCGAGCGCAAACCTTTTTTCCTCGCCTTCGGATCATTCGCTGCGCGCCCGTCGCCGCCCTCTGCAGGCGTGTGCACAACAAGTGGTTCCCCGTAGTCGATATCCGGAAACTTCACTGGACCGACCCGGGGATCGCGCCCTTTTTTCTTCGCCTGCAATCCTTTCAATACGAGATCCGGATGAATCGGCACCTGGTCCACGCGCACGCCGACCGCGTCGAATATCGCATTCGCCAGCGCCGGCATGATCGGCAACAACGGTCCCTGGCCTGCTTCCTTGGCGCCATATGGACCTTGTTCGTCATCCGTCTCGATCAGGTAACAGGTCATTTCCGGCATGTCATGAAAACCGGGGCTCTTGTACTCGAGCATCGAGGGCATCTTGTGCACAAGGGCAGCGGAGAGGCGCTTCGGCAGCCGGCGGAATGCCTGTTCTTCCATGATAGCCTCGCCCAGGCCCATGTAGATGCCGCCTTCGATCTGACCCAATGCAAGAACCGGGTTCAGCGCGTAACCGATATCGTGCGCCATCCAGACTTTGATGACCTCATACAGGCCGGTCTCGGGGTCGACCTCGACCTCCAGCACACTTGCGGAATAAGAGTACGTGGGTGAGGGCCCGACGCCGGCACCGCGAAAGCGACCCGGTGCACGCGGCGGAGTATACGATCCTGTCGTGCCAAGGGTGCCGAAACGAGACTCTGCAATGACGACGGCTTCGCTGAATTCGATAGCGTTGTCTGGTTCATCGGCCGGAAAAACCTGGCTATCCGAAAATACCAGCGAGTCTTTCGACAACTCCATGTGTTCGGCAACTGCCTCGGCGATCTTATCGCGAGCCCGCTCGGCAGCCTGTTTCGCTGCCTGGCCGACCATGAGGGTCACGCGCGAGGAATAGCTGCCAAGATCTACCGGTGTCAGGTCGGTATCGGCTACACACAGGCGGATATCCTTCAAATCGATGCCCAGAACCTCGGCGACCATAGCAGCCAGTATGCTATCGGAGCCCTGCCCTACCTCCGTTTCACCGCAGAACACGGCAACATTGCCACTGCGATCCAGTTTTATCTGTACACCGGATTGCGGCATGTGATTCCAGTAGATTGGCAGACCTGCACCGGTCATGTACGCACTGCATGCAAGTCCGAGTCCGCGACCTTGCGGCAATTTTCCGTAACGCTCTTTCCAACCGCTGCCATTGACGACGGCCTCGATACACTGCTGCAGGCCAATGGTCCCGATACGCAACCAGTTTGCGGTGATCGAATCAGGCTCCACAAGGTTTCGCAGGCGCAGCTCCGCCGGATCGATCCCGAGTTCGTGAGCCGCTTTATCGAGCTGAACTTCGAAACCGAATCGCGGCTGCGGTGTGCCGTGACCTCTCTTGGGTCCGCAGGGCGGCTTGTTGGTAAATGCGCGCGCTCCCTCGAACCAGTAATTGGGGAGTTTATAGGTCGTCGTCTGCAGTGCGCCGGTGTAAAAAGTGCTGGCGACGCCGTAACTGCCGAATGCGCCCCCATCCAGTGTCGTCTGCAGATGCTGCGCGGTCATCGTGCCATCCTTCCTGAACCCGGTCTTCAGACGCATTTGCACCGGATGGCGGCCGCGGTGGCAGTAAAACACCTCTTCACGCGTCAATGTGATCTTGGCGGGGCGGCCCAGTTTTAGCGCCATTTTCGCGGCGACGATCTCATGATTGAAAGGATCGGTCTTGCCGCCGAATCCACCACCGTTCGAGCAGGCAATTACCCTGATGCGCGACTTGGGAATATCGAGCGTCTTCGTCAACGCACGGTGCACGTAATGCGGACACTGCGTAGAAGAATACACGGTGACCCGATCGTCATCTTCCGCAATAGCGATGGTCGAATGCTGTTCCAGGGCCAAGTGATTACTACCCTGATAGAAGAAGTTGTCCTCCAGGACGAGGTCGGCCTGTTCCATCCCTCCTTCGACATCGCCGAACTTCAGAGAGACCTTCTTGTGGATATTGCCGTCGTCGGCATAATCATGGATCTGCGGTTCGGGTGTCGCAAGCGCTTCCTCGACACTGGAGATAGTCGGCAAGAGTTCGTATTCGACATTGACCGCCAGAGCCGCAGCATGCGCAATATCTTCGGATACTGCCGCGATCGCGGCCAGTGGATCACCAACGAATCGAACCGTGTCCAGCGCCAGCGCATATTCATCTTCCGATACCGGCAAGACGCCGAATTTGTTCGGCAGCTCTTCGCCGATTAGCGTGCCCAGTACACCTTCCATAGCCAGTGCGGCCGAGAAATCAATATTCCTGATCCGGGCGTGCGGCACGGTACTGCGAACGAGCTTGATGTGGGCAGTGCGCGGGAACTGCACATCATCCGCGAATCGCGTCTGGCCGGTTACTTTTGCGCGGGCATCGACGCGGCGAAACGGCTTGCCGACGATCCTGAATTCGGCGCGCGTCTCAGACGTCTGCTCTTCCCGGTTTGTTGAGAGTGCCTTTACCATGAAAAAACCTACCGGGGAATCTCACTGCCCGTGAAAAGCTCTTCGTCGGGTCGCCAGTCATCACCTCTTTGTTGCGCCGCTGCCCACTTGACAGCCTCGATGATGCGGGCATATCCGGTACAGCGACAGATGTTTCCGGACAACGCCTCCGCGATCTGCTCATCATCCGGCTCAGCTTCTTTGCCGAGCAGCGCCTCGGCCACCATCAGGATGCCGGGGGTGCAGTAGCCGCACTGCGCCGCACCGAGATCGGCAAATGTCTCTTGCAAGGGATGCAGGTCGTTGCCCTTTTGCAGCCCCTCGACCGTCTTAATCTGCTTTCCGATGACATCCGTCGTGATCTGCAGGCAGGACAGGACCGGCTCCCCGTCAACCAGCACGGCACAGGCGCCACACTCGCCCAACTCGCAGCCATGCTTGGTACCGGTGAGCCGGCATTCCTCGCGCAGCACTTCGAGCAAGGTGTGATGGGTCGGGAATACCACCGGATACTCATCACCATTGACCTGCAGTACTGCCGCGGTCATCCCATCCGGAATTCCTGGTGACATTTCAGTTCACCACCCAGGTATTCGTACTACGCAGTGCATCCGTGACGGTTTTGCTTCGCTGCAAGCCATTTTTGCGGGGTGCATACCAGGACTTTTCGAAACTGTCACCGGGACTGCTGTAGATGACGCCGAGCGCGACCGGCGCGGTCAGTTCAACCAGCAACTGTGCGAGCACTTTGTTCGTTTGATCGTGTCGTAACACCTGCTCCGGAGTCGATGTTGCGTCGATAACTTCCAGCGTGAAATCTTCGGGGTTGAACCGAATACCTTTCTCATTATCCGCACCGAACAATAGCGGCTCACCGTGTTGCACCGGCAACTGCATATCAGCCGCACTTTTCCGATCCGTGAAATCCGCAAACACATCCTCGTTGTAGACGATACAGTTCTGAAAAATCTCCATGAACGCAGCACCGTCGAATGCATGCGCCGCTTTCAGTACTTCACCGAGGCCTGCCTTGTCCGTGTCGATTGCTCGTGCGACAAACCTCGCGCCCGAACCAAGCGCGAACTGACCGGGCGACAATGGCGATTCGACGGAGCCGGCCGGACTAGAAGGCGATCTTGTTCCCCGCCGCGACGTGGGCGAGTACTGGCCCTTGGTCAGGCCGTAGATCTCGTTGTTGAAAAGCAGAATCTTCAGACCGACGTTGCGACGCAGTGTATGCAACAGATGATTGCCGCCAATAGACAGGCCGTCCCCGTCGCCGGTAACCACCCAGACATCCAGGTCGGGATTGGCAAGCTTCAGTCCAGTCGCCACGGCCGGAGCCCGGCCGTGGATCGTGTGGAAGCCGTATGTATCCACGTAGTAGGGAAAGCGCGACGCGCAGCCGATACCGGAAATGAACGCAGTCGTTTCCCGTTTGGCACCGACTTCGGCGAGCATTTTGGTAACGGTCTTGAGAATCGCGTAGTCACCGCAACCCGGACACCAACGAATCTCCTGTGCAGTTGCGAAATCTTTTGCGGTCAGGGCGGCACTCATCGGGAATCCTCCTTTGCCACGGCGACCGGCGGCAGCATTGATTGAATCCTGTCTGTCAGCTCGGCAATCAGGAACGGCTGTCCGGTTACCTTGCAGAACGGTGTCGGATCAGCGCCCAGTTTGTCGCGCAACAGGGTCGATAGCTGACCCATGTTCATTTCGGGCACGAGCAACTTATTGAAGTTGCCGAGCAGCGCGCCCAGGCCTTCTGGAAATGGAAACAAATGCCGCAGATTTATATAGCTGACTGCAGCAGTCGACTCGCGAATCTGCTTTACAGCCTGAAAGATCGGCCCGTAAGTGGAACCCCAGCCGATCACAAGCAGTTCGCCTTCTGCATCGCCGAGTTCCATGGCTTGTGGCGGAAAGAATCTGGCGACAGATTCAACTTTGGCGGCGCGCAGGTCGGTCATCATTTGATGGTTGTCGGCATCGTAGGAGATGTGGCCGGTATGGATGTCTTTCTCGAGTCCACCCAGTCGATGCATGAGTTCCGGGATGCCCGGTGGTATCCACGGACGACCCTGTGTATCCGGATTGCGGGCGAAGGCCAGAATTTGAGCCTCCCGGGTCTGGTCCGGTTCCGGTGCGGCATTGACCTCTATCGGTTCGATGTCAGCCATGTCCGGGATCCGCCACGGCTCCGCCGCGTTGGACAAATAACCGTCGCTCAACAGCATGACCGGCGTCATGTGCCGCAGGGCAATGCGCACGGCATCAATTGCGGCGAAGAAGCAGTCACCAGGCGAGCGCGCTGCGATCACGGGTATCGGCGTATCGCCGTTCCTTCCGTAGACCGCCTGGTAGAGATCGGACTGCTCGGTCTTTGTCGGTAAGCCCGTTGATGGTCCGCCTCGCTGTGAGTTGACAATCACCAGCGGAAGCTCCGCATTCACCGCAAGACCGACCGCTTCGGTCTTCAGCGCGATGCCGGGACCCGAGCTCGAAGTTACCCCGATCACGCCGCCGTAAGACGCACCGATTGCGGCACAGATGGCGGCAATTTCGTCCTCTGCCTGAAACGTGCCGACGCCGAGTTCTCCGAGCGTCGCGAGGCGGTGCAGCAAAGGTGAGGCCGGCGTAATCGGATAGGAGCAGAACAGTACAGGCCGGTCCGCCAGCTCGCCTGCCGCTGCGAGACCCAGGGCCAGTGCTTCGGCCCCGGTGATGCCCCGATATTCACCGGCGGGCAGGTCGGCGGTGCTGATGTCGAATCGCGGTATCGCCTCCGATAGTTCGGCCGTTTCCCCATAGGCGTGACCGGAATGGAGCGCGCCCAGATTCGCATCTCGCACAATCTCCTTTTTCGCAAACTTTTGCCTGATCCAGTTTTCGATAGGTAGAAGATCGCGTCCAAACATCCACATCAACAGACCGAGGGCCCAGAAATTCTTGCAGAGACCGCCGTCACTCTTGGATAGCCCGAGCAGCTTTACGGCCTCGAGATTGAGGCGGCCGATATCCACGGACACAAGCTGGTAGCTATCCAGTTCCCCGCTATCGCGAGGGTCTTTCGTATAGCCGGCTTTGCTCAGATTTCGCGCCGTGAAACTGTTGTTGTTGACAATCAGTAGCGCACCGCTCGCGACCAGGGGCAGACTGACCTTGAGCGCGGCCGGATTGAAGGCAACCAGGACATCGGGCGCGTCGCCGGCCGTGGTTATCGGGTCCGCGCCGATATTCATCTGATAGGCAGACACGCCAAATGTTGTGCCCACGGGCGCACGGATTTCGGCAGGGAAATCCGGAAAAGTCGCGAAATCTTCACCGCTCAGCGCAGTCGATGCTATGAACTGCGATCCCATGAGTTGCACGCCGTCGCCTGAATCACCGGCAAGGCGTACGACAATCGAATCCATGGTTTTGTGACCGGACACAGGCACTGGCGCGTCAGGACGCAGTTCGCGTGAAGTCTATTTCTCCCGCGGGGAGAAGGTAAAGAACGATGGCCTTGCCGTCAGTCACAGTCGGGTAATGTTCGGAGCCGGCTTCGTAGACCATCCAGCCCTGACCCTTGCCGTCGAACTTCGCATCTGCCGATTCCGGAATGATCATGTCGATCTCGCCATTGGGGTGACCATGATACGGCCCGGCGAGATCTTCCATTTCCACCACATCGACAGAAAAGTCATTCGTCTGCGCACCCGGCTTGATGATTCGCCCGAATCTGACGCCGCCATGCTCGCGATCACAGAGCCAGCCTTCGTCGATGCCTTGCCGGCAGAGCGTGGCAAGGTCATCAAACGCCTCACCGCCCGGCGGAAAATTTTCGTTCAGGAAAGACTGCAGATTGCCGTCGGGACTCTTCCCGGAAATACGGCCGGTTATCGTGGCGATCGCCTCGGTAAAAGCCTGTCGAGCATTCACTTAAAGATACCTCATGCCGCCAGCTTGACGTACTCGAAGTCGCCGGCCTGACCGTTGATCCCTGCTCGTGGTGCGGAAATCCAGCCCGCATATTTGCCGGGGGCCGTTTCCGGCTGCATCAGGGACAGGATGTACTCCAGGTCGGCATCGGATGGGAGCCACCTGTCCTTGCGATCGTTCCATTCGGTCTCGGATACGAGCTCTCCGGTAACCGTGGCACAGGCATCCGAAAACTCGCCGACCGCACGGTTGAATGCGCGATGCGGCAGGGTTAGTGAGTAGCCGAGATCGTGCGTTTGCAGTACCCGGTTCCAGCGCTTCATGACCTTTTCGCAGTCATTGATGTAGTCATCGCAGAGCCGCGCGTTGATGGCATTCAGGGCCAGTGTGTCGACGATCTGCACTTTGCCATTCACCACCTGAGCCACCGGATACGTGTCGTTCTCAAGCTGATGATCGTCATCTATATTGACTTCGTGAAATCGGCCCTTCAATCCGGCATTGAATGAATTGGCTGCATTGGTCGAGATCTCGGCGCCAAACAAATCGAGCGTTACCGAGTAATGGAAATTGATTTTCTTTTGTATCGTTGCAAGATCGATAGCGCCGTATTTGCGTACCGCGTCCTGGTCCGTGGGATCGCTGATGCCGTGCTCTTTCATCACCTCGCAAGCACGCTGAATGACGCGTTCGACACCGGTTCGACCGACGAACATGTGGTGACCTTCCTCGGTGAGCATGAAGCGGGTTGTTCTCGCAAGTGGATCGAAGCCCGACGTCGCCAGCGATTCGAGTTGCATCTTGCCGTCGCGATCGGTAAAGGTCGTGAACATGAAGAACGACAACCAGTCCGGCGTCGCCTCGTTGAACGCGCCGAGGATTCGCGGCTTATCGGCGTCGCCGGAAGTGCGCTTGAGCAGATCTTCTGCTTCTTCCCTGCCGTCCCGGCCGAAGTACTTCTGCAGCAGGTAGACCATCGCCCACAGGTGGCGACCTTCTTCGACGTTCACCTGGAAGAGATTGCGCATGTCATACAGTGACGGCGCCGTCTGCCCGAGATAACGCTGCTGTTCAACTGAGGCGGGTTCCGTGTCGCCCTGAATCACGATGAGACGGCGAAGCATAGCGCGGTACTCGCCGGGAACGTCCTGCCAGACCGGCTCGCCTTTGTGCTGGCCAAATGCGATCGTTCTGCCTTCCTCCTGCGGTGCCAGCAGGATGCCCCATCGATAGTCGGGCATCTTCACGTAACCGAATTTTGCCCAGCCCTCGGCGTCAACGCCAACCGCAGTGCGCAGGTAAACCTCGCTGTCCTGAAACCCGACCGGCCCCTTGCTCTTCCACCAGTCGATGTACTTGGGGTACCAGGCCTCCAGCGCACGCTGCAACCGTGCGTCTGATGCCAGGTCAACGTTGTTCGGTATCAATGCTGCATAGTCAACCTCTGACATGGTTAAACTCTCCCGCGGTCATATCTGGCACGCTTGCCCGTGCCGTAAAGTTTTAAGGCGCCCGACTCACCGGCAGCGTTCGGGCGTTGAAATATCCAGTTCTGCCACGCACTCAGGCGACCGAAGATCTTGGTTTCCAGGGTTTCCGGCCCGGCAAAGCGCAAATTCGCTTCCATACCGGTCAATGCATCAGGCGAGAAACTGGCTCGTTCTTCCAGCAACAGCCGTATTTCATCATCCCAGTCGATGTCGTCGGGCGCATAGGTAACCAGACCCGCATGCAACGCTGCCTGCGCGTCCAGGTCCTCGCCGATCAGCTTCCGTGCATTTTTCAGACTGGCGCTATCGCCCAGAAATCGCGTCTCGAGACGCGTAAGTCCGTTTGCCATGCGCAACAGGCCAAAATTGCATTCAGTCAACTGAATAGTTGGTGCAGGCCGGTCGTCGAGTTGTCCATCCAGAATATAACTGCGATCGACGGCAAACAGCAGCTCTGCCAGCATGCCGACGAAACAACTTCCAGGCTCGACAAACGCAAAGGTGGTTCTTGAAGTGACGTCCAGGCGCTTGAGCGTTCTCTGCCAGTACAGGAGGATCTCGCGGACCAGCCAGTCCTCCCGCTTGTCCAGGAGAGCCGCATCATATGCGGCAATCCGCTGACCATCCCCCGAAGTCTTGATGATCAGTGTGCCCAGCGTGGGTTCGTTGAACCTGAGATGCAGCAATGCATCATCGAGCGCTCTGATAACGGCGAGTGGCCAAAAATTGACCCCTTGTTGTTTGATCTCCTCCGCACTACCGGGCGCATCACTCGAAGGTGCCTGGATTTCAAGTGTGGCGCTCCGTCCATCGCGATCGAGTGTCACATTGACGAACGGATAGCGAATCTCGTTCTCCGCTTCCGTTCGCTCGATGCGATCAAGCTGAATGCCGGATGCTGCCTCGGGACGGTCGGACGCTGCAGCGAGTTCGAGGGCTTTTTCCATAGCCCGTTCTGCAAACTTCGAACGCGGCACCATTTCATCGATCAGGCGCCAGTCCACGGCGCGCTGACCTTTCATGCCTTCTTCGAGCGTGCAGAAGACGTCGGCCAGGTCGCGCCTGACTTTGCGTTTATCGACCACCCGGGTCAATCCGCCTGTACCCGGCAGTACGGCAAGTAACGGCACTTCCGGCAGGGAAACGGCAGCATTGCCGTCGTCAATCAGCATCAGGTATTCGGTAGCCAGGGCAAGTTCGTAGCCGCCGCCTGCCGCCGCGCCGTTCAGAGCCGCAAGGTAGGTCTGTCCCGAGTGATGACTTGCGTCTTCCATCGAATTACGCGTCTCGTTGGTGAATTTGCAGAAATTAACTTTGTGAGAGTGCGTCGAGGTACCCAGCATCCGGATGTTGGCCCCGGCGCAGAACATGCCGTCGATGCCGGAAGTCAGCATGACAGCCCGGACTTCCGGGTGTTCGAAGCGCAGCCGCTGCACCGCATCGTAGAGCTCGATATCTACGCCGATATCGTAGGAATTCAGTTTCAGCTCATAGCCGCCTGCCCTCGGGCTGTTCTCATCCACCGCCATGATGAGCCTTGCCACCGGTCCGTCAATAGAGATGGACCAGTGCCGATAGTCCTCCGGCGCAGTACGGAAATCGAGTTTTGCCGCCGGCATTTCGGCGCTTTCAGATATTACATGCATAATAGTGCAGGTTAGTGCTATCATCGTGGGAAAACATGCATAATAATATACCTGCTGTTCCCGCGGAGCAAGGCTCCGCCCGGCGATTTCAAGATTGAGAAACAATATGTCTGCGCGTCCTGAAATAAGCGAAATCAAGTCCGAACGTCTGCTGGGCGTTCTGGGCGACCGCGTGCGCACACTGAGAGCGCATCGTGGCATGACGCGAAAAGTCCTGGCCCGGGATTCGGGCGTATCAGAGCGCTACCTGGCGCAACTCGAGCAGGGGCAGGGCAATATTTCGGTAATCCTGCTGGCCCGCGTTGCCGCGGCACTGCGCACGGAACCGAGTGATCTGCTGCAAATGCGTAAACGGCAAACGGCCGAGGAGGTTTTGATTGCCGATCTGCTGCGGGAGTTGAGCCCCGATACTCACAAGGCATTCCTGCAGATGTTGTCGGAACAATTCTCGCTGCCGGTAGAGTCCCGGCGGCGAATTGCCCTGATCGGTCTGAGGGGCGCGGGAAAAACCAGTCAGGGAAAATTGCTGGCAGAGCAACTTGAGGTCCCGTTCGTGCATCTTGGCAGCGAAATCGAATTGCTTGCAGGGATGAGTACATCGGAGATTTTTTCGCTGTCCGGCCAGACCGGTTACAGGCGCCTGGAAGAGAAATCGCTGATGCAGACATTGCGGCGATACGACCGATGCGTCGTCGAAACCGGCGGCAGCATTGTGACCGATCCCAAATTACTGAATACGCTGTTGACTACATGCTTTGTCGTCTGGTTGCACGCCCGCCCGGAGGAGTATATGCGCCGCCTGATAGCACAGGGCGACGTCCGGCCGATGGAAAATCAGAACGACGCCATGTCGGACCTTCGCCGGATTCTGTCGGAGCGTGATGCGCTTTACTCCAAAGCGCACGCATCAATAGATACTAATGGCAGGAGTATTGACGAATGCGTGGACGAACTGCTTCGGATTGCACCAAAAGGAATGACGAACAATATGAGCGATGCGCCGGAAGCCTGAGGGATGGCAAAAATAACTTATATCGAGTTTGACGGAACGCCTCATGAAGTCGAGGTCCCGTCAGGCTTGAGCGTCATGGCGGGTGCCGTTGACAACAATATTCCGGGCATCGAGGCGGAATGTGGTGGCGCGTGCAGTTGCGCAACCTGTCATGTCTACGTGGATCCCGCGTGGGTTGAGGCCACGGGCACTGCACAGCATATTGAGCAGGACATGCTTGAATGCGCAATGGATTTGCAGGAAACAAGCCGCCTGAGTTGCCAGATCGAAGTCAGTGATGAACTCGATGGCCTGGTAGTGCGAATGCCTGAGTTGCAAATCTAGTGGTCCAACGAGGGCAGTTTTTCGCTCTTTCGAGGAGTTGCCATGCCTTATGAAGTCAGCATGAAGGTGCAACAAGACTACATAAGAGTAGAGGTAACTGGTGAGCGGATTCCCGGTCAGGAAGAAGTTGACGCTTTTAGGGTCTGGTCTCGTGTTGCGGAAGTTTGCCATGCGAAAAAAATAGATCGGATTTTGAGCATTTATAGAGTAACTGGACGACTTCCTGCCCGCGCAGCACATGCGATCGCGTACGACCCGAGAAAATTCGGTTGGAGCAAACGATTCAAGTTAGCTCTCGTGAATTTGAATGAAGAGTCACAGCAAGACACTCTCTTCGTTGAAGACGTGGCAGTCAGCAGTGGATATCGGGTCAGGGTATTCGATAATGAGCAGGAAGCGATACCATGGTTGCTTGAGAATTAGCCTGCTTTATTGTGTTGGCTCCAATCCGATCGTAAACACACTGTCAGATCTTTTTCTGGTGCCCCACCCAGTACGGTTCTCGCAATTCGTTCTTGTGAATTTTGCCCACCGGCGTTTTCGGCAGGCTGTCGACAAATTTGACGACTCTCGGCCGCTTGAAACGTGCAATTTCCCGGGCACAAAAATCAATGAGCTCCTGCTCCGAGATGGCAAAACCGCTTGACAGCACGACGTGCGCAGCCGGCACTTCTCCCCAACGATCGTCGGGGATGCCGAATACGGCACACTCGGCCACCGCCGCATGCCGGTAGAGTGCATTCTCGATCTCGGCCGGGTAAATATTTTCTCCGCCAGAAACCAGCATGTCCTTGGATCGGTCGACCAGCGTCAGGAAGCCGTCTTCGTCCATGAAGCCGACATCTCCCGTCAGTAACCAGCCGTCCGGCAGCCTGAACGCTTGCGCGGTTTCCTCAGGGTCATTGAAATACTCGTCGAACAACTGATCACCCCGTGTAACGATGTCACCGGTTTCACCCGGCGGCAGCAGATTGCCTTGCTGATCCATTATCCCGATCTCCGCGTTCGATGCTGCCCGCCCGACGGTCGCAAGCTTCTGCTCGCCGTGCCTCTCGCAACGAATAGTAATGGGGCAGGCTTCAGACTGTCCGTAGTTTTCTGTGAACGCGACATGAGGCAAAGCGGTTCGGACACGCTCAGCCAGGGCACGTCCCATCGGGGCGCCGGCGTAGCCGATATTGCGTAGCGTCTTGACGGCTGTCGCCGAAAACGCCGGGTGTGTGACCAGGTCATTGAGTTGGCTCGGCACGAGAAATGCCGCAGTGACTTCTTCCTGCTCGACCAGTTTCATGAACTGAACCGGATCCCATGCTTCCGGCAGAACGACTGCGGTTCCCAACATGACCGCAGTGCCAAACCACACGAACAGCCCGGCGGTGTGAAAGAGAGGTGTTGAAGCAGCAACGATGTCATGTTCGTCCAGTCCGAAATCCTGAGCTGCGGCAATCGCCGATGCGCATCTTGCCTTGTGACTGACGAGCACGGCTTTCGGAAAGCCCGTTGTCCCTCCTGTAAGCGTGATTGCGAGCGCATCATTTTCGTCCAGCGCGACTGTCGGGGCGGCTGATGGTTTGCCGCTGATGAACTGTTCTATGTGCACGGCATCGGCAAGTTGATGCTCCTGCTCATTCGGCTGGTCGAAGAGGATCAGCCTGATCGGCTTGTCGAGTTGCGACACAACATTCTCGACCTCAGGGGCGAAACGTGATTCGAGGAGCAACACCTCGGCCTCGATCTTGTTCAGCACATACGCCAGTTCACTGGCATTGCTGCGCGTCGAACAGTGAGCGGAAACATAGGGTGTTTTGGCAATGGCGAAATACGTGATCGCGTATGCCGGGGAATTGGTAGATATGATCGCTACCTTCGCAGCTTTTTCCAGCCGGAGATCCAACAAGGCATTGGCAAGCCGGTTCGCCTGTTCGTCAAACTGGGCGTAGGTCAGACGCTGACCTCGGCCGATCAAAGCCACACGATCCGGTGAACGTGTTGCTGAATCGCGAAGAAGATCGCCTGCGAGCATTTGGGGATTCGTCTCCCTGCAATACAAATTCGAGTCTACTCTTGGACGCCGACGATAACTGTAGTGTTTTGACAGGTCAAAAAGTGAACTATCTTGCACTTGTATTCGGGGTCGGCTTGAAATGGCCCTGCAGTTCGAATAGCTTTAACTGCGGAACTCACCCCAGGAACCCGATAAATGACCTTCGTCGTTACCGAAAGCTGCATCAAGTGCAAACTGACCGATTGCGTAGAAGTGTGCCCGGTGGACTGCTTTCACGAGGGACCGAACTTCCTGGTCATCGACCCCGATGAATGCATCGACTGCACTCTGTGTGAGCCAGAGTGCCCGGTAGAAGCGATCTTTTCCGAGGATGAGTTGCCCGAAGACCAGCAGCAGTTTCTCTCGCTGAACGAGGTGTTGTCGCGAGAATGGCCTGTTATTGCGGAAATGAAAGACCCGCCGCCAGATGCGGACGAATGGCGTGAGGTCAAGGACAAGCTGCAATATCTCGAACGATAAGAGAATGATTACGTGGCGATTTCTGCCGCGGAGAGCCCCAACTTGGAAGCGCCGGTTTTTTCGCCGACAATACGGCCTGATTTCGACTCTTGCCGGATTAATGACTCATCAATGGTGATTCCGTGAACAGACTAACGACCGTTTCGGCGGCTTTGCTGATTGCAGCTTGTGGGCAGGAACAGGGCCCGGCTGGCACAGTACCTGACCAGATAGAAGAAGCCGCGACACAAGATTTTCAGCTCCAGGTTGACCGGTTCGCGGATGTCAAAATCCTGCGTTACAAAGTGCCGGGGTTTAATGAACTATCTGTGCAAGAGAAGAAGCTGGCGTATTATCTGTCGCAAGCGGCCCTGTCGGGACGCGACATCATTTATGACCAGAATTACGAACACAATTTGCGCATACGCAAATTGCTGTCTGCCGTTGTAGCATCCTACAGTGGTGCTCGCGATGGCGAGGATTATGCCCGGCTGCTCGATTATGCGAAACGCGTGTGGTTTGCGAACGGCATTCACCATCATTATTCGTCGGACAAGATGCTGCCTGATTTCACACCTGGGGCGCTTGGCGAAATGGTCGGTCAGAGCGACGCTTCACTGCTTCCGCTCGACGACGGACAAACTGTCGATGAACTGCTGACGCTTCTGCAGCCGTCAATCTTCGATCCGTCCGTCGCGGCGAAGAAAGTCAATCTGGATCCCGACGTCGATCAGTTGCTTGGCTCCGCGACGAACTTCTATTCCGGTGTTACGGCTGCCGAAGCCATTGCTTTCTACGCGGACAAGGTTGATGCCGATCCACAGCGCCCGGTTTCCTGGGGGCTGAATTCTCAGCTCGCGATGATCGACAATGAGTTGGTCGAGAGAACCTGGAAAGTCGGCGGCATGTACGGCACGGCGATCGAGCAAATAATATTCTGGCTCGAAAAAGCGGCCACGGTCGCCGAGAATGATCTGCAGAAGGCCTGGATCGACAGGCTGACCAAATACTATCGCAGCGGCGACCTCAACGACTATGACGACTACAACATCGCCTGGGTTGCTGACGCGGCGTCGCGAGTTGATGCTACTAACGGTTTTGTCGAGGTCTACGGTGATCCGCTTGGTTATCGCGGCTCCTGGGAATCGGTTGTTTCCATTCGCGATCTGGTCGCGACCCGACGCATCTCTGCAATCGGAGAACAGGCACAGTGGTTTGAAGACAATTCACCAATCATGGACGAGCACAAGAAGAAAGATGTCGTTGGAATCTCTGCCAAGGTCATCACTGTCGTTATGGAAGGCGGCGCTACGGCACCGGGAACTCCGATCGGCATCAACCTGCCGAATGCCAACTGGATTCGCAAAGAGTTTGGCTCCAAATCCGTGACGCTGGGCAACATTATGGAGTCCTACCATTTTTCATCGGCTGCCAGCGGGCTGCACGAGGAATTCACCTATACCGGAGAGGAAGAGGCTCGCTACGCAGAGTACGGCGACCTTGCGTCGCTGCTTCACACAGACTTGCATGAAGTGGTTGGACATGCATCTGGCCAGATCAATCCTGGCATCGGCACTCCCAGGGAAACATTGAAAAGCTACGCCTCGGCACTCGAGGAAGCACGCGCAGATCTTGTCTCACTTTATTACATCCTGGATTCGAAGCTGGTCGAACTCGGTGTCATGCCGTCACTGGAGGTCGGCAAAGCCTCCTATGATCACCAGGTTCGCAATGGCCTCCTCATTCAATTGCAACGCCTCAAACCGGGCGACGATATAGAGGAGGCTCATATGCGCAACCGGCAGCTTATTGCTGCCTGGGCTTACGAGAAAGGGCTCGACGATAACATCATCGAAAAGGTGGTAGAAAACGGCAAGACCTACTTCGTCATTCGCGACTACGATGGATTGCGCGGTCTGTTCGGTGAACTCATGCGAGAGATTCAGCGCATCAAATCCGAGGGCGATTATGAAGCGGGCAAAGCGCTGGTCGAAACCTACGGCGTCAAAGTCGACCGGGCTTTGCATGAGCAGGTACTGGCTCGCGTCAAACCGCTGAATATCGCGCCATACGCAGGCTTCATGCAGCCGCGCCTGGTGCCGATCGAAGAAAACGGCGAGATTATCGATGTATCAGTCGAGTATCCGGACGATTACACCGCGCAGATGCTGGAGTTCGAAAAGGACTACAGCTTTCTGCCAGTCAATAACT
>Ga0255058_10000681_pt1 | contig 19511 bp, 16 predicted proteins | sample Cases_109_9_MG_FD_188637 | JGI IMG/M metagenome (GOLD analysis project Ga0255058, IMG submission 188637) | Seawater microbial communities from Amundsen Gulf, Northwest Territories, Canada - Cases_109_9 | ecosystem: Environmental > Aquatic > Marine > Gulf | place: Canada: Northwest Territories... | reverse complement strand
CCCGCTTCGGTCTGCATCAATGATCGATGGAGGGTGTAAACATGGGTTTCGTGACAGATCCCGCAGGTCTTATCATTGACCCACATCGACCCCGGAAAGGGAACGAAAGTGTCTAAACGTCCTCCCAAAGGCGCTCCGGAATGTGCGGCCCCCTTGTCCGTAGTCTGACCGGGATCGCCTCCGTGGCAGACGACGCACCCGTTAGGATCTTTGAGCCTCGCTCCTTTTCTGTATATTTTCCGGGCCATCCCGGAGTCGTGCTCCCTAATTGGCTCGATACCATCATGACATTTGGCGGTGAGACACCCTTTGCCCGGATCGGGGTAACCGGCCCCATAAGAAACGGACGGCACGGCCAGAAGGAAAAATAAGCCCCAGAGGGCCCCTGCAGCAATAACGGCTTTTTTCTTAATGTGTACCATAGCTCGACCTCGCTTGAACGGTATACAAAGGACAAAGGAGGGAAAAGGTAAAATCGCCCGAACCGGCTTTCTACTTCAAACATATTTAAAGACGACCGACTTGCTTGTCAACAAGAATTAAGAGATGTTGTTATAGCCGATAGTGATGGACCCCGGTATGCTTCGCATGGCACTTTTCCACACGCCGGATACAAACTCCTGGTGGGTTGAGGGTGAAAAATCCGATTCCCGATGCAGTGGATGATTGAAAACTCCCCGAGCGTTCAATTGTTTACATCTTTTGAGAACTCATATGAGTGGCTGAAGAAAAGCCGAAATCCGCCAGAGAAACACAGATAAGCACAGGAGATTGTATGGCATCGGTCCTTCCGCTACTTTATCAGGGCTTTTTTTTGGTATCCTGCGTAAAAAGGTAGAGGGACGATAAGACCACCAGACAGATCGAGCAGAGGAAAAAGGCAACCCTGAAGGCCTCGGGGCCCCTTGACGTTTCAGGATAAAGATATTGCATCAGGCTTCCTAGACCCTGCAAAAATACGGCCGAGCCTATCATTGTAAAAAAATTAATGCCTGTCATTGCGGTGCCCGCCATTTCAATCGGCATCAGCTCCTTGATCTGGGTATACATCAACGCACCGGTCATCCGGAAAAAACCAAAACCGAAAAAAAGACTCGCCAAAAGGAGTGTGCCAATAGCGGGGGGCAGCACAGCAACGATCATGGTGATAAAACCAAGAATGATATGCCCGCCGAAAACAGGCCATTTACGTGTTTTCATAACCCTGTCCGATAGAGCACCCCAGATTACGCCGCCGAGGATTACGCCGAGATTCATCAAAAAAATAATATGCCCTGCATTTCTCGCGGAAAGGCCCATTGCCTCCATAAGATAGGGTCCGGCCCAAAGGGCTTGAAAAGCAGCGAAAATGGCCCAACGACGGGACATAGCACTCCTTTTGATTTTTTGGGATCAGAGTCAATCCGAGAGAACAAGCTCCTTTTGAAAAAAAGCCGATACCCCGAGCCTGTCGCTTTCTTTAAGAAAACATAATGCCCGACCTAGATAAGCCGGATAACGCCTTTTTTGCAAGGATTTCACATAAAAAATAGAGTGTTATTCGCTGGGTTTCTACTTGACACAGAATTCCAATTCCCTAATACTCTGCGTCGGATATAAAAACTGTCCTGACTTTATTCTCACAGCAAAACAGGAATCCCGTGCGATTGTATCTACTCTGGAACATATTGATCGTTATCGGTGCCATGTTGACCGCGGTCAAGATACCGCTCCAACTTGTGATCGAAGCCTACCTGACGGAAGATCTGGTCTATCTTGATTGGGCGATCTCGGTGGTGTTTGCCATTGATCTTTTTCTCAATTTTTTCCGATTGCCCACCCAAAAGGGACAAAAAACGCATAACAGACCGATACGAACAGATTATTTTAAGGGATGGTTTTGGGTCGATTTTCTTGCTGCGATCCCTTTTCACCTATTTTATTGGCTGCCCCCGCTCCAGTTGATACGTCTTATTAAACTTGCCCGCGTTGCCCAGCTGTTTCATCCTCGGCGTCGTAAGCCCATGCAGTACAGCACTGTTTTCCGCCTGGGGTCTTTTTTCTTCTGGCTCGGACTGATATCCCACTGGTTAGCCTGTGGGTGGCTCGCATTGAGCGGTTCTTTTGATGTACCTTACGGATGGGGAAGTTATGTCCGCTCCCTTTACTGGTGCGTCACCACCTTGACAACAGTAGGGTATGGTGATGTCACACCATCAACGAATGTTCAAATGGTATATACGATGTTCGTCATGGTCCTCGGCGTGGGGATGTACGGCTATGTAATCGGAAATATAGCAAACCTTCTGGCGAATATTGACCTGGCAAGAGCCCATTATCTGGAAAACATGGAGAGACTATCAACGTTTTTAAAATATCGAAAAATACCCGGCGAGCTTCAACACCGTATTTACGATTATTATGCATACCTATGGGAACACCGGCTGGGTTATGATGAATCGGCGGTTCTTTCAGAGCTTCCCGCCTGTCTGCAGGCTGAAGTTTCCCTGGTACTCAAACAGGATTTCATCGAAAAAATTCCGTTTTTAAAGGGTGCAAATCAAGAACTGATCCGGGACATTTCGTTCGAATTACGGCCTGTTGTTTTCACTCCCGGCACTTTTATCTTTCGGGCCGGTAAAACAGGTCGGAATCTCTACTTTATCAGTCATGGTCAAGTCGAGATCATATCACCGGATGGGAAAACGATCTATAACACGCTGGGTGACGGTGACTTTTTTGGTGAAATTGCCCTCCTATCTAGCCAGCCGCGCACAGCAAGCGTTCGAACCATCGACTACAGTGATATGTATACCATCGATCGGGAGACCTTTGAACGTGTCCTTGCCCATTATCCGGATTTTGCAAAACATGTTCATGACATTGCCCGGGAGCGGTTAGGGGAGGACGAGGGGGTAGATATTACCCAAGATTGATAGGGTGAGACCTTTGTAAAACCCCACTTTTTGCCCAATTAAGCGCTATGGTTGCGCCTAACGGCTTGAGGACATCACACTACGTGTCTGTGTCAGGCTCAAATTCCGGCACGCAGTGAAGCCTTGGCGCTATCCTCGAAATACTCAATGTATTCCTACGGTTAATCCGCCTGAGGCGGTTCGCCTTCCTTGAACTTGCACAAAAATCAGCATTTTTCAAAGTTCTCAGGGTGCATCGGCATGACCTGTAAAAAAGGCGGTTTGGCTTTTTACAAAACCCGCCTTTTGGATTGTTTTTTTTGGCGGAGAGAGAGGGATTCGAACCCTCGAAGGAAGTTTCCCCCCTTACTCGCTTAGCAGGCGAGCGCCTTCAGCCAGCTCGGCCATCTCTCCGTTGTCATTGATGGCGGAGGGAGTAGGATTCGAACCCACGGAGCTATTCACTCAACGGTTTTCAAGACCGTCGCCTTAAACCACTCGGCCATCCCTCCGAACATGTAAAATCGATTGTAACTATCATTTGAATCTGTTATGGTCAATCTTTTTTAAGTCCGGGGCAGACAGGGAATTTCCCATGGAAAAAATTTTGACTATCTGACTCATCGCATTATTATGATTTAAAGGAGATAAAGCATGAAGCAAAAATATTTAATTTTTAAAAATCCTGAAAAAAACGAACTGATCATACGTGAGTTCTCCGAACTTGATAAAGAAAAGCTTTCCCTCCTCTGCGAAGAGGCATATGATGGCGAGATGATTGAGGCCGCAATCGAGGAAGGGATGGATACCCTGATTTCTAAATTGAGGACTCAAAATATGTATCCGATCGGTCACTATGTGAAAAAAATAGCCGAATCGGTCACAACCATGTATGCCTCCGGCGACAAGGAATCCGTGGAACTTTTCTTTAATGATAATGATTTGCTAATAAAGAACCAGGAACCTGATAAGGATTTTGACGCCCCTGCAGACGAAAGCCCCGATCTTGATGAACTGCTCGGCGAGAACGTTGACGACGATTATTCAAACAAAAATGGGCTGGAAAAATTGCAGTCAACCGCTAAAATTGCAGCTGATGACTCAACCAAGATAGACGAGAAAGGTTGATACGATAGAGCAAACCAAAAGTGAAAAATCAGGATTTTAAAATCGCTTCTAATCAACAATCAATTTCATGAGATCTTGATTTGCATCAAAATACTTCATCTCAGATTCTGAACTGCCAGCCACACCGGCATACAGGTTGGGCCCCTTTAATCGTCTAAATCCTTCCACAAAAGAACTCACCTCCCGATACCGTTCGATGCTGTGAAACATATCCAGGATGCCCCGGACGGCATGAGCTTCAAGGTCAGTGACAGAATGCTGGAGATTTTCTCCGGTAACCGGGTGCCGGTATGAAAATGGGGCGAGAAATAGCGAATCGGGTTTTGGTTTATGCTGCGGGTAAAAATTGGAAAGATATTCCCTAAAATCGAGTCCGGGAATGGTATTGATTAATTGAAAAATCATTCTGGGTAAATTTTTATCAAACATGGACTGGATCCTTCGATGCATTAAGAGGGATTTTTCTATGTGGACACGGTCGATGTTCACATCCATTTTATAGAGTACCGACAGGACATCCAGAAACAGTTTTTTGTCCATTTCAATTTTATCCAGAACATTCGAAAATAGACCCCTGTTTTTAAGTCGGAGTGTTTCTTTAAAATAAAGATCTAAAAAAGTCTCCAACTTATGGTGACGATAACCGGCAGATTTGCTGGCTTTCTGATTCGCCGGGTCTTTTTTTCCACTAAAATAGAAGACCATGGGGTGAAAGGAACTGTCCGCATGAATATGGGTGATGACGCCCAGCAGCAGTGCGATAATCGCCTCAGTCATTTGAGGGGGAAACTGGGCGATAACCCTAGCGCCAAAATCAACACTGTTTATAGGATTGTCATGCAATTGAGCAGCCACTTTATACATCACATCTTTCCCGTTCCCGTAGAGCAGATAAAAGGGCGTATCCATAATTACCGCGCCCGATAGATAAAGATTTTTATACTGTTTTATAATCGCCTTTAAACCTGAATTGGTTTCAAGAGTGCGATAAGCCTTCTCAGCTATGATCCAGTGCGTTATTTCTTTCGGCATGTTTTACGTTCCAAATCGATCCCTTTAAATGAGCGGCCGGTAAAAAGCATTGGCATTAAAAAAATCAATTTTTTCACTAAGCTTAGCTCAGATTGACCTTTAAAGAAAGCTCTTCGAGTTGGGATTTGCTTGCCTCGGAGGGTGCGTTTGTGAGAAGACATGAAGCCTTCTGTGTTTTTGGAAATGCAATAACATCACGGATGGAGGGGGCCCCGCAGAGGATCATCGTTATTCTATCGAACCCGAGGGCAATCCCCCCATGCGGCGGGGCACCTGCTTCCAGTGCAGAAAGCAAAAAGCCAAACTTTTCCTCATAAACCTCACGTTTTATTCCCAAGAGCTCAAAAATCTTTTCCTGCATTTCTTTTTGATGGATGCGGATGCTTCCACCACCGATTTCTGATCCATTCAAGACCAGATCATATGCTCTCGATCTTACGGAAAGTAGGGAATCTTTAAGCAAACCATAATCTTCTTCAAGAGGGGCAGTGAAGGGGTGATGGAGTGATTGATGCCGCTGTTCGGTTTCGTCATATTCCATGAGCGGAAAATGGGTTACCCATAGCAACCTGAATGCATTTTCGTCTATGAGTCCAAGTTTTTCTCCAAGGTGGTTTCTGAGATGCCCCAGGGCCTCATTTGCTATTTTTGATTGATCGGCAACAAAGAAGAGCAAATCGCCGGGGGCAACACCTAGCCGCTCGGTTAATGCGGCTTTTTCTTCATCGCTGAAAAATTTTGCGATCGGAGATTGCCACGCTTCCTCGCGGACCTTTATCCAGGCAAGCCCTTTGGCTTTGTAAACCGAAACGAATGCTGTGAGATCATCAATTTCTTTTCGTGAGAAATGAATACACCCTTTGGCATTCAGCGCTTTGACAATACCACCTTGCTTTACGGCATTGGTAAAGAGCTTGAAATCTGAATCTTTTACAATATCTGAGATATCTTTCAACTCCAGGTCAAAACGTATATCCGGTTTGTCCAGACCAAATCGATCCACCGCTTCAGCATAGGACATTCTCAGAAAAGGGCGTTCGATTTCCTTATCGAGAACATCTTTGAAAAGAACCACCAGCATGCCTTCGGTAATTCCCATGATATCATCCTCGCCTACAAACGACATTTCCAAATCGATCTGGGTAAATTCCGGTTGTCGGTCGGCCCTGAGATCTTCGTCTCTGAAGCAGCGGACAATTTGATAATACCGGTCAAATCCGGATATCATCAGCAGTTGTTTAAAAATCTGAGGAGATTGAGGCAGGGCATAAAATTGGCCTGGATTGACCCTGCTGGGTACAACATAGTCTCTGGCGCCTTCGGGGGTGCTTCGGGTTAAAACCGGCGTCTCTATGTCAAGAAATCCGTGTGTGTTCAAATAATTTCGTATCGATTTGGCAGCCCTGTGCCTTAGAATAATATTACGTTGAAGTTGGGGGCGTCTTAAATCGAAATGGCGGTATTTGAGACGAACCGTTTCAGATACATCAACCGTATCTTCAATTAGAAAGGGGGGTGTTTTCGCAGGATTTAGAATTTTAAGATCTGCCACCAAAATCTCAATTTCGCCGGTCTTTAGGTTGGTGTTGGTCATCCCATCCGGCCTTTTGTCCACATTTCCACAAACCCCGATAACATACTCGTTTCGAATCGCATGGGCTTTCTCGTGTACCTCTTTATTCTCCTTAGGATTAAAAACAACCTGGGTTATACCCTCTCTGTCCCGCAGATCCACGAATATGACGCCTCCGTGATCTCTTCGGCGTTGTACCCATCCCATGAGCACCACCTCTTTACCAAAATCGTCTCCGCAAAGTTCGTTGCAGTGGTGTGTCCGTCGCATTTCTCCTAGTATATCTGACAATGAATATGCCCCCTCTTAAAAAATTATTAAAACCGATGACCTTATCAGGCTGAAATCGATTAAACTAAAAATTACAAGGGTAATGCCCCCAGTTTTCTAGTAACATTTTCAACAACCGCATCCGTAGAAATGAATACCTGTTTTTTTGTCATCATATCCCTGAGTACGGCTGATCCTTCTGCCAACTCCTTTTCTCCCACAATCAAAACATGGCCTACACCGAGTTTATCAGCCCTTTTCATCTGGCTTTTCAAACTTTTCTCGCCAAAATCCATCTCGGCCCTAATGCCTGTTTTGTTCAAAGAACAGACCCATTCAAACGCCCTGCCTTTGCTCCTTTGTCCCAGAGCAGCGATGAATATCTGAGGGGTCTTATGGTAATCGTCGATTTGCAGACCGGAAATTTCTGTTAGCCGGTCAAGACCGATGGCAAATCCGGTTGCAGGCAGATCAGGCCCGCCAAGCGCCTTTACAAGACCATCATATCGGCCGCCGCCGGCAACAGCGCTTTGGGCGCCCAAAGATCCGGTTTGAATTTCAAATGTGGCACGGGTATAATAGTCGAGCCCCCTGACCAAACGCTTGTCGATGATAAACGAAATGTTGAGATGTTCAAGAGAATCGGTCAGTATCTTGAAGTCCCTGACACATTCTTGACAAAGAAAATCGAGTAAGGAAGGTGCATCCGCCATGGCTTCCCGGCAGGAAGGCACTTTGCAATCTAGCACCCTTAACGGATTTTGTTTGCTTCTTCTGATACAGTCCGAGCAAAGCTTCACCTTGGTTTTAGACAGAAAATCGATAAGGGCCTCCTTAAATCCGGGCCGGCAGGTAGGACAACCAAGCGAATTAATATGAGTGTCTACATCCGCCACCGCCAACCTGGAAAAGAGCGTCACAAGCAAAAAGATGAGTTGGGCATCGGCCAACGGGGAATCGATGCCGAATATTTCGGCATTGATCTGATAAAACTGCCTGTACCTTCCCTTCTGAGGTCTCTCCATACGGAACATCGGGCCGATGGTGTAAAATTTCTGGACAGAGTCACTTGTGTAAAGCTTATGCTGAATATAAGACCGGACAACAGATGCGGTTGCTTCTGGCCGTAAAGTAATCAGATCTCCTTTCCGATCTGGGAAGGTATACATCTCCTTTTCCACGATATCTGTATTTTCTCCGATACTTCTTGAAAAAAGCTCGGTTTTTTCCATAATCGGAATTCGGATTTCCTTAAAACCGAAATCATCAAAGATAGAAATGGCGGTCTTTTCTATCGCCTGCCAAATTTCTACTTCTCCCGGAAGAACGTCTTTGAATCCTCTGATAAGCTGTATCATAATTTGTAATTACACCTGAAAAAATAATCGATTGTTTTTTTCAACACCTTCAACAATGTCTCATAGGTATGGTTCAAAATGAATTTTAATATCTCTCACTTCTGCAATGTCCTTTAACGCATTTTCAATGTTCGGTACTATTGTTTTTTGCTGAGCCAACGGGGCTTTTAACCCCACAAAGATCTTTCCGTCCTTGGCCGAAATGCTGGCACTCGGAAACTCAAATAAAACTACCCGTGCCTGGGCTGCTAACGTTAAATCATCGATTCTCTTCTGGGACTCGGGGGCTGTCTTGAAACAGGAAAGCTTTGCTGCACTTATAATGGTATCAATTGCATGGTCCACGGTGATATCCCCGATATTTAACACCACATCGTAAAGGCTTGGATTCTGGATATCGATTCCATAGAGATAGAGGCTCCATTTACGACGTTCGTCATCGTCTTTCTTCAGAACATAGCGCGCCTCTTGGGCAGAAATATTTTCCCGTTTTATCTCTTCTTCTACCCGCATCTCCAGGTCCTGGATTATTCTGACTTTAAGGACGTGAGAGATATCCTGGACAAAAAAATGGCCCGCCAATCCATGATAAACAACGTTATCTTTTTGGAACCGCCTCAACGCCGCTAATCTCATACTTTCGATGTATCTTTCTTTTCCGTATGGAAACCGATCCAGAACCGAAATCGCATCATGAATGTTTCGGATAAGTTTGATTTCCGGTATTTGAAATTCGCCCAATGCTTCGAGCAGTGTATCTCGGGAAAAACATGCAAAGTCTAACTTTTGGGCGACCTTTTCGGCAATTTTTCCCCCCAGATAATGACTCTCCCTGGAGATGGTGATGATAGACATTGCCTGCTCCTTTATTTATCCCTCATTATTCGGCCTAGAGGAAAGAGGTTGTCGTTTTCAGTTTATCCCGCTCTTCGGCATAGGTCTCACATATCCCCTTGAGTATAACTCTTTTGCTGAGGATGGTAAACTTTTTTTGTATCTTATTCGGAACCTCCGAATTATCGTACCGAGAATAGGAGCTATCTATAATTTTACTGCAGATTTTGCAATGTAAATGGTGATGGTTGTCCGTTTAGATGATGCTGCTTGCATATTCCAATGAATAATGAAAGGCCCTCCGTGCGGATTTGATTCTGCACCATGTCCGACTAAATAAGAACAATTCTGAATTGTCAAGGAGATTTCTGTTCACGAAGGGTGTGTATTGGGCAACTAAATCTATACACCAATGGTAATATTTGATAAGATATAGAAAGAAACAAAGGAATATTGCGTAAAATTTAAGTTCATCCTTTGCCGGATGCGGCCCCCTGATCGATCGGGGTTGAAACTGGAGGGCAAAGAGGAGGGGAAAAAAATGATCACCCATCGGATTGCCGTGGTGCCTGGGGACGGCATCGGTAAGGAAGTAATCCCGGAAGGCATCCGTGTTCTCGAAGCGGTTGGCCGGCGGTTCGACATCCGCTTTTTATGGCAAGAGTTTTCGTGGAGTTGCGAGGCATACACCGAGACAGGTCGCATGATGCCTGAAGATGGCCTAGAACAACTTGCCCGATTTGACGCGATTTTCCTCGGCGCCGTCGGTTTTCCGGGTGTGCCCGATCATATCTCTTTGTGGGGATTGCTGATACCGATCCGAAGACACATGCGGCAGTACATTAACCTGCGTCCCGTACAAATGTTGAAGGGAATGGTCTCACCCCTTCGAAATAGAACACCAAAAGATATCGATTTTTGTATCGTGCGGGAAAACAACGAAGGAGAGTATTCTGAGATCGGTGGAAGATTGTATACCGGAACCGATGCTGAGATGGTAGTACAGGAGACGGTCTTTACCCGTAAAGGCGTCGACCGGGTGTTGCGTTACGCTTTCGAACTCGCGCGCAAGCGAAAAGCCAAACACGTAACTTCTGCAACCAAATCGAACGGTATCATCCACACCATGCCTTACTGGGACGAGCGCTTCAATGCCATTGCGAGAGAATATCCTGATATTCAGACCGCCCAGTACCACATCGATATCCTCACTTCTCACTTTGTCCTACATCCCGACTGGTTCGATGTGGTGGTGGGGAGCAACCTCTTTGGTGATATACTTTCTGACCTGGGTCCTGCAGTGGCGGGGAGCATTGGTGTCGCACCGTCTGCCAATATCAACCCGACCCGTGAATATCCGTCCATGTTCGAACCGGTACACGGTTCAGCACCTGATATTGCCGGCAAGGGTATTGCCAATCCCATTGCCCAGATCTGGTCAGGAGCGATGATGCTGGAGCACCTGGGCCACCACGAGGCTGCTCAAGCCATTGAAAAAACCATAGCGAATCTGCTTGCAGACACTGATCTTCGAACGCCCGATATGGGTGGCAAAGCGACGACGGCCGAACTTGGCGCGGCGATTGCAGTCTCCGTGTGATTTTAGTTTTTCATCTTGACGCACCCGTGCCGGAAATTTGGAGGGTAAATTTTGAATATTTGGACAACACTCGAAAAGGCAACGTCTTTATACCCGGAAAAAATCGGGGTGATAGACGGCGATCGTTCATTCACGTATAAAGAGATAGGAGAGCGTGTTTGCACCTTGGCACGCTTTTTTCAGGAACATGGGATTCAACCCGAAGATCGGATTTCCATTCTCGATGTCAACTCTTGTGCTTTTTTTGAGAACTACTACGCAGCCGCCGGAATCGGTGCAATCCTTTCGCCTCTGAACCATCGTTTATCAGCCAAAGAGATTGCCTATATACTTAGAGATGCCGGAGCCCGATGGCTGGTGGCCAATTCCCGTTTCAGCCCCTTAGTCGAAAATATCCTAACCGAATCGACATTGCTGGAAGGAATTCTATGGATCGGAGAAATTCCCTCCCTGCCGGCCGACATTTCTTTTCATCAATACGAGAAAATCATGGCCCTGGAACCTGCGCCTTTCAAACCGGTTCCCATCCGGGAAGAACAGGTCGCACAACTCTACTACACCAGCGGCACTACCGGGAGCCCAAAAGGTGTTATGCTCACCCATAAAAACGTTTGTCTCCATGCCCTGGGCACCATCGGGGAACTGAAGTTGGTCGATGCAGATATTTGGGGCCATATCGCCCCCATGTTTCACCTTGCAGATGCCTGGGCCACATTTGCCGTTACCTGGGTGGGAGGTCAACATGTGATGGTCCGTCACTTTGAAGCTGAAAAAGTGATGGCCGCCATCGAAAAAGAGCAGATCACCCTGAGCAACCTTATTCCGACCATGTTGAATCTGATGATAAAGCATCCCCAGGTCCAGTCTTACAATTATTCCAGCCTTCGCGCGATTCTCAGCGGTGGCGCACCAATTGCACCGCAATTGGTGCGCAACATTATACAAACCTTTGGTTGTGATTATATCCAAACCTACGGCATGACCGAAACCAGCCCTTTTCTGACCCTGAGCATACTGAAAGAGCACTTGCAAAATCTTCCGGCAGAGGAACGGTTGACTTACAAAGCCAAAACCGGTCGGCCATTTATCACAGTGGAGCTTCAGGTGATGGATAAAAACGACACACCGGTTGTTCCGGACGGTCAACAAGTCGGAGAAATCTGGGTCCGGGGGGATACAATCACCCCCGGGTACTGGAAACGCCCGGCGGAAACCCGAAAAGCCTTTTCCGGAGATTGGCTTCGGACAGGAGATCTGGCGGTGGTCGATAAAGAAGGATATGTGAATATCGTGGATCGAAAAAAGGATATGATTATTTCCGGGGGTGAGAATATTTACTCCACGGAGGTGGAAAACGTCCTATACCGGCACCCAAAGGTGCTGGAAGCCGCCGTCATCGGCATACCGGATGAGAAGTGGGGAGAGGCGGTCAAAGCTGCGGTTGTACTGAAACCAAACGAAACATCCACAGAAAAAGAAATCATCGGATTTTGCAAACAGCAACAGGCATCGTATAAGGCGCCCAAGTCTGTGGATTTTCTAAAGGAGCTACCCAAAACAGGTTCCGGAAAGATTTTCAAAAAGGCCCTACGAGATCCATATTGGCCAAAGTAACAAAAACCTGGTTAGTTTCTAACCGCCTAAAAAGAGACGTCCGACTTCCGGATTCTGAAGAAGCTCATCACCACTACCGGCTATGGCTAGCTGGCCGGAGACCAGGACATAGCCGATGTCCGCGAACTCCAGCCCTTTCTTGGCGTTTTGTTCAACCATGATGATGGTTTTGCCTTCATCTTTTTGAAGGCCCTCTAAAATTTCAAACACCATTTCGATGAAGCGGGGTTCAAGCCCGATGGAGGGTTCATCCACCAATAAAATTTCCGGATCCATGATCAGAGCCCGGGAGATTTCCAAAAGACGCCTTTCACCGCCTGAAAGCACCCCGGCCTGTTGCTTTCGACGTTCCTCCAGACGGGGATATTTTGCGAATACCCTCTCTGCTGCATCCCGGGCCTGACTTGGTTTGTCCATGAGAAACCCGCCCATGATCATGTTTTCCTCAACCGTCATACTCGGAAAAATAGAGGCATCCTGCAAAATATAGGCGATCCCCGCGCGTTTAAGTTTTTCGTTTGGACTGAGGTGGGTGATGTCGTTTTCATGCATCTTTATGGCGCCACCTGTAATGGTGGTGAACCCGTAAATCGAGTGAAGGATGGTGGATTTACCCGCACCATTGGGTCCTATTAAACACAAAGATTGTGCTTTGCTTACAAATAAATCAAAGTCATGTAAAATGACCATTTTTCCATATCCGGCATTGAGATTCTTTATCGTTAAATGTACATCATTGGACGATAGCTTTTTTAATTCTTCTGGACCGGGTGTCTTACCTAAAACTGAATATTGATCTATCGACATTTATTGTGCTCCTAAATAAGCATCGATAACTCGCTTATCATTTTTAATTTGTTCGGGTGTACCCTCAGCGAGCAGCTTTCCATGGGCTAAACAAAATATTTTTTTAGCTAAATTCATTATTACTCTCATGTTGTGCTCTATTACTAATAGTGTGATACCAAATTCTTTATTTACTCTGATCAATCGATCTATAATTCCATTAATCAAAGTCGGGTTAATTCCCGCGGTTGGTTCGTCAAGAAGCAGCATTTTTGGCTCATTCATTAATGCCATTGCCAATTCCAAGAGCTTTTGTTGACCAAAGGATAAATCGCCAGCCCTAAGTTTTCTTTTCTGATATAGGCCTACAAATTTCAATAAGTTTTCGGCTTTTACAGTTAATTCCTCAGGAATTTTTGCAAAAACAGAAAAAATATTATCTTTCTCAAGTTTAGAGCTAATTAGCATATTTTGAACGCAGTTTAATTTTCCATAAATTCTTGTTTGTTGAAATGTTCTGAGCAAACCCAATTTGGCCACAACCGGCACCGGAAGTGCAGAAACTTCTTTACCATCAAAGTTTATGGATCCTCGATCTATCGGGTGGGTTCCAACAATTGAATTAAATAATGTTGTTTTTCCTGAACCATTTGGACCGATTAATCCAACAATACTTCCCTCCTCAACAGTTAAAGAAATATTTTCGTTAGCTTTAACGCCCCCAAAATATTTATAAACGCTATCAACTTCTAATATTTTGCCCATTATTTTAACTCCACTTGAGCTTTTCTATCGGCTTCATCAACAACCTCTCCAAATCTTTCAGGGAATTTTTCTCTAAGCGATCCCATTATTCCTTCAGGAAAGAAAACAACAATGAATACTATTAAAGCTCCAAGCGCAACGTACTGCCAGCCTAAAAAGAATATCCAGAAGCCTTCTTTAAATATATGAAAAGCGATGGCTCCAATCACGGGTCCCCAAAGTGTCCCTTTTCCTCCAAGAATAGCCATTAGAACCATGAACACTCCATAAGTCGCGCCAGCAAAAGCAATCTCTACAGGTTCTATATATCCAATCATATTCCCCATTAACCCACCGGCAATACCCAAAAAAAAAGCGGAAACTACCCAACCAATAATTTTATACCTCATGGTATGTATTCCCATTGCTTCCGCTTTATCTTCATTATCTCTTATTGCGTTCAGAACTAATCCAAATCTTGTTTGATAGGCCCATTTTAAAAATATGAAGGTAACAACCATTAATACAAAGCATAAGTAATAAAAAAATTGTGACCTTAACTCTGTACCGCCTATTCCTTTCGGCCAGGGTGGAGCGGTCATTCCCTGACCGGCTCCTATTAATTCAATACCGCTTGCGATTTCGCCCGCGGCAATACCTAAACCCAAAGTGCAGATTGCAAAGTATTGACCCCTTAATCCCAAAATGCCATATCCAATCAGTGCCGCTACAATTGCAGGGACTACGCCGGCTAAGATCAAACCGACAAATAATCCTTGAAAATACTGAGAGGGAGTATGTATGAAAGTTTTTTCACCTCCGCTAGCGGTCCATTCATGAAGAGGAAAGAACAGTCCTATTTGAACACCTGCGCACATATACATCCCGATCCCAAAAAAAAGAATATTGCCAAAACTGTTGTAACCCATTTGCCCTCCCTGCACATCCCAGGTCAGGGCTAATACGACTAGTATCCACATAAAGGAAATTTGAAGTTTAAAAGCAGGGAACAAAAATGGCGCAGCAATACCCAATACCAATATTAAACTGTAAATAAATAAATTATTTTTCCTCATGCTAAATATTCTCGTTTTCTAGACAATTTGAATCTTCTATATACAAGAATTAAAACCAATAATAAAAAGACAGCTGCTATTCGAAACTCTGTACCAAGAATATAATCCGCAAATTCCTCAAAGACACCCAAGCCCATTCCAGATAAGGCAACACCAGGTAAATTTCCTAAACCCGCAACAATTACAATCATAAAAGATCTAACGGTATAAGGCAGGCCTATATAAGGGTGCAGTGTGAAGGTAATAGCGATCAACGCTCCGGCAACTCCACACAAAGCAGCATTGATTCCAAAGATTGCCGAATATACTTTCTCCGTATCCACACCTAAAATTTTTGCCGCTCTTGCATTTTGTGCAGTTGCCCTAATTGCGTGGCCCAGCTTAGATTTTTTCATATATATAAGCAAAATTATGATAAAGATAATACTTACTAGTGCTGAAAAGATCTTTGCATTTGGCAAGGTAACCGAATTATCAAACAGCATTGTGGTGCCAAAATTTGACTGGGCAACAACAACATCTGCTCCAAAAACAATATTCATTAATTGTTGTGCTAATATGCTGATTCCAAAGGTTGCTAAAATTGAGAAAAACAAATCTCTATTAACTACCTTATTAATTACAGTTTTATAAAGAAACAAACCAACAAAAAACATGATAATTGGTGAAACGATGACCCCAAGCGCTGGATGAATGCCGGCTGTATACATAAAATATGCAATATAGCCACCCAGAATCACCAATTCTCCCTGCGCAATATTGATGATCTTCATTACGCCCCATTGCAAAGCCATTCCGTATGCAATTAAAGCAAAGAGAGTTCCTAATAAAATCCCATCCATGGAAGCCTGAACAATTAATATTGGAGCTTGAAAAATTAGGAAGTCCATAATGTAATGATAAAAAAAAAGCCCCCTAGAATATAGGGGGCATTAGATATTTATATTATCTTTCAGACCACTTAGGTGTTGGGTGGACTAACTCGGCAGATGCCCATTCAGTTGGTGCAACTACTCTATTCTCACATTTATCACCTTTACATCTCACTTGAAACAATACCATGGGCTTAGCGATGTTTTGGCCTTGCGGACTGAACTTTATGTTCCCATAAAAAGTTTGCATTTCAGTTGCTGCCAAAGCATCACGAACTTTTTCTTTGTCGAAGGAATTAGCTCTTTCAAAAGCATCCTTCCATACCAGTAATGCAGCAGCAGACTCTGCTGCTTGATACGGAGGAGCATAGTCATATTCATTGTTGAAATCTCTGTCAAAATCCGATGCTGAGCCAAAGAATTTGTCTTTGTAACTCAATGATTTGTGCCACTGAGCGGCACACAATGCGTACTCCGCTTTTTTACCATGTTGCTTGGCTAATTTAGAAGCATCGCAATGTGTCATTGCCAACATCGGTACATCAACTTTCATTTCAGAAATTTGCCTGATTGCAGTCAATGCACCTTTAGAGTGACCAGATACAACCAGCACATCAGGCTTAACCGCTTTAACCTTAGCCAATGTTGCCGCCATATCGTTTAACTCTTTCGGCAACTTGTCATCAATAACGATCTTTGAGGCTGTTCTTTTTGATGCTTCGACAATGCCTAGTCTCACGTCTTGTGAGAATGCATCTTGTTCAAATGCCATTGCGATCTTGACTGGTTCACCACCATTTTTTTCAACAGCCAAATCAATCGCGACTTCAAGATATTGATTTGCTGCAGACAATACGGCGAACAAATATTTATATCCTTTTGTAAACAATGACCTTGATGCACCATTCGCTTCAACCATAGGAATTTTGTTTTCCTCGGTTACCGGAGCCATGGCTTTAGTCAAACCTGAACTGTAAGGTCCGAGCATATACTTGACACCATCTTGTTTAATAAGTCTTTCTGCAAGTTGGGCAGCACGGCCAGAATTAGACTCATCATCATAATAAATTATTTTAAATTTATATGACTTTCCTCCTATTTTGACTCCGCCTTTACTATTTATTCTTTTAACAGCAAGTTCATAACCATTTTTTGTATGTTTGCCGTTTGTGGAATACTTTCCAGTAAGAGAGACCGCGGCACCTAAAATTATCGTATCACCTTCAACCTTAGCCCAGACCGGGCCTGAAAAGAGGAGACCGACAACAGCCAAACCCATTATCAGCGTGATGAGAAATTTCTTTTTCTTTAACATGATCCTGCCCTCCTTAGTGTTTTGTGGTTTTTAAAAATAGTGAAATTCGGCACTTCCGTGCTTTGTGCGTTGAGTCTACCGGATTGCGCCGTTTGATGGATAGGATTGCTCTTTGTCTGACATTGGCGTGCATAATTGACTGTAATGAATGTAATAATAGAAAAAGAATGTCAAGGGAAAATTTCAAGGATCGTATTTGTGCACCGGAAAAGCTGTGATTCCCAATTTTTCTTGACACGCAATGAATCGATAGATACATAGTCGACAATCGACCATAAAAAGGACTATTTCATGCGTTTATTGGAATTTGAATCCAAAAAAATTTTAGAAAAATACCAAATCCCCATTCCTCCGGGAATCATCATTTCAGCAGATACTCCAATCGAAATCAAACACCCGATGATGCTAAAAGCTCAAATTCCAATCGGTGGCCGCAGCAAATCGGGGGGGATTTTAGAAGCTTCGACAACCGATGAAGCCAAGGCCGGCATCGAACGACTTCTTTTCACACGGGTGAAAGGTTATAAATCCGGAACAGTCCTCATGGAAGAAAAGTTGGGAATCGACCGGGAATTTTTCATGGCCATCACCTACGACACGGTGGCAAAGGCACCCATCGCCATTTTTTCAATCGAGGGGGGAGTGGACATTGAAGCTGTTTCGTTTCAAAAACCCGGTATTGTTCGAAAAGAGCGGTTTTCAATACGTTCCAGACTGCCGCAGTACAGAGCCCGGGAAATCATATCGGAAACGGGCATCACCGGAAAACCGCTCCAGGAACTGAGCATGATCCTCTCAAAACTTGCCGATATTTTTCTGGATTATGACGCAACATTGGTTGAAATTAACCCGATCGCAAGAACAACGGAAGGCCGGTATGTTGCCCTGGATTGTCATCTGGAAATCGACGACGATGCCCTCTTTCGACACAAAGATATTGAAGAACTTTCAAAGCGCAGGGGCCGCTTGGAATCCTCGCGCTCGATGACCGATTTTGAACGTCAGGCTCTTGCGATCGATCAAATCGACCACCGGGGTGTGGCCGGTCGGGTGATTGCATTCTATGGTTCATTGGGGTTGATCATCGGTGGGGGCGGTGCCTCCCTCACCGCCTTTGATGCCATCCAATCCCATGGCGGCAACCCGGCGAACTACTGTGAGATTGGCGGAAACCCATCTGTCCGAAAGGTCAAGGAGCTGGTACAGCTGATTCTTTCGCAACCGAAGGTTCAAAAAATTGCCGTCATCATGAATGTGGTGAGCAACACACGCGTTGATCTGGTGGCCAGGGGGATCATAAAGGGAATCCTGGCGGCAGAAAAAATCCCTTCCGAGACCGTAGCTGTTTTTCGTATTCCAGGTGCATGGGAAGATGAAGGCTTTAAAATACTATCCAAATATGGGGTGGCGCATCAGGATAGAACCGTTTCCATTGATCAGGCGGCACAAATCGCTGTAAAAAATTTACATCGATAATCCATCAAGAGAGGAAACATCTGTGGCGATTTTGGCAGATCTAAATACACGGGTCATTGTGCAGGGGATCACCGGGCGCGAGGCGGTCATCTTTACAAAAGACATGATAGACTATGGTACAAAGGTTGTCGCCGGTGTAACCCCCGGGAAACAGGGCCGGACTGTCCACGGAATTGGGGTCTATGATACGGTGCGTCGGGCATTGAAAGATCATCCGGCCGAGGCATCTGTCGTTTCTGTGCCCCCCGCTCTTGTAAAAGGGGCTGCCCTTGAAGCGCTTGATAATGGTATCGGGCTCGTGGTGATTGTATCCGAACGGGTCCCCAGAAAGGACACCATCGAAATTTTGGAGGTGGCCGGTGGAAAAAAAGCGAGAGTCATTGGACCCAATACCCTCGGGTTTATCTCACCCCATCGCTTCAAACTCGGTATGGCCGGGGGTCCGGTGAAGGATGTTAAAAAAGCCTATATGCCGGGTCCGGTCGGAATCGCTTCGAGAAGCGGAGGAATGACAACCGAAATCGCAAACCTGCTCACCACAAATGGCATCGGACAGAGCACCTGTATCGGTGTGGGGGGTGATCCGGTGGTGGGATCAAACTTTTTGGATTTGATCCCTTTGTTCGATAAGGATCCTGAAACAAAGCTCGTTGTCCTCTTTTGCGAGCCCGGCGGTATCATAGAGGAGAAGCTTGCTGAGTTTGTAATGACCCGAAGGAGTTTGATACCGCTGATTGCTTTTGTTGCCGGAAGATTTGTGGACAACATGCCGGGGATTCGTTTTGGCCATGCCGCCACCATCGTTGAAGGCGACAGGGGAACCACAAAGGGCAAAATAGCCATGTTTAAAAAGGCCGGTATCCGTGTGGCAGAATCGTTTTCCGATATCGTGATGATTGCGAGTGAATATTTATCGGGGGGAGAAAATTGAGATGAAGG
>Ga0255058_10000680_pt1 | contig 19550 bp, 23 predicted proteins | sample Cases_109_9_MG_FD_188637 | JGI IMG/M metagenome (GOLD analysis project Ga0255058, IMG submission 188637) | Seawater microbial communities from Amundsen Gulf, Northwest Territories, Canada - Cases_109_9 | ecosystem: Environmental > Aquatic > Marine > Gulf | place: Canada: Northwest Territories... | reverse complement strand
AGGGATGGGCGGGCCGACTCAGGGAGAAGGGGTGCGCGGTTTTTGTGGTTCGGACCCTCTCTCGCCCCCCGTTGGGTCCCGGAGGGATTGGGGAGACGGGACCAGGAGGATCCTCCTGCTGAAGCAGGTGAGGGGATGAGCTTCTCGCACGGTTCGAAGCTCATCCCCCAGTTTTTTTGTGAGTGGCACCTCTGTCCGGGTGCAGGATGCGGGGTCGGCTAATGGTAGGCCGCCAGACTTTGGATCTGGCTGTCCAGGTTCGAATCCTGGCCCCGCAGCCATGCAGGTGAAGTAGAGGGAGAACATCGTGAGCCGAATGATCCTCTTTTCCGGGAATGCTAATCGGAAATTGGCGCAGGAGATTTGTGAGTATCTCGGGACCCCCCTCGGTCTGGCCGAGGTTACTCAATTCTCGGATGGAGAGACCTTTGTGCAGATCTCTGAAAATGTGCGGGGGGCCGATGTCTTTGTAATCCAACCCACCTGCCCTCCCGTCGATCACCACCTGATGGAGCTTCTGATCATGATGGATGCCCTGCGCCGTGCCTCTGCGGCTCGAATCACCGCGGTGATTCCCTATTACGGCTATAGCAGGCAAGATCGGAAGGTTCAACCAAGGGTCCCTATTTCGTCCAAGCTCGTGGCAGACCTTATTTCGGTCTCCGGAGCCAATCGCGTGCTCACCATGGATCTGCACGCCGGGCAAATCCAGGGATTTTTCAATATCCCGGTGGATCACCTGTTTGCCACCCCCGTCCTGCTCCAGCACTTCCAGGAGATGGATTGGGATGATGGAGTGGTGGTGGCCCCGGATGCCGGCGGAGTGGAACGGGCGAGGGCGTTTGCCAAGCGGTTGGACACCTCGTTGGCCTTTATCGACAAGCGGCGCGAGGGTCCAAACGATGCCAAAGTCATGCACATCGTGGGGGATGTCAAAGATCGAAATGTCATCATCGTAGATGACATGATCGACACCGCGGGAACCATCGTGCAGGCGGTGACGGCCCTTCGCGAACAAGGGGCCCAGCGGATTTACGCCAGCTGTACCCACCCAGTCCTGTCGGGCCAAGCCATTGAGCGGATCGAGAGTTCGACCCTCGAAGAGGTCGTAGTAACGAATACGATTCCCCTAGATGAGCGGCGTTCCTCTAAGAAACTGACCATCCTTTCGGTAGCCTCCTTGCTGGGAGAGGCTATCGACCGGATCCATCGGGAAACCTCGGTCAGCTCGCTCTTCGTCTAAGTTCATCATTCGTGGCCGGATTGCGACTGCTATACACCCTGAACTATTCACCATGAACGCGTAGGGGGTTGTGAATGGAGTTTGTGGATCTGAGGGTCGAGCGCCGGACTGGGACCGGAAAGGGCGTAGCACGGGGGCTTCGCCGACAGGGTCAGATCCCCGCCATTCTTTACGGGGAGGGCGAGCCGATCTCCTTGACGGCAGATCCGAAGGTTCTTCTTCGAGCGCTCGGGACGGAAGCGGGTGAAAACGTTATCCTCAACCTTACTATTGTCGACGGGAAGGATTTCACCCGAAAGGCTATGGTAAAGGAGGTGCAGGTCGACCCGGTGACGGGAAAGCCTCTGCACGCGGACTTTCTGGCGATCTCTATGGAACGGCCGATTGAGGTCGAGGTGCCCGTGGAGGTGGCGGGCGTGCCGGAAGGAGTGAAGGAGAAAGGCGGAATACTGGATCAGATCCTCCGGGAGATCAGGGTGCGGTGTCTGCCGGTGGCCATCCCCGATAGGATCGGGCTGGACGTTTCCTCCCTGGACATCGGAGATGTCCTCCATGTCAGCGATCTTCCCATTCCCGAGGGGGTGGAGTTATTGACCGACCGGGAACAGGCGGTGGTGATGGTGGCCGCCCCCGCGGTAGAGGAGGTCGCCGCTCCGGTGGGGGAGGAGGCTGCCGCTGTCCCCGCCGGCGAGGAGGAACCGTCGGAAGAACCTGCTGCCGAGGCGGAAAGAGCCGCCAAGCCGGGCACCAAGGCGAAGGAGTGAGGGGAGCCATTGTGGCTCATCGCGGGTCTAGGGAACCCGGGATCCGAATACGCCAAAAGCCGCCACAACGTGGGCTTCTTGGTCGTGGAGGAGCTCGCGCGTCGGTGGAGCCAGCGGTTCCGCCGCCGCCGCTGGGAGTGTCTGTACGCTGAGGGGACCCTGGCAGGGGAGCGGATCATCCTCATCAAGCCTCTCTCCTTCATGAATCAGAGCGGCAGGCCGATCAAGGCCTGGCTGAAAAAGAGGTCAACCCTCTCGGGAAGGCTCATGATAATTCACGACGATCTCGATCTCACCTTTGGGCGAATAAGGGTCGTGGCCAGGAGGGGACACGGTGGGCACCAGGGGGTCCTTTCTATTCAAGAGGCGATCGAGACCTTTGCCTTTCCGCGGGTGCGAGTCGGCATCGGCCGACCGGACAAGGGGGACGAGGTGGAATTCGTCCTGGCCCCTTTTGACGAGGCCGAAGCTCGCTGCCTCCCCGAGGTCTTGGGCCGTGCAGCCGACGCGGTGGAGGAAATCGTTGTCCACGGTGTGGTATCGGCCATGAATCGGTTTAATGTCCGGTCCGCCCTGCCGGACCATCACCCGAGGAGGTGAGAGAGTGCCAGAATACGAGATCATTGTCATTTACGAGGCGGGACTATCCGAGGAGGCTGTCGAAGCGCAGGTGGAGTCGTTCAAGGGATTCCTCGCCCGGGAGGGGGCGGAGCTTCTTGAGGTCCAAAAGTGGGGGAAGCGACGCCTGGCCTGGGAGATCAAGAAGAAGCGGGAGGGGTTCTACATCTTCTTCCGGGTCAAGGGCGAGGCCTCGCTGCCACAGGCGTTGGACCGACAACTCAGGTTTATGGAGGTCGTCCTGCGCTGGGTCCCAGTGAGGGTCAAGTCGGCAGCCCGCTCGCGCGGGGAGAAGGCAACCACGGCAGCCGCACCCACTGAAGCGGGAGGAGAGGGGTCGTAAATTATGGCCAACTTCAACAGGGTCATCCTGCTGGGGAATCTCACCCGGGATCCGGAACTCAGATATACCCCGAGTGGTGCACAGGTCTGCAATTTTGATCTGGCTGTAAATCGCAGTTATACGACCCAGGCGGGGGAACGTCGGGATGAGGTCTGCTTCATCACCGTCGTCGCCTGGGGGAAGCAGGCCGAGACCTGTGCGGAATTTTTAAGTAAAGGGAGAGCCGCCTTAGTCGAGGGGCGCCTCTCCCAACGGTCCTGGGAGACTCCCGAGGGGCAGAAACGGTCGAAGCACGAGGTCGTGGCGGAGCGGGTCCAGTTCATTGGGGGTCGCAAAGGTGCTGAGGAAGAGACCCCCTCTGGGGGTCGCAAAGGTGCTGAGGAAGAGACCCCCTCGGTGCCGGGAGAGGAGGAACCACCCTTTTAGGTCGGGCCCTGAATCCCCCACGGGGCCGAACGGGAGAGATACCAATGGCGGATTTCAAGCGACGGAAGACCTATAGTCGAAAAAAAGTCTGCAAATTCTGTGTGGACAAGGTGGAGCAGGTAGACTACAAGGATGTCCGGCGCCTTCGAAGCTTTGTGACGGACCGGGGGAAAATCGTCCCCCGTCGGATATCCGGTACCTGTGCCCCACACCAGCGGCAGCTCGGAATGGCCATCAAACGGGCTCGGAACATCGCGCTGCTGCCCTTCGTCGCCGACGTCAGCTAGTGGAGATCTCATGAAGGTGATTCTGATTCAAGGGGTCCCCCATCTGGGCCGAGTTGGCGATCAAGTGGATGTGGCCAGAGGCTATGCCCGAAACTTTCTTATCCCGCAAAGACTGGCGGTGGAGACGACTCCCTCGAACCTCCGATCCCTGGAACAGCTCAAGGCACACGCCAGACAGCGGGAGGAGCGTCTGAAGGAAGAGGCAGAATCCACCGCTGGGCGACTCCGGGACCTGATCCTGACCATTGTCCGACCAGCTGGGGAACAGGATCGTCTTTTCGGATCCGTCACAAAGATCGACGTCGCCGAGGCGTTAGCAGCCAAGGGAATCGATCTTGACCGGAGAAAGATTACGCTGGAGGGTCCGATCAAGGCCTTAGGGACCCACGCCGTGCCTATCCATCTGTACCGGGGCATTGTTGCCGAGATCCAGGTTGAGGTCGTGAGGGAGTAGCGGGAAGGACCGAGATGCGCGTCCCGTCCACGGTCGCCGAGAAGATCCCACCTCAGGCCCCAGAAGCGGAAGTCGCGGTTCTGGGAGCCATTCTGATAGAACACGAGGCCCTCATGAAGGCCCTCGAGGTTCTCCGCGGTCAGTACTTTTACCGCGGGGCTCACCAAAAGATTTTCGCTGCCTGTCAGGACCTGTTCCACCGGAACGAACCCGTTGACCTGGTCACGCTCGGGAATGAGCTGAGCCGAAGGAACGAGCTGGAAGAGGTGGGAGGGGCGAGCTATCTCGGTTCCCTGGTAGAGTCCGTCCCGACTGCCGCAAACGTGGCATACCATGCCCGGATCGTCCGGGACAAAGCCCTGCTCCGCGAGCTCATCACGGCTGGTAGTGAGATTGTTGGAGAAAGCTTCGCGGACCAGGAGGAGGTGGACGAAGTCCTGGATCGGGCGGAACGCCGAATCTTTGAGATATCCCAAGACCGAGTGAGCCGTGCCTTCTTCCCAATTCGGGCCGTCCTCAAAGGAACCTTTGAGGCGATCGAGCGGCTCTACGACCGGAAGGCGCAGGTAACCGGGGTTCCGACTGGGTTCGCTGGCTTCGACACGCTCACCTCGGGGCTCCAGCCCGCCGATCTGGTCGTCGTGGCCGGTCGCCCCTCGATGGGGAAGACCAGCTTTGCCTTGAATATCGCGCAACACGTGGCAGTGGAAGAGAGAATCCCGGTCGCGTTGTTCTCCTTGGAGATGTCCAAAGAACAGGTGGTGCAACGGCTGCTCTGTGCTGACGCCAGAGTGGATTCTCATCGACTTCGTACCGGGCATCTCAGGGACAGTGACTGGCCGAGGCTCACCACCGCTGCCGGCCGCCTCTCAGAGGCCCCCATCTTCATCGATGACAGCGCCGGCATCTCCGTCCTCGAGATGCGGGCGAAGGCGCGCCGCCTCAAGGCAGAGCAGGGTGGTCTTGGCCTTGCCATCGTTGACTACCTCCAGCTGATCCGCGGCCGAGGGCGGATTGAGAACAGAGTCCAGGAAGTCTCGGAGATCACCCGGTCCCTGAAAGCCATGGCCAAGGAGCTCGAGCTTCCCGTGATGGCCTTGTCACAGCTCTCTCGTGCGGTGGAGCGACGGGAAGAGCGAAAGCCACTGCTTTCGGACCTCAGGGAGTCGGGCTCCATCGAGCAGGACGCCGACGTGGTGGTGTTCATCTACCGGCCCGGGGTCTACAAGCGGGGTGGTGAGGCTGGCTTGGGCGGGGGGGACGAACAGGAGGATGTGACAGCCGAGGTGATCATTGGCAAGCAGCGGAATGGACCCACCGGGACCGTGAAGCTGGCATTCCTCCGCGAGTATACCCGGTTTGAGCCCCTGGATCCCCGCCGGGAGTTCGCGTAGTCCTCCACATTTCCTTCCTCGTTTTTCCTTCTCCAGATGCTGCGGGAGGTTTGGTGGCGAAGGCCAAAACCTACTTCGAATGTCAGCAGTGCGGATATCAGACCCCCCGATGGTTGGGCCGGTGCCCGGAGTGCGGGAGATGGGGCACTCTCGTGGAGGAGCGTCCCGTGGGAGACGGGCCGCGGGCGGGAGGAGTCCGCCATGCGTCCAGCACTCCGCTTCCGATCACCGAGGTGCAAGGTCCCGCGCTCAGTCGAATCCCCACCGGATTTGCGGAGGTGGACCGAACCTTGGGGGGCGGGGTGATCCCGGGCTCGGTGATTCTCGTCGGCGGCGACCCCGGCATCGGCAAGTCCACCCTCCTGCTTCAAGTCGCGGCCCGCATAGCGAGTCAGGGCCGCAAAGCCCTCTACGTCTCGGGGGAAGAGTCGGCCGAGCAGATCCGGGTCCGAGCGGAACGGATCGGTGCCATGGCCTCCCAGCTCTATCTTGCCGCCGAGACGGGCCTCGAAGCGATCCTCGATCACGGGGAACGGATCCGGCCGGACTTCTTGGTGGTGGATTCCATTCAGACGACCTGTACCGCGGCGCTCGAGTCACCGCCGGGCAGCATCAGTCAGGTGCGCGAGATCGCAACCGGCCTCCTCACCTTGAGCAAGGAGCGGGGGATCAGTACGTGTCTTATCGGTCACGTCACCAAGGAGGGATCCTTCGCCGGCCCCAAGGCTTTGGAGCACATCGTCGACACGGTGATTTATTTTGAAGGCGAGCGGCAATACACCTATCGGATTCTTCGGGTTACCAAGAACCGCTTCGGCTCCACCAACGAAATCGGGGTGTTCGAGATGACCGAGGCCGGACTCACGGAGGTTGGCAATCCTTCCCGGGTCTTTCTGGCCGAACGATCCCAAGGAGTGATCGGCTCCGTGGTCGTGGCGACCATGGAGGGAACACGCCCGCTTCTGGTGGACATCCAAGCCCTGGTCGCCCCAACCCATGCCGGCGTTCCGCGGCGGGTGGTGACGGGCGCGGATCTTCACCGAGTGGCAATTCTGTTGGCAGTCCTGGAAAAGCGGCTCGGGATGCCACTCTCCACCTGTGATGTGTTCGTCAATGTCGCCGGAGGGGTGCGGATCACCGAGCCGGCTGCAGACCTGGGTATCGTGGCGGCCGTGGCCAGTAGCTTCCGAAACATTCCTCTGGATGCCCACATGGTCTGCTTCGGTGAGGTCGGACTGACCGGAGAGATTCGGGCTGTCCGGCACGCGGCAAAGAGACTCCATGAGGCCCGGCAGCTCGGGTTTACCCGATGCCTTGTCCCCGAAACGAACGATGGTCGACAGGGGGAGGGAGGAGAGATAGACGTCATTGGCTTAAGTACGGTGGACACCATGATGACCGTTCTCTTCCCGTGAATAGCAAAGAAAATTTTGACTGATTGATGGATTTTTGGTATCGTAGCCACAGAGGAGATTATGATGCGGGAAATGTTCTGTGTCGGGAAGAAGGTCGTGTATCCCACGCACGGGGTCGCCCTGATTGAGGCCATTGACGAAAAGGAGGTCTCGGGCTGTAGGCAGTCTTTTTATATATTACGAATGTTGGGTAACGATACCACCATCATGATTCCGACCCATAATGCGAAGCGGGTCGGCCTCCGGGAGGTGATCGGTCGTTCGGAGATCCCGCAGGTCATGGAAATTCTCCGACAGAAGGATGTCGAGATCTGCCCCAACTGGAATCGACGTTTTAAGGATAACTGGGAGCGGATCAAGTCCGGATCCCTCTACGAGATGGCATTGGTTCTCCGAAAGCTGGTCGTTCTCCAGAAGGAGCGGCATCTTTCCTTCGGCGAGAAGAAGATGCTCGAGAACGTCCGCCGGCTCATCGTCAGCGAGATCGCCCACGCCGCGGGGATAGACCCTGGAGAGGCGGACGGGATGGTCGAGAAAACCATCGCGACGGCGTGAGGTCGGGTGAGGGGGTGGTAGCTTCGCGGGAGGTGAATAGTGATATCAGCACAAGTTGTCCGGGGACTCTTCGTGGTCCTCTGCGGCCTTGTCGGCTTGGCGGCGGGATCGGTTTTCAAGTCCGAGAACCCGTATCTGCTCTTCGGTCTCGGCGGCGGGGTGGCCGCGGGCGTGGGCGCACTCCTCGTAGAGTGGGTCCTGAGACGAGTCCAGATCAAAGCCCTTATCAGCGGTATTATTGGTCTCTTTATCGGACTCTTTCTCGCCCGGTGGCTCCTCGACACTCTGGCGGTCCTCTTGGACCCCTTGGCCCAGCCGGTCCGGATCTTCCTCGAGTTGCTCTTCATGGTTGCCGTAGGCTACGTCGCCGCTGCAGTGGCGGTGGAGAAGGGGGGGGGACTCCGCATCGTTGACCTGCTCCGTGCGGTGAAAGAGCAGCCTCGTTTCGAACGAAACAAGATCCTGGACACCTCGGTCATCATCGACGGCCGGATCGCCGACATCTGCGAGACGGGCTTCATGGAGGGGACGCTTATCATCCCTCAGTTTATCCTCCGTGAGCTCCAGCACATCGCGGACTCTTCGGACCCGATCAAGCGGAATCGGGGACGGCGAGGATTAGACATCCTGCAAAAAATCCAGAAGAATGCCGATGTTCAGGTAAGGATCCACGACATGGACTTCCCGGACATCCGGGAGGTCGATGGGAAGTTGGTGGCTATGGCCAAAGCCCTCACGGCCAAGGTCGTAACCAACGATTTCAATTTGAATAAGGTAGCCGAGCTCCATGGAGTGCCGGTGCTGAATATCAATGAACTGACGAACGCCCTCCGACCAGTGGTCCTTCCTGGCGAGGAGATCCGCATCTACGTACTCAAAGAGGGGAAGGAGTACAACCAAGGGGTGGCATATCTGGATGATGGAACCATGGTCGTCATCGACAACGGCCGCCGGCACATCGGTCAGACCATCGAGGTGTGTGTCACCTCGGTGCTCCAGACAACGGCGGGGCGGATGATCTTTTCCCGGCTCAAGGAAGAGGCCGAAGCTGCGTGACGTTGGAGTCCCCCGGTATCCGTCGTGAGTGATCGGGACGGGGTTTTATTTAAAGGTAGGTCGCAGAGCAGCTTATGAGCGTGACGGCGATCGTGCCGGCCGCGGGCCTTGGCCGTCGAGTGGGAGGAGACGTCCCCAAGCAGTTCCGCCTCCTCAGAGGGATGCCCATCCTGACTCGGACCCTGCTGAACCTGACCACCTCGGGCCTCGTAGACAGGCTGATCTTGGTGGTGCCGCCTGGGACCGAGGACTGGTGCCAGAAAGAAATTATCACCCCCTATTCCCTTCCTCCCGTCATCGAGATTATCCCCGGAGGAGCCGAGCGGCAGGAGTCGGTCTTCCTGGGTCTGCAGAGGGCGACGGTGGGTACGGAACTCGTGGCGATCCATGACGCCGTTCGCCCGTTTGTTTCATCCGATCTCCTTCGTCGGACCATCGAAGCAGCCCGGAGCTTTCGGGCAGCCGTGGCGGCGGTTCGGGCCACAGAGACGGTCAAAGTGGTGGAGAGCGGCTTCATTCAGCAGACCCCGTCCCGAGACCACCTCTGGATCGCCCAGACCCCTCAAATCTTTCAGCGAGATCTCATCCAGGAGGGGGTGCGCCGAGCCGTGGCTGACGGGATTCATGGGACCGATGACGCCATGCTGGTGGAACGGCTCGGGGTCCCAGTCAAGGTCGTGGTGAGCTATCCTGAGAACATCAAAATTACGACCACCGAGGACCTAGAGCGGGCGGAACAGATCCTCAGCCGCTGGGAGGATGCGGGGTGCGGATCGGCATCGGTTACGACATCCACCCCCTCGTCTCCGGACGCCCTCTGATTTTGGGGGGGGTCGAGATCCTGTACGAAAAGGGACTCGAAGGCCACTCAGACGCCGACGTCCTGACGCATTCCGTGATCGATGCGGTGCTCGGGGCTGCGGGCGAAGGGGATATCGGTCACCACTTTGGGGTGAGTGATCCTCAATACCGCGACGTACGCAGTCTTCGTCTCCTCGAGGAGAGCTGGCACCGGGTGAAAGCGAAAGGCTTCCGCATTGGCAACGTTGATGTGACGGTGGTGGCCGAAGCACCCCGTTTGGCCCCGCATCTGGCAGGCATGGCGGCCAACTTGTCCCAGGCATTAGAAGTAGAGACAGCCCGAATCAACATTAAACCAACCACGGCTAAAGGTCTGGGCCCACTCGGATCCGGTGAGGGGATCGCCTGCCTCGCTGTTGTCCTCCTGGTGGAGGAGGGTTAAAGGGCGCGCGTGAGCGAGTGGGATGCGAATCTATAACACCCAAACCCGACAAAAGGAGCCTTTCGAGCCGCTGACACCTGGGCAAGTCCGCATGTATGTCTGTGGGATTACGGCGTACGACCTCAGCCACATCGGCCATGCCCGGTCCGCCCTCGTCTTTGATGTGATCCGCCGGTACTTGGAGTTCAAGGGATATCGTATGCTCTTTGTCCGAAACTTCACCGATGTGGATGACAAAATCATCAAACGGGCCGAGAAGGAGAGTGTTTCAGCGGGGGGGTTGTCCGAACGGTACATCGCCGAGTACCAGAAGGATATGGGGAGGCTCGGGATCCTTGCCGCCACGGTCGAGCCCAAGGCCACGGAGTACATTCCCCAAATGATCGCGCTGATCGAGCGACTTGTTGTCCGGGGATTCGCCTACGTCGTCGACGGTGATGTCTATTTTGAGGTCAGGCGGTTCCCTCCCTACGGGCGCCTGTCGGGGAAAAACCTTGACGAGCTGCTGGCTGGCGCGCGTGTCGAGGTGGACGAGCGCAAGCGGGATCCACACGACTTTGCGCTCTGGAAATCAACGAAACCGGGCGAACCATCGTGGGAGAGCCCGTGGGGTCCAGGACGCCCGGGCTGGCACATCGAGTGTTCGGCCATGTCGATGGAGCACCTCGGCGAGTCCTTTGACATCCATGGCGGGGGCGAAGACCTCATCTTCCCCCATCACGATTGTGAGATCGCGCAGTCCGAGGCCGCGACGGACAAGCCCTTCGTCCGCTACTGGATCCATAATGGGTTTGTGACAATCAATCAGGAAAAGATGTCCAAATCCCTGGGGAACTTTTTCACGGTCCGTGAAATATTTGAGAAATCGCCTTACCCAGTTCAGCGGACGGCTGAGGCGCTGCGGTATTTTCTTCTAGCCACCCATTATCGGAGCCCGCTGGATTTTTCCGATGACGGCCTGTGGGAGGCCAAACGCGCGGTGGACAGGTTCTACGACCTTTTCCAGCGACTTGACGAGTCGACCGCACCGAAGGGGCAAGGAGATGGGTTACTCCCAGCCGTGCTGGATCGGTTCGGTGAAGCGTTTCGCCAGGCGATGGATGATGACTTCAACACACCAGCAGCTATAGCACAGCTCCAGGTTCTGCGTGCGGAAGTCAACAAGTTGATGGAGACTGGATTGTCCAAGCAGGCATGCGAGAACGCGCGGGAAGAATTTCGATCATTGGGTCGGGTGCTTGGTCTACTTCAGTTGGATTGGCGAGAATGGTTTGGGACCGTGGTCCAACCGCAGACGGCTGATGGTGTCATCACGGGAGAGGAAGTGACGGTAAGGCTAGTAGAACGAACCGAAGCGCGCCGACGAAAGGATTTCAAGAAGGCGGATGAAATTCGGACGGAGCTCGAATCCTTGGGTATTACGATAGAGGATCGGCCAGATGGCACCAGCCGGTGGAAGCGATGACGCACGCGAGGTCATCTATGGCCTCCGTGCTGTACGGGAAGCGCTTCGAGCAGGGACCCGACCGCTTTTGCGGATTCTGGTCTTGCGACAGGATCGTCAATTTGCGGATCTCGCCCGGCTGGCTCGAACCGCGCGGATCCCCGTCCACATTGAGCCAAAGCAGGCACTGGATCGGCTCGTACCGGGAGGCAAGCATCAAGGTGTTATCGGGGTCGTGGCAGCCAAGCGGTATGCCGATCCCCTGGACATCGTGCGGTACGCGCATCGACGCGGCGAGCCGCCGTTTCTCGTCATCCTGGACGGGGTGGAGGATCCGCACAATCTTGGTGCAGTGATTCGGACCGCCGAAGCCGTGGGGGTGCACGGCGTGGTTCTCCCCGAACGGCGCGCCGTCGGCCTGACGGGGACCGTAGCCAAAGCGTCAGCCGGGGCCCTGGAGCACGTTCGGGTCGCCCGGACACCCAATCTCTCGCGTTTGATCGAGAGTCTAAAGGCTGAGGGGCTTTGGATCTTTGCGCTGGATCACCGTGCTTCAAAGCCATACACGGCGCTGGACCTCACTGGTCCTATCGCGTTGGTTTTGGGAGGCGAAGGCAAAGGCATTCGGCCCGGCGTGCTGGACAAATGTGACGATAGCGCCAGCATTCCGATGCAAGGGCGTGTCGAGTCGCTGAATGTGAGTGTTGCCGGTGCAGTCCTGATGTACGAGGTGCTCCGACAACGGATGCTTCAAGCGAAAATTCAAGAAGAATAGCGAATATTGGCATGAGTATTGCTCAGCCGTGCTCCGCCAGCTGTAAGACGTTTTATTTCAAACCTTCCCGTATTGAGCGGTGAAAATTACCCTTTACTTTTCGCTATAAGTCTATCACTATAGGGGATTGCGGCTGGCGTAGCTCAGCGGGTAGAGCAGCTGATTTGTAATCAGCGGGTCGGGGGTTCGAATCCTCTCGCCAGCTCCACGGAGGATGGGAGTCGAGAAATGAGCACGGAGAGCGGAGGCTTTCCCATTCGCTCTCCGCTCAGTGCGCTGGCCGAATGCGGGGAGATACCCAAGCGGTCAACGGGGGCAGACTGTAAATCTGCTGGCGCACGCCTTCGGGGGTTCGAATCCTCCTCTCCCCACCACCATATGAATGAAATGATAAGAGGCAGCCCGAGGTTCTCAGGACGAGAGCACCCAAACGGGAAGGGCCATTTGGAGGCTTGAGAGCGCTGTTTCGTTCGCGTTATACGCCTTGGGATGCGGGAATAGCTCAGTGGTAGAGCGCGAGCCTTCCAAGCTCGGGGTCGCGGGTTCGAATCCCGTTTCCCGCTCCAGCCCGTTTCCATCCCGGAAAAACGACTCACGGACGGCGGGGGCGCGCGGGCCTCACCGAGGCACCGCGAGGAGGGTGCGTCCTTGCTGTGTGGTCATCAGCGTCGGGTTCCTCTGCGCGGGGGTTCCGTCGGCCGCCCAGGCGGTTCCGCTGGCCACTCGGGATGTCGCCACGCATAATCAACGAGGGGTGGAACTCAGTGCCAAGGGGCAGCATCGCGAGGCGATTGCCGAGTTTGAAAGAGCCTTAAGCCTCGCCCCATCCCATCCGGTGGTCCGGCGGAATCTGGCTCATGCGCACGGAAATCTTGCCGCCTTGCTGCTTCGGGAGCAGGTCTTCCAGGAGGCGGCGGATCAGTACCAGGCGGCGATTGAGCTGTCACCAAAGGAGCAACGATTTTACATGGGGCTTGGGGTGGCTTTTCTCGCCCTCCGGGAGATGCCCCAAGCCGTGGAGGCTTTCAGGCAGGCCCGCGACCTCGACCCACAGAACGTAGAAGCCTATCGGTATCTGGGGGAGACCTATTACCGGCAGGGGGATCCCAAGGAGGCGGTGAGGACCTGGGAAGAAGGGCTGAGAATCCGCCCTGAGGATCAGGAGCTCGAACAGCGTATCGCCCAAGTCGAAGGAGAACGGCAGGTTCACGAAAGGTACGAGCACCAGACCGGGCACCACTTTGCCCTGCGGTACGTGGGTGAGGTTCCCGAAGAGCTGGGTGGGGAGATCCTCGAGCTACTGGAACAGGCGTACGACGAGGTGGGGTACGACCTGAACCACTATCCCCAGGACGCGGTTGAGGTCATTATCTATTCCGATGCCGACTTTCAACGGGTCACTCATCTGCCGGCATGGGTTTCTGCGGCATTTGAAGAACGGGGGAGTCGGATCCGCATTCCCATCCGGGGGATCAGGCAGGCCACAGATCTTCGAGCGCTGTTGTACCATGAATACACCCATGTGGTCATTCGGGACGTTACGGGTGGGAAGGTCCCCACCTGGTTGAATGAGGGATTGGCCCTGATAGAGCAGCGGACTCCTTTGGATGGCGCGGTCGGGACGGTCCGGCAACTGGCGGACGAGAAGAAACTCCCCTCGTTGGGTGCCCTGAATGGCTCCTTTGTGAAACTCACAGGGCCGGAGGCGAGTGTAGCCTACGCCGTCAGTTATACCGCCGCCAAATTTCTCGTCGAGCGGTGGAGCCGCTGGGACGCGCAGCGACTCCTTCGACAGCTCGGCGAGGGGTTGTCCTTCGAAGAAGCGCTGGAGGAGACCACTCGACTGACGCTACCGGAGTTCGAGCAAGAATGGCGCGAATGGCTCGTTAGGGGATATTGATTAAGGTGGGAATGCTTCAGGAGGAGAGTCAGAGAGAGAGATAAGGGGCCGGCAGTCCGTCTGTAGGAAACGGATCATCCCGGATCGTTCCGGGGCCCACGTAGCTCAGTTGGCAGAGCGCGTCCTTGGTAAGGACGAGGTCACCAGTTCGATTCTGGTCGTGGGCTCCACAACCTTCATTCATTCGGATGTGGATGCAGCGAGGAAAGGGGGGCATTACCCATGGCGAAGCAAAAATTCGCGCGGACCAAAGAGCATGTGAACGTTGGGACCATTGGGCACATTGACCACGGCAAGACAACGCTGACGGCGGCCATCACGAAATGTCTGCATGCGCAGAATCCCCAGGTTCAGTTCGTCCCCTTCGACCAGATCGACAAGGCCCCGGAGGAGAGGGAGCGAGGAATTACCATCGCCATAGCCCATGTGGAGTACGAGACGGCGAAGCGGCACTACGCGCATGTCGACTGTCCAGGGCACGTGGACTACATCAAGAACATGATCACGGGGGCGGCACAGATGGACGGGGCGATCCTCGTGGTGGCGGCCAATGACGGGCCGATGCCCCAGACGCGGGAACACATCCTGCTGGCGCGGCAGGTGAACGTCCCGAACCTGGTGGTCTTCCTGAACAAGGTGGACATGGTAGATGACCCGGAACTCCTCGACCTCGTCGAGCTGGAGCTCCGAGAGCTGCTGAGTCATTATGGCTTTCTGGGGGACCAGATCCCGATTATCAAGGGAAGCGCGCTCAAGGCGTTGGAGACGGGTGAATGTCAGACCATCCTCGAGCTCATGGAGGCAGTGGATAGCTACATCCAGCTCCCCGCGCGACCGATCGATAAGCCCTTCCAGATGCCGATCGAGGATGTCTTCACCATCTCGGGCCGAGGGACTGTGGTGACCGGTCGGATAGAGCGGGGGGTCGTCAAGGTGGGAGAAGAAGTCCAGATCGTGGGCATCCGGGAGACCGAGAAGACCGTGGTGACCGGGGTGGAGATGTTCCGGAAGACCCTGGACCAGGGGCAAGCGGGTGATAACGTAGGTCTGCTTTTGCGGGGGACCAAGCGGGAGGACGTGGAGCGGGGGCAAGTCGTGGCCAAGCCCGGCTCGATCACCCCCCACACCAAGTTCCAGGCGGAGTGCTACGTCCTGACCAAGGAGGAGGGGGGACGGCATACGCCCTTCTTCTCGGGGTACCGGCCCCAGTTTTACTTCCGGACCACGGACGTGACGGGGGTCGCCAGCCTGCCAGAAGGCGTTGAGATGGTGATGCCGGGAGACAACGTGCGCCTCAGCATAGAGATGATCCAGCCGATCGCCCTCGAGAAGGAGCTGCGGTTTGCCATCCGGGAGGGGGGCAAGACCGTAGGCGCGGGCGTCGTGAGTGAGATGGGTGGGTAGCAACCAGGGTCAGCAGCCAGTAGCCAGCTTGGGGATCCAAAAGCTGACTGCCGAAAGCTGATGGCGGACAGCTGCCAGTGAGAAGAACATGCGAGAGATCATCGCCTTAGGCTGCACGGATTGTAAGCGTCGCAACTATTCGACGACGAAGAATAAGAAAAATACACCGGACCGGCTGGAGCGGAAGAAATATTGTCGATGGTGTCGGAAGCACACCTCCCACAAAGAAGTCAGGTAGCGGTGATGGGGAAATGGTTTCGTCCTTGCGTGCGGAGGGCTTTTATGGAGGCGACAGGGAGGGCGTCGCCGGGTACGGGGGAGGCAGCTCCCGAAGCCTTTCGCCGAAGGGTGAAAAGGGAACTTCGCTGAGGGGCGTCGGAAGGGGGTCCTGCCCCTTCCGAGGAAGGTAGGCCAGTAGCTCAATTGGCAGAGCACCGGTCTCCAAAACCGGCGGTTGGGGGTTCAAGTCCCTCCTGGCCTGCCAGATGAGTTCAGGGTTGAGAGTTCAGCGTTTAGAGCTTGGGAGCTTCGGTTCTGCTCTGAACCATGAACCGTGAACTGTGAACCCCGGAGGGAAGTCGGTGCGGGACTGGATCAGGAAGACCACCCGGTTTCTGAAGGAAGTTCGGACTGAGATGGGGAAGGTGAGTTGGCCTCCGCGCAAGCAGGTCATCGGCTCGACCGCCGTCGTCATGGTCTCGGTGTTCATTGTGTCTTTATTCTTGGGACTAGTCGACGTCATTCTTCGAACGGTCATGGCGACCGTCCTTCATTGATATGAGCGTGCATACGTTAGAACAGAAAGAACAACGGTGGTACGTGGTTCACACCTACTCGGGGTTCGAGAGCAAGGTCAAGTCGAGCATCGAGCAGAGGGCGACTGCCCTGGGCCTTCGGGAAAAAATCTCGGAAATCCTGATCCCCGCCGAGGATGTGGTTGAACTCAAGAAGGGGAAGAAGCAAATCGCGTCCCACAAGCTCTTTCCCGGTTACCTCCTTATCCGGATGGAGATGTCAGATGATTTGTGGTACCTGGTCCGCAGCACCCCAAAGGTGACCGGGTTTGTCGGACCCGGGACCCGGCCCATCCCCATTCCCGAGGAGGAAGTTGCTCACATCCGCCAGCAGGTGGAGGAAGGCGCGGAGAAGCCCAAGCATAAGGTCCAGTTCGTACGGGGCGAGGCGGTCCGGGTCATTGATGGTCCCTTTACCAACTTCACCGGCATCGTTGACGAGGTTAGACCCGAGAAGGGACGGCTCAAAGTTATGGTGAGCATCTTTGGTCGACCCACGCCGGTGGACTTGGAGTTTTTGCAAGTGGAGAAAGTATAAAGAAAAGCAGTCAGCAATCAGCCGTCAGCGACCAGCAAGATCAAGAGGAAATTCAGTGCTGACTGCTGACAACGGACTGCTGATGGCTGGAGCAGTGCGACAATGGCGAAGAAAGTCGTGGCAATGGTGAAGCTGCAAGTCCCGGCAGGCAAGGCGAATCCTTCTCCGCCGGTAGGTCCGGCCCTCGGGCAGCACGGTGTGAACATCATGGAGTTCTGCAAGGCCTTTAACGCAAAGACCCAACAGCAAGAGGGGCTGATCATCCCGGCGGTGATCACCATCTATGCCGATCGTTCTTTTACCTTTATCACCAAGACCCCGCCCACCTCTATCCTGCTGAAGCAAGCTGCGGGGATCGCGCAGGCCTCTAAGGAGCCGAACCGGGTCAAGGCAGGAAAGGTGACTCGGGCCCAGGCACAAGAGATTGCCAAGACCAAGCTCCCGGACCTCAATGCTAATTCCCTCGATGCGGCTGTCCGGATCGTGGAGGGAACGGCCCGGAGCATGGGAATCGAAGTCGTTCCATGAATACAGCTCTCAGCTGTCCACTTTCAGCAGAGAACAGCTGGAAGGCCAGGAGGCTGGGACGCTAGGACGCTAGAACACGAGAACGGGTGGATGCCGAATTCCTTGTTTGGTTTCGTGCTTTCCAGCTTACGAGCGTTCTAGCGTCCCAGCAGTTTATTGCGGACTATTGATTGCTGGCAGCTTTGCTGGAGGAAAGGGGTGGCGCAGCACTCGAAGCGATTCGCCAAGGCGGTGACGACGGTGGCGGAACGGGCGCCGCAGCCCGTCGACCTCAAGACGGCCATCTCTGTGCTCAAATCGGTGGACTCGGCCAAGTTCAACGAGACCATGGAGGTAGCAGTGCGTCTTGGCGTGGACCCGCGGAAGGCGGATCAGATGATCCGGGGGACGGTAGTCCTTCCGCACGGGACCGGCAAGTCAGTCCGGGTTCTGGTCTTTGCCAAGGGAGAAAAGGAAAAAGAAGCGCAGGAGGCAGGGGCCGACCTCGTGGGTTGCGAGGATCTGATGGAGAGGATTCAGCAGGGGTGGTTGGAATTTGACCGGGCCATTGCCACGCCTGATGTTATGGGCCAAGTGGGGAAGTTGGGAAAGATCCTGGGTCCTCGGGGGCTCATGCCCAACCCCAAAACAGGGACGGTCACCTTTGATGTCGGCCGAGCGGTCAAGGAGTTTAAGGCGGGCAAAATCGAGTACCGGGTGGATAAGGCCGGCATTATCCATGCCCCTTTTGGGAAGGTCTCTTTCTCGGAGGATCAACTGACGGAGAACGCCACCGTCCTCCTCGAGGCCCTGGTCCGGGCAAAGCCCCCGACTAGCAAGGGGAAGTTCCTCAAAGGAATTTTCATCTCTTCGACGATGGGGCCGGCGGTCCAGGTCGACGTAGGCACCATTTCCGGGGGAGCCAAGTAGGCGGTCGCAGCGGAGAGCCGCGGCGGCCTCGAACGAGTAGGGAGAGAAGTGATGGTTCGGGTATCAGCAAGGCGCCAGGCACGGGTAGAAGAAGTCGAGCGACTGAAGGAGAGGCTTCGGGACGCTAAGAGTGTGGTCCTGACCGATTATCGGGGCCTGACGGTCGCCGAAATCACGGCGCTCCGGCAGGCGCTGCGTGAGGCCTCTGCTGAATACCGAGTCGTGAAGAATAGCCTGGCTCAACTCGCCGCTCAAGAGTTGGGGATCGAAGAGCTTGAGCAGTACTTGAAGGGACCGACAGCCGTAGCCTTCGGCTCAGGGGATCTGGTGGCGACGGCCAAAATCCTGACTGCCTTTTCCAAGAAGGCTCCGGTCCTTCAAGTAAAGGCGGGACTCGTGGATGGCCAGCTCCTACCACGGGAAGAGATTCTGGCCATGACAGAGCTTCCACCTCGCGAGGTGATGCTGGCCCGTCTCTTGGGAGTCATGGCGGCCCCGCTCCGCGGTCTCGTCACCGTGCTGTCCGGCTCTCTCCGGGGGCTTGTGGTCGGCTTGGATCAGGTCCGGCAGAAAAGAGAGGGGATCGAAGGATGAATCAGAGGAACATGGAACGATCCGTGGGAAACGCCGACAGGAGGGACCTATGGCACAGGGAAAAGTAACGGTCCAAGATTTTCTTGAATCCATCGACACGTGGACGATCCGGGATCTTCATGAGGCGGTCAAGGCCCTCGAGGAGAAGTACGGCATATCTGCCGCCGCTGTGGCTGCGCCGGTGGCGATGGCCCCGGGGGCTGCTGCTCCCGGCGCGGGTGCGCCTGCTGAGGAGCAAACCGAGTTTGCGGTTGTCCTGGCCAGTATCGGCGAGAAGAAGATCCAGGTGATCAAGGAGGTTCGGGCCATCACTAACCTGGGTTTGAAGGAGGCCAAGGACTTGGTCGATGGTGCCCCCAAGCCGGTGAAGGCGGGCGTCTCGAAGCAGGAAGCAGAAGAGATCAAGGCCAAGTTGGAAGGGGCGGGTGCCACAATCGAGGTCAAGTAGCGTTGGGCATCCCAAATTTCCCGTGGAGCCGATCCCCGGCGAGCAATGTTCACGTCTGGGGACAGTCGTGGGACCTTTCACACTAATGAGGTGGATATAGCATGGCGGTTGCAAAGACCAAGGGGCTTGAGCAGCGGACTAGCTTCGCCAAGTTTCCAGAGATTATTGCCATTCCCAATCTGATCGATATTCAACGCCGCTCCTTTCTGCAATTTCTGCAGATGGAGGAACCGTCAGAGCGGCGGGACGAGACCGGACTTCAAGGGGTCTTTAGCAGCGTTTTTCCCATCAGCGATTACGACGATTCGGCTTCCCTTGAGTTCGTCAAATACGATTTCGGGGAACCGAAGTACTCGCCGGAGGAGTGTCGGGAAAAGGGGATGACCTTTTCGGTCCCCCTGAAAGTTACCCTGCGCCT
>Ga0255058_10000678_pt1 | contig 19587 bp, 17 predicted proteins | sample Cases_109_9_MG_FD_188637 | JGI IMG/M metagenome (GOLD analysis project Ga0255058, IMG submission 188637) | Seawater microbial communities from Amundsen Gulf, Northwest Territories, Canada - Cases_109_9 | ecosystem: Environmental > Aquatic > Marine > Gulf | place: Canada: Northwest Territories... | reverse complement strand
TCAAATGAGTTCGTCATTCACAAGATCCTGGACGCGATCGGCGACGTCTACCTGCTCGGGCATAGCCTCGTTGGCGAGTATTCGGCTCACAAGTCAGGACACGATCTGAACAACAAATTGCTACGTGCTCTGCTCCAGGATACGACTGCTTGGGAGGAAGTGACCTTCGAGGACTCCCGCAAAGCGCCGATCTCCTACGCCGCACCTGCCTACGCTTAAGGCGAAACCTTGACCTTACATTTGTCGACGTCGGCGCCTGCCAGGCGGGCGGCTTCGATCAACTGCTCGCTCTCGAAACGAAGTCTCGCGGCCCAGCTCGAGGAACTGCACATAAGGACGAGTTCCCCATTTTCGCGCAGATTCGCTGCAAGCAACTGTGATCGCGCCTCGTCGGGCAGGACGCTCCGGATGGCGGCCGTCAGATTGTCCATATTTTGAGCGTGTTGGACAATTTCTTCCAGGGCACCGCCGGAGCCTGTTTTCAGCAATTTTTCGAGGCGAATTATTGACATAGAAATGTGACGAAGTTGGCTATTTTGAGTGTTCCCGGTGACTAGAATCAAGTTTCTAGGTGACTGATCTTGTAATAAAAAGCTGCATTATGCATATTGACAGGCTCGAAAAGGGCATACCCGTTGAAAGACGGGGACGCAAAACCACCGATCTAAGGGACTCGTTCCTAGGATAGCGGAGTTACCGACGTGACGATTAGCAGCAGACTGACAGGAATAAGAGGGCGCCAGCGATGGCGGCCGGTCTGCGAGTCACCGATAAGTATGGCAAGGATGAATAACTCGAATAATACGCGTCCGGAGCGTACTCGATGAACGTAGTAATTTTCGGCAATGGGTTTGGAAAGCCCCGGCAGCTGAATCTGTCAGGCGCGGCAGCAGCCGCATTGGGGATAGTCGTTGCCGGTGTGCTCTCGACAGCAGCATTTTTTGGTGGTTTTTGGTATTCGGCGCAGACGGGCTCGGGGGTCAGCATGACCGAGGTCAGGAGCCTTACCGGAGAGCTTGAATCGCAACGTGATGCGATTGCCACGACACGTCAACAGACTGAAGACACCCTCGATGCCCTGGCCATCCGCATCGGCCAGATGAACGCCCGCATTATTCGTCTCGATGCACTGGGCCGCCGTCTTACCGGCATGGCCGGCCTGGAAGATGGTGAATTCAATTTCAATTCGGATCCCGCGATCGGTGGTCCCGAAGAACCAAATCTCGCCGGCTCGGCGGTTGCGGTACCCGAGGTACTCGCAGCGATGCAGGGCCTGGACCAGCAACTCGTTGACCGCGAGGCACAGTTGGGCGTTCTCGAGAGCGTCCTGATGAATCAAAATTTGACCGACAGAGTCTATCCAAAGGGTCGGCCCGTTAAGTCTGGCTGGATGTCTTCCTATTTTGGCCGGCGAACGGATCCCTTCACCGGGAAACCTGCGAATCACAAAGGCGTCGATTTTGCCGGCAAACCGGGCGCGGAAATCTTCGCGGTTGCGGATGGCGTCGTCACCTGGTCATCGCCTCGCTACGGCTTTGGCAAACTGGTTGAGATTAACCACGGCAATGGCTACGCAACGCGGTATGCGCACAACTCGGAGAATCTGGTCTCCGTTGGCGAAGAGGTCAGGAAGGGCCAGACCGTAGCCCTGATGGGCGACACGGGTCGGGCGACCGGGCCAAATCTGCACTTCGAAGTGCTGCATCGGGGCAATCGCGTCAACCCGGTCAAGTTCATACGCCAGGGCGCAAACTAGCCAGACATCCCAGCTCCTTGTTATTAGCTCCTCTGGCCACACATTCGGTGGTTAATGAGGCATAAACCTTGATGCATTCTTTGGGTCAGTCCGTAAAATAGCGGCCCTTGTGGCCTCAGCCCGATCGTCCTTGCCAGGAGCCCTGAGTGGCGAACGTACTAACCCGTGTTTTCGGCAGCCGTAATCAGCGGCTGCTTCGGCAATACTCCAAATCCGTCAACCAGATCAATGCGCTCGAAGAGGGCGTGCAGAGTCTTGACGATCAGCAAATACGAGGCAGGACGGACGAGTTCCGCAAGCGATATGCGGACGGCGAAAGCCTGGAGGACTTGCTTCCTGAGGTGTTCGCGGTCGCGAGAGAAGCCTCCCATCGGGCACTGGGGCTCCGACCGTTTGACGTGCAGCTCATCGGCGGCATGGTTTTGCATGACGGAAATATCGCCGAGATGCGCACCGGCGAGGGCAAGACCCTGGTCGCCACGCTCCCCGCCTACCTGAACGCGATCAGCGGCGACGGCGTGCATATCGTGACAGTCAACGAATATCTGGCGCAGCGCGACGCAGACTGGATGGGTCCGGTCTATGAATTCCTGGGATTGACGGTCGGTGTATCGAAAAGCGGCCAGACGCCGGATGAAAAGCGCGAGGCCTACAACGCAGACATAACCTACGCAACCAACAATGAGTTGGGTTTCGATTACCTGCGCGACAATCTCGCGTTTTCGCTCGAGGCCAAGAGTCAGCGCAAGCTGAACTTCGCCATCGTCGACGAAGTTGACTCGATTCTGATCGACGAGGCTCGCACGCCATTGATCATCTCGGGGCCTACCGAGGAAAGCACCGACCTCTATCAAAAAATCAACAAGCTGATTCCGAAACTGGTCGAGCAGGATGAAGAGGATGGCCCCGGCGATTACTCGAAGGACGAAAAGTCCAAGCAGGTCCACATAACGGAAGACGGGCATCAACGTGTGGAAGACCTGATGACCAAGGCCGGGCTGCTTGGAGAAGGCGAGAGCCTGTACGACGCAGCCAATATCCGACTGGTTCATCACCTCAATGCCGCCTTGCGTGCGCACGTCATGTTCAGGAAGGACGTCGATTACATTGTCAAAGACGGCGAAATCGTCATCGTTGATGAGTTCACGGGACGCACGATGACGGGCCGGCGCTGGTCCGATGGCTTGCACCAGGCCGTGGAGGCGAAAGAAGGCGTTGCGATCAAACAGGAAAATCAGACCGTTGCCTCGATCACATTTCAGAATTATTTCAGGCTGTACAACAATCTGTCCGGAATGACCGGTACGGCAGATACCGAGGCTTTCGAGTTCCAGTCAATCTATGGCCTCGAAGTCATCGTCATACCGACACACATGCCGATGGTTCGCGAGGACAACCCCGACCTCGTGTATCTGACCGAGCAGGATAAATTCGAGGCCATCATTGAAGGCATAAAGGACTGTCGCGATCGCGGTCAGCCGGTTCTTGTTGGCACGACTTCGATCGAAACTTCGGAAAAACTTTCTGCCTACCTGAAGAAAAAAGACGTCGATCACGAAGTACTGAATGCGAAGCAACACGAACGTGAAGCCGTGGTCGTGCAGCAGGCCGGTCGCCCGGGCGCGGTAACGATCGCGACCAATATGGCTGGTCGAGGCACCGATATTGTCCTGGGCGGCAACCTGGACGCCGAACTGGCGGCTGCCGGCGAGGATGGAGACAGGGGGGCGGTACGGAGCGACTGGGATGGCCGGCACGCCGCCGTGCTCGAGTCAGGTGGCCTGCATATCGTCGGTACGGAAAGGCATGAGTCGCGTCGTATTGACAACCAGCTCAGGGGCCGTTCGGGCAGGCAGGGAGATGCCGGCTCGAGCCGCTTCTATTTGTCCATGGAAGACAGCCTGATGCGAATCTTCGGCGATCCTGAGCGCACCAAGGCATTGCTGGCCAGGGCTGGTATGCGCGAAGGTGAGGCGATAGAAAGCAAGCTCCTGAGCCGTCAGATCGAGAGGGCACAGCGCAAGGTCGAGGCACATAACTTCGATATTCGCAAAAACCTGCTCGAATATGACGATGTAGCCAACGACCAGCGAAAAGTCGTCTATCATCAGAGGTCCGAGCTGATGGCTGCGGATGAGGTTGCGGACTCTGTGACCGCCATTCGTGAAGAGGTGGTCGAGGTCCTTGTCGATCAATACATCCAGCCCGGAAGCCTCGAGGAACAATGGGAGCCGGATGGCCTTGCTCAGGCGATCGATCATGATTATGCCGTGCACTTACCCGTAGGCCAGTGGCTGAAAGAGGACTCGAAATTGAATGAAGACGGAATTCGCGAGCGATGTATTCGCGAATTGCAAGCGCATTACGACACGAAAGTGACCGAGATCGGCGAAGAGAGGATGCGTCACGTCGAGAAGGAAGTGATGCTTATGCAGCTCGATCATCACTGGAAAGAACACCTCGCCGGCATGGATTACCTGCGGCAGGGAATTCATCTTCGCGGCTACGCGCAAAAAAACCCCAAACAGGAATACAAACGCGAAGCCTTCGAAATGTTCGGCGCCATGCTGGATCTGATCAAGCACGACACGATCAGCATACTCTCGAGAGTCAGGATTCAGAGCCAGGAAGATGTCGAGAGAATGGAGGCGCAGCGTCGTGCTGCTCAGGCGATGGAATTTCGCCATGCAGAGGCATCAGCACTCGGGCAGCAAAAGGCTTCAGGCGGGCAGGGCGGCAGCGCAGCGCCGGCCGCGGCTGCTGCGCCGTTTGTCAGAAGCGCCAAAAAAGTTGGCCGCAACGAGCCCTGTCCCTGTGGTTCGGGAAAGAAATATAAACAGTGCCACGGCAGACTTACGTAGCTGCAGGAATTCTTCTCGACGGAGATGGTCGCGTCCTGGTTACAGAGCGCACAGGCGATCATTTATTCGCCGGCTTGTGGGAATTCCCCGGCGGCAAAATAGAAAACGGAGAAGAGAGCGTTTCTGCACTTAGCCGCGAACTTGGTGAAGAACTCGGCATAGAGATCCTCGAGCAGTCTCTGTTCATGAGCCTCGATCACGATTATGCCGACCGGTCGGTGAGCATCGATTTTTACCTGATCAGACATTGGCGCAATACGCCTGAGGGCAGGGACGGACAGGCTCTAAAGTGGATCAGGCCCGAGGAGCTGGCGAAGGACTTGTTATTGCCGGCCGACGCACCCGTCATAGAAGCGCTGCGACAACTCTGACTCAGCAAATACTCAGATAGAAATTCACATCGTGTCCGGTTTGCACGGCACGGCTGTCGATACTCGACCACTCCAGGAATCGTATGGTAAAGCGGTGCTGGCTGCCGCTGATCTCGGGATACAGTGGACTATCGTCGGCCAAGGTAACCCGGAGTAAGCGACACTGAACGTGCTTTTGCATGTTGTGTTGATACATGCCGTTAATCGCGGTCTTTTCGACAGCCGGCGCACTTTCGCGAATCAGCCAGAGCAGTTCGATAACGGCATCGCAAACCGGCCGAATTGCACTTAACCAGTCTTGTAAGTCTTTTTGGCGCCTGGCAAATGGCTGTCTGAGCCAGTGGTTGTATTCGGGCAGATCAAATTCGCAGGTGCCGCCCGGAATTGAACTACGATGTTTGATCGAAGCCAGGAACTCGCAGTCTTTTAGCGGCTGCAGGAATTGAGTGCCCGCCGCATTCACGTCGTCGCGACTCTCCAGGAGGTTCCTCATCAGCGCTTCCAGCCGCCGGGAATCCACCGCTGGCTGGCTCACGAAGCGCTCGAGATTCTCAATCTGATGATCGAGTTCCTTGTGCACGTCGCTGCGCACGTCTCCTCGAGTGAGAATGGCCATAATCTCCAGCAAACTGGTAATGGCAGCCCGGGTCGCCCAATCGGCATCGATCTCGCTGTTGTACATGAGCTGTTGGTAGAGGAATTCGACCCTGAGGAAGGTTCTCATGCGCTCATTCAACGGCTGCTCGTACTCTGCAAGCCGGCGAGCGACATAGGGAGGGGCAATTTGGGAGGCCGGTTTTGCCATGCGTCGTATTCTGCGCTAGGCGATCATTCAGGGCAAATGACGCGTTATTGCGACAGATACTTCGCGTGCAGCGCATCGACCTGCTGGCGCGTGTTCGATAGGTCGCCGTCATTCGTAATTACGTCGTCGGCTACGCCTAAGCGGTCTGCCCGGCTCGCCTGCGCTGCCAGAATACGGCGCGCCTGGTCTTCGTTTTCTGAGTCGCGGGCCAGCAGACGACTGAGTTGCGTTTCCTCGTCACAATCGACGACCAGCACGCGATCCATGAACTGTCGCATGGGCGATTCGACGAGTAACGGCACGACAATGATCTGGTAGGGGCCGTCTGTCGCGCTCGACCGGGCGATCGCTTCGGCACGAATTCGCGGATGCAATATCGATTCGAGTTCCGCACGTCGGGATGCATCCGAAAACACGACTTCGCGCATAGAAGCGCGATCGAGTTGGCCCTGAGCGTCGAAGACTTCATCACCGAAGGCAGCTCGAATCTCGTCAAGAGCCGGCTTCCCCGGTTGCACGAGCTCCCGGGCAATGACATCCGTATCGATGATCGGTACGTCATGCCCGGCAAACAGTTCTGCAACGGTGCTCTTGCCGCTCGCAATGCCGCCCGTCAATCCGATTCGAAGAGGGCGGTCCACGTCAACTCATATAATCGAGATAGGCTGACACGATTCGTTCGCCGTATAGCATCGCAATCCAGCCAGCCGCCGCAAGATACGGGCCGAATGGAATCGGAATGTTGCGGTCATGTCGCCGGACGATGATCATCGAAATGCCGACGATTGAACCGACTACCGCGGAAAGTAGAATGATGAGTGGCAGCATCTGCCAGCCCAGCCAGGCGCCGAGTACGGCCAGCAATTTGAAGTCACCGTAACCCATGCCTTCCTTGCCAGTCATCAGCCGAAACAGATGATAAACGGACCACAGACTTAAATAACCGGCCACGGCGCCGACAATCGCCGTCTTTGCATCGATGAACAGGACGTCAGCCCCCGCCATCGGGTGAAACAGGCTTAACGCCAGGCCAATCCAGACAAACGGCAGAGAGATCGAGTCGGGGATGATCTGGTGGTCAATATCAATAACGCTGATTGCGATCAGTGCCCAGGTCAGGACAATTGCGGCAGCAGCCTCCAGGCCAAAGCCGAAGCGCAACGCGACGACGGCGGTCAGAAATGCAGTCATTGCCTCGACGATCGGATAGCGCTTCGAGATCGCCTCGCCACAGCTGGCGCATTTCCCACCCAGCATCAGATAGCTCAGGATCGGGACATTCTGCATGGCCGATATCTGTGCGGCACAGGACGTGCAACTGGAATGCGGGAAAACCAGGTCGAATCGTCCAGCCGGAGTTTCAGTAGCCGGTGTTTCCGCGAGTTCCTGGCACTGCCCACGCCACTCCCGTTCCATCATGATCGGCAGCCTGTAGATCACGACGTTCAAAAAGCTGCCGATCAGCAATGACAAAAAAAACACCATAGCGACAAAGGTCAGCGGCGAACTTGAAAATAATTCCTGCATGATTGTTTTCTATCCAAGTAGAAACGGCGCCTCGCGGCGCCGTTTACAATAGATCGTCTGCAACGAAAAGTCCTTAAATAACAGAACCCATCTTGAAGATCGGCAGATACATAGCGACAACCAATCCACCAACGAGCACGCCGAGAATCGCCATGATCATCGGCTCGAGCAGTGAACTCAAGTTGTCGACTGCGTTGTCGACATCTTCTTCGTAGAAATCTGCGACTTTGGACGACATTTCATCCAAAGAACCGGATTCCTCGCCAACTGCGATCATCTGGATGACCATGTTGGGGAACAGATCAGTGTTCTCCATAGCCTGTTGCAGGCGCTGACCGGTGGATACTTCGTCTTTCATCTGCAGGACGCCGATTTCATAGACGATGTTACCGGTCGCTCCGGCGACAGATTCCAGCGCTTCTACGAGCGGTACGCCGGCACTGAACATGGTTGAAAGCGTGCGCGCGTATCGTGCTATGGCGGCCTTCACAAGGATCGGGCCGACGATCGGCATCTTGAGGGACAAGCGGTCCAGGAAATGCCGCATCGGGCGTGAACGCTTCTTGAAGTAAAAGAACGAGGCTATGCCGGAACCAAAAAGGATGGCCAGTATCCAGCCTTGCGTCCGCACGAAGACCGACAGGTCGATCACCATTCTGGTAAACGCCGGAAGATCTGCGCCGAATCCCTTGAACAGGTCTTCAAAAGCCGGGATTACGAAAATCAGCAGAATAACCGTTACGACCAAAGCGACGACCAGGACGGCAGCCGGATAGGTAATTGCCTTCTTGATCTTTTTCTTGATCGCTTCGGTCTTTTCCTTGTACGTAGCGATCTTATCCAGCAAGGTTTCGAGAGCACCAGCCTGCTCGCCCGCCGACACGAGGTTTACAAACAAATCGTCAAAGTAAATCGGGTGCTTGGAGAGAGCTTCGGCAAGCGCACTACCGCCCTCAACGTCTGCTTTGACCGCAAGGATCAATTTCTGCATCGACGGGTTTTCGTGCCCGTGACCGACGATCTCGAATGCCTGCACGAGCGGGATACCCGCCGAAAGCATCGTTGCAAGCTGGCGAGAGAAAATCGCAATATCGGCGGTCGATGGGGCGCTGCCGCGTTTCAGGCCCCGACTTTGTTTCTTGATCCTGTTCGGAACAACACCCTGACGGCGCAGATCGGCACGCACCTGCTTCTCGTCAGACGCCATGCTCTTGCCTTTGATCTTGTTGCCCTTACGGTCCGTACCTTCCCAGAGAAAGGGTACGTTGCCCATTACCGCTGATCCAGCCATTGTAGTTCTCTTCCAATGCTTAGGGGATTACGCTATTCGATTGTAACCCGGTTGATTTCCTCAAGGCTGGTAACCCCTTCCTTGACTTTGTTCAGTCCGGCGCGACGCAAATCGATGACGCCTTCATTTGCCGCTTGCTCCGAAATTTGCAGAGCGTTACCGCCTTCCATGATAATTTTGCCCATCGTCTCGGACACTTCCATCACCTGAAAGATGCCGAGACGACCTTTGTAACCATCGTTGCATGACTTGCAGCCAACCGGGCCGAATATAGTCAGCCCGCCATCGATGTCTTCCGCCTCGAAGCCTTCCTTTTCAAGTGCTTCACGAGGAACTTCTCTGACTTCCTTACAGTTGTCGCAAAGTCGTCGCGCCAGCCGCTGCGCGATAATCAGGCTGACCGAGGTCGCGATCGCATACGGCTTGACGCCCATATCGACGAGTCGCGTCAGTGTCTTGGGGGCATCGTTAGTATGCAATGTCGAGAGGACAAGGTGGCCAGTTTGTGCAGCCTTGATTGCGATCTCGGCAGTCTCGAGGTCTCGAATTTCGCCGACCATGATAATGTCCGGATCCTGTCGCAGGAAGGCTCGCAGGGAAGATGCGAATGTCAGGCCGACTTTCGGATTGACGTTAACCTGGTTTATGCCCGGCAAATTTATTTCTGCCGGGTCCTCGGCGGTAGAAATGTTACGGAATTCGGTATTCAGAATATTGAGCCCGGTGTAGAGCGAAACCGTCTTACCGGACCCGGTCGGCCCGGTGACCAGGATCATGCCATAGGGCTTGTCCAGGTGTTTCTGGTACATCGCCTTCTGATCGTCTTCATAACCCAGGGCGTCGATGCCCAGCTTCGCACTGCTCGGATCGAGAATACGCAATACGATCTTTTCGCCAAACAGGGTTGGGCAGGTATTGACTCGAAAATCAATCGCGCGATTCTTCGACAGGCGCATCTTGATTCGGCCGTCCTGCGGGACACGACGTTCGGCGATATCCATCCTGGACATAACCTTGAGTCGTGCACAGACTTTGTTCGCCAGTGCGACCGGCGGCTGCGCAACCTCTGACAAAACGCCGTCCAGGCGTGTTCTGACGCGAAACTGTTTCTCGTATGGTTCGAAGTGGACGTCGGACGCACCGCGTTTGATCGCGTCCAATAAAACCTTGTTGACGAAGCGCACGACCGGCGCATCTTCGATATCGTCCCTCGTTACGTCTTCCTGCTCTTCGTCGCCACCCATAACGTCGAGGTTTTCAAGATCGAAGTCCTCGTCCTCAAGCGATGACATGCTGGTATCGACGGCTTCGAGCGCTTTTGTAATACGCTCCTCGAGTTTGTCTTGCTCGACGACCACCGGATCGATTCGCAGGCTGGTCTGGAACTTTACATCGTCGATCGCCTGCAGATTTGTCGGGTCTGCAATGCCTAAAAACAGGCGCTGGCCACGCTTTATGAGCGGCAGCACCCGATGCTTGTTCAATAGCTTCTGATCGACGGCGCGCAGGCATTCGAGATCTATTTCGATGGCGTCAAGATCGAGTAATGGCACACCGAATTCGTGTGATGCAGCGACGGCGACCGCCCGGGCATCGGCCATTTCGTTGGCCACGAGGTAGGCGACGAGAGGTGACTTCTCTTTTTTAGCGGCTTCGGACGCTTCCTGGACGACTTCTTCAGAGACGATACCGTCCTGAACCAGCCGCCTTGGCAGGCCCGAAAGATTGGATTGAGATGCCGTTGCTGCCATGCCTGAAAACCTTAAGTTCCTGCCCTGCGCGAATCAGTGGATTCCACAGTCTCACTGATCTAAGTGCGCGGATCAACTGGATTTTGTGCTGCCGTTCACACAAACGAAATTTGATTAAGTCAAACCTGTCGGAATGGCCAATTTTGCCCCTTGCGAGCCTTATTTCGGTATTCAGGGGCGACAGGAACCGGGCAGATAGCGAAGCTCGACAGTCGGCGCTAGATGAGCCGCTGTGACGCCGCCCCCGGTCATTTCGGTGGTATTGCTCGGAATTGGTGCGGCGCCGCAGCGCCAGATGAAGTTTCCGCCGGCGGTCTGGTAGGGCGTCACCGATAATGTGTCGCCGAAGATGTCCTGGTGGACGTTGTTGCCGAAGGTCATGTCGAGGCGGCCGTTGACGACCGCAACCTGGCTGACATAGTTGCCCTGGGTGTCGGTGGGCAGCGGGGTCATGCCGGCTGCAGCGCGGTCTGCTGGCGGCATGCCGCTCATGTTGAAAGCATCGATGATCGGCACCTTGGCGCCGGCCGAGAAATTGAGCGCCTCGGCGACCTGGGCCCGTACCGTATAAGTCTGGTATGCCGCCACCGCCAGCGAGGCAAGGATGCCGATGATCGCCACTACGATCATCAGTTCGATCAGCGTAAATCCTCTGCTATGTAGATGCATCGGTCCGACCTGTTCCCGGGTACCCGGATTCTGCCTAAAAAAAAGCCCCGGATAAACCGGGGCTCTCTTTCGTACCTTAGTCTAGGCAGCGATGAGCCTAGGCATAAGTCTTATCGACATGCTGCCGGCAGATGCTTGTCAGCAATACCGACGCCGGCGCAAATCCAGCTTATGCTGCCGAGGTTGTCGTTTGCCGTCATTGTCACGCTGTTGCCACTGATTATGGCATGGGCCTGGAGGCCATACAGTACGGTAATTGCTGGTCCAGCCGCGGTGACCGACAAAACGTACTTACCCATGATGGCACCGGGGGCTTCCAGACCGACTGTAGCGTTGTCGGGACCGAAAACGCCACGGTCCTGATAGTACTCGGTCACAGCAGCTTTGGCGCCACCGGACAGATTCAAGCCCTCAGAAACCTGAGCGCGGATCGTGTAGTCCTGGTAAGCAGGGATGGCGATCGCAGCCAAAATACCAATAATCGCAACAACGATCATCAGTTCGATAAGCGTAAAACCTTGTTGAACCTTCTTCATTTGTGTATCTCCTGGAAGTACGAGAGTGCTTTCAATAAGTAGACGGCGTCTCCGCCTGTACAGTGTATAAAGCAAGCCCCGTGCCAGAAACGCAGGTCAGATCATAAGTCGTTATTAAATAAAGAATATTTTTGTTTAACCTGCCAATAGACTTGGCGAGGTCGCCAATGATTATGGGCAATTCCGGGCAAACTTTGTCGCAAGCTGACAAAAATTGTCACAGAAGTCGCCGATTCAAGACTGTGATTATGGGGAATCGCAGGCCTGATTACTCGATGCCGAGTTTCTTGATTCGATAGCGAAGCTGCCTGAACGAAAGGCCGAGCAGTTTCGCTGCTGCGGTCTTGTTGTAGCGGGTTTTCTCCAGGGCATCGACGATCGCCTGGCGCTGCACATCATCGATGTGGTCGCCCAGATCGGTGCCGGTCGCCATCTGCGTCTCTTCCGATTCCTCCGATTTCACGGGCCTCAGGTGCAAATCGGATTCCTTTATGGTTCCCGTCGAGCAGAGCGTGACGGCCCGCTCAAGCATATTCTCGAGTTCGCGAACGTTTCCCGGGAATGGGTACTGCATGAGCGCTGCCTTTGCCGCGTCGTCCAGTTGCAGATCTGCTGATGACAATCTGGAAAGTATGTGCGAAGCCAGCTGCAGAATATCGGCATCGCGCTCCCGAAGGGCTGGCACGTGAAGTTCGATGACATTAATTCGGTAATAGAGATCCTCACGAAACTCTCCATCAGCCACCATATCGCCAAGGTTTTTGTGCGTTGCTGAGAGAAATCGGGCATCGATAGTCTCCTCTTCCGACGAGCCGACCGGCCGAACGGTTTTTTCCTGAATGACGCGAAGCAGCTTGACCTGCATCGCCAGTGGCAGGTCAGCGATTTCATCGAGGAACAGGGTGCCGCCGCCGGCGCTCTGAAGCAGGCCGATTTTGTCGCCAACCGCACCCGTGAAGGAACCCTTGCGATGGCCGAAAAACTCACTTTCCATTAGCTCGGTCGGTATTGCACCGCAATTCACGGGAACGAACGGGCCGCCTTTTCGAGGTCCGCTATCGTGAATCAGCCGCGCAACCAATTCCTTGCCCGTGCCGGATTCTCCCGAGATGTGTACCGGCGCCTGGCTGCGCGCGACCTTATCCACCATTTCGCGCAGCTGATGCATGGCCGAGGAATCGCCTTGCAGGCGAGACTCCGCGTCCGGTCCCGAATCCTTCAGCTTCAATGCGCTCTGCACGATGCTCCTGAGATTCTGCAGATCAAGTGGCTTCGAAATAAAATCGAAGGCGCCGAGCTTGAGAGCCTGAACGGCCGTCTCGACATTGCCGTGAGCCGTGATAACGGCCACGGGTACCCCGCTTGCGTTGATTTGCATCCATTCGACGAGCTCGAGCCCGTCGCCGTCGGGGAGGCGCATATCCGTCAAACAGAGGTCAAACTTGTGGTTCGCGAACTTTTCCTTGGCCGATTTCACGTCGCTGGCCGTCTCGGTGTTGATGTCCATGCGGCCGAGCGTGAGATTCAGGAGCTCACAGATGTCCGGCTCATCATCGATTACGAGTGCCAAGGGTTTGTTCATTAACTATCCAGCGATTCCCAGCGATTTGGATCCGCGAACACGATCCTGAATATACTGCCGCCCTGGTCGCGACCCTGATATACAAGGGTTGCCCGGTTCAGTTCGCACAATTCGCGCGAAATATAGAGCCCAAGCCCGGTACCGCCGCTTCGGTCGGTGTAAAACGGCTCGAAGATCTTATCGACAGTGGTGGGGTCGACGCCGTGACCCTGGTCAAGGACTTCGAGATAGGGCTGCCCGGTACGCTGCATGCGACCGGCTTGTAATTCGACGAGGATGCCGCCGGTCTCACTGGCGTACTTGACCGCATTGTCGCAGAGATTCCAGAGGACCTGGCGCAGGTGGCTCGGGTCCATTCTTACCTCGAGGCCGGCGTCGACGCCGGCGACAGCCATTTCGCCTTCCTGAAGCTCCAGCGTTCTGCTGAATTCCTGCGCAAAGTCTTCGAGCCAGGGCTCGACCTCGAAGCGCTCGGGGCGGCTCGACTCGCGGCGTGAAAGCTGCAGCACGTTATCGATGATGTGGCTGACTCGCTCGGAGTGCGTCTGGATAATCTCGGTCAGGCGCTTCTCGTCATCGGATAGCTGCACGGATTCCGCCAACAATTGCCCCGCATGGCTCATCGCGCCCACCGGATTTCGAATCTCGTGCGCAATACTGGCGCTCAGGCGACCGAGAGAGGCGAGCTTCGACTGCTGGACACGCGCATTCATGATGCTGGAATCCTCCACGAATATGAGGACCGGTCCCAGGCGGCCATCGCCTTTGCCCAGCAGCGCGATATGCGCCGCAAGCCTCGCGCTGTTGTCGGCAGCGATCATCGTGAACTCGGTGTGTGACTTCAGCGAGAGATCGACACGCCATTTGTTCAGGTAGTCATTCAGGTCCTCGGACGTCCTGGACAATGGCAGGCCATGACAGGGGTCCGGCGCGCCCAGGAGTTGCGCCGCCGACCCGTTGATCAACCGAATGTTGTTGTTGGCATCCACCACCACGATGCTTTCACGCAGATGTTGCACGATGTATTCGTTCAATTCCGAGAGATTGGCCAGATCGACGCCGCGCTGCCGGGCCAGTGCCTCGCTGATCTGAATGCGCTTCGCCAGAGGACGCACGGCCATCGAAATCGCGAATATGATCGCCCCCAGAATACCGGCGGCAGGATAGTTTCCAGCGTCGCTGACGCCACCCAGTTGCGAAAAAAACTGCTCGCCAAGCACCGCTAATGCCGCCAGAGCGGCGAAGATCACCGGTGCCTGCAATGGCAAAACGAGGCTGCCGGCACCTAGAAAGACCACCAGCAAGCCGCCAAGGCCGCTGGTGATGCCGCCGCTTGCATGCATCAGTATCACGATTGCCGCAATATCGGCCGTGAGCTGGGCGAGCGCCTGCAGACCCGCTGAGACCCAGCGCTGCCGTATCGCCAGGCCAGATACCACTGAAAAAACGAAATAGCCGGCAGCTGTCGCCGAAAATAGCGCCGGGTAACGGTCACCGAAGAATCGCGGGTCGCCGCTGGCAAAGAAAAGCCCGAGCAGCATGACGGCGACCAGCAGGCGAAAGACGTTCAGTGTGCCGAGCACCCGCCAGGTCAGGTCCGGTTCTTCGGCGGGGCGTTGCTCACGGACTACGCCCGGTGGTGTTCCCTCAATTGCCGTAACTTCCTGTTCCATCAAAAATGCTGAGCACTCGTCTCGGTGAACGTGCCGATTGTAGTGGAATCGGCAATGATTGGGGATTAATCAATGTCTTTTGCGTCTGTGCTAGCTTTGCTACAGAATACGGCGGATTTTGCGCCATCCGGCGGGAATCTCGCCGCTCGTCTGGAAGGAAGTAAAACCAGAATAATGAACCTCCACGAATACCAATCGAAGGAGCTGTTTGCGGAATTCGGTATCCCGGTGCCAAGGGGCATTCCCGCGACAACGGCCGAAGAGGCGGAAAACGCCACCCGCGAGCTCGGCGGTGAACTCTGGGTCGTCAAAGCCCAGGTCCATGCCGGTGGGCGGGGCAAGGCTGGCGGCGTGAAGCTGACCCGATCGGCCGAAGAGGCCGGGCAGTACGCGGCAGAAATGCTTGGGCGGCAACTTGTGACCAACCAGTCGGGGCCTGACGGACTACCGGTAAACGTGGTTTACGTCGAGGAGGGGTCGAAAATTGCCCGGGAGCTCTATTTGAGTGTCCTCGTGGATCGCGAATTAGGCCTGGTGACATTCATTGCCTCTGCGGCAGGTGGCATGGACATCGAGCAGGTTGCGGCCGACACGCCCGAGCAAATCATCACGGTCGCTATCGAGCCGCTTGCTGGCGTTCGGGACGCACAGATAGCGGAACTATCCGCGGTCCTGGAGCTAAACGAACACCAAAACGAGCAATTCGCCGACCTCGTAACTCGCCTGTACAAGCTCTTTATCGAATGTGATGCGAGCCTTGTTGAAGTTAATCCGCTAATCATTACCGAAGCCGGTGATGTACTTTCGCTGGATGCCAAGATCAATGTCGAAGATAACGCCCTGTTCCGGCAGAAACGCCTCCTCGAGCTTCGTGATCCGACGCAGGAAGATGAACACGAGCGAGATGCAGCGGCGCACGATTTGAATTATGTGTCCCTCGACGGCGACATCGCCTGCATGGTGAACGGTGCGGGCCTCGCTATGGCCACGATGGACCTGATTAAGCTTCACGGCGGCGAGCCCGCTAATTTTCTCGATGTTGGCGGTGGTGCCACGAGTGAGCGCGTATCCGAGGCGTTCAAGCTCATACTCTCCAATGAAAATGTGGCGGCGATACTCGTCAACATATTCGGCGGCATCGTACGCTGCGACCTGATAGCAGAGGGCATCATCACCGCTGTCAAGGAAGTCGGCGTTAGTATTCCTGTCATTGTCCGGCTCGAGGGAACAAACGTGATGAGAGGGCGCCAGTTACTGGCGGCCAGCGGCCTGGACATCATTGCTGCCGAGGACCTGACGGACGCGGCACGAAAGGCCGTCTCGGCGGCAGCGTGAAGAATCAAGAGCGATGAGCGTACTCGTCAACAAAGATAGCAAGGTCATCTGTCAGGGCATAACAGGCAATCAGGGCTCATTTCATACGGAGCAGTGCCTGGAATATGGCACCAGGGTGGTTGCCGGTGTTACGCCGGGTCGCGGCGGGCAGGAGGTTCTCGGCGTGCCTGTGTTCGATACGATGAAGGAAGCGGTGGCTGAGAGTGGCGCCGACGTCAGCATGATTTACGTGCCTGCCGCGTTTGCGGCGAACGCGATTATTGAAGCAGCCGAAGCCCAGGTCGGATTGATCGTCTGCATTACTGAAGGCATTCCCGTACTCGACATGGTCAAGGTAAAATCCGCGCTCAAGGGTACCGACAGTCGACTGATTGGCCCGAACTGTCCGGGCATCATCACGTCGGACGAATGCAAGATCGGCATCATGCCCGGGTTTATTCATAAAAAGGGCAAAGTCGGCGTCGTTTCCCGATCCGGCACGCTGACGTATGAGGCGGTCTATCAGACGACGCAAAATGGCTTGGGCCAGAGTACCTGCATAGGGATTGGCGGTGATCCGGTCCGCGGCATGGATTTCATCGACTGCCTCGCGCTGTTTGAAGCGGATCCCGAGACCAAGGGTTTGATCATGGTGGGCGAGATCGGCGGTACCGACGAGGAAGCGGCGGCAGAGTACATGGAATCGGAATTTTCGAAGCCGGTCGTCGCGTATATCGCCGGCGTGACCGCGCCACCCGGCAAGCGCATGGGACATGCGGGTGCAATTATCGCTGGCGGCAAGGGAACGGCCGATGACAAGTTCAGGGCGCTCGACGCAGCTGGTGCGACGACCGTCCGCTCGCCGGCCGAGCTTGGCAGTACAATGATGGAATTACTCGGCAACTGACGGATACATGAGGCACGGCTGATTGCCGATACGTTGCCTGACAATGCAATGAAAAACTCCGTCAACATCGCACTGGCCCAGATCGACCTTTTCGTTGGCGACGTCGCTGGAAATTCACACAAGATTCTGGACTACGCCACGCGCGCCCGTGACGACCTGCAGGCAGACCTCATCGTGTTTCCCGAACTCGCCGTTAGCGGCTATCCGCCAGAGGACTTGCTGTTTCATTCGGGTTTGCAACACCGCGTCGATGAAGCCCTGGATGAGATATGCGGTTCGGTCAGGGGAATTGCGATGCTCGTCGGCTTTCCCGAGTACTCAGACGGCCATATTTACAACAGCTGCGCAGTGTTTCGCGACGGCGAGATTCTCGCGCATTACAGAAAAAGTCTGCTGCCGAACTACCGTGTTTTTGACGAAGAGCGATATTTCACCGCTGGCAAGGAAGCTGCCGTCTTTTCTCTGAATGGCGTTCGAATTGGTCTCAATATTTGTGAGGACGTCTGGCGGCCGGAACCAGTGGCCGCCGCCAAGGCGGCAGGGGCGGAGTTTGTCGTTGCGATCAATGGATCGCCCTATGAACATGACAGCCAATCGAAACGCGAGGCCGTGGTGCGCGACCGGGTGCAGGAGATCAGGATTCCGATCGTCTATCTGAACATGGTCGGTGGTCAGGACGAACTCGTATTCGATGGTGGGTCTTTTGCAATGGACGCGGACGGTGGCATTTCATTTCGTGCGGAACCATTTAGTGAAGGCTTGCACAGCGTCGTTATGAATGCGACGTCATCGGGTTTGGTTCCGGAGCCAGGCGTAGTGGCAACTATCCTGCCGACGGATCAAAGCGTGTACGAGGCGCTGGTAACCGGTACGCGGGACTACATCGAAAAAAATGGCTTTCCAGGCGTCGTTCTCGGCTTGTCCGGAGGCGTCGATTCTGCGCTGATTCTCGCGATAGCCTGCGACGCAATCGGCTCGGATCGAGTTTCGTCGGTCATGATGCCGTATCGGTTTACATCCACAATGAGCCAGAAGGATGCGGCCGCGGAGGCCAGAGGACTCGGTGTTCGATATGACGTTATACCAATCGAACCAATGGTAGAGGCCACGACAAAACAGCTAGCCGGCGTTTTCGAGGGGCTGGCCGAAGACGCGACCGAAGAAAACATTCAGGCGAGATGCCGGGGCATGTTGCTCATGGCGATTTCGAACAAGACAGGCCGCATGTTATTGACGACAGGAAACAAGAGCGAGATGGCGGTGGGTTATGCGACCCTGTATGGGGACATGGCCGGTGGGTTTGCGCCGATCAAGGATTGCAGCAAATCGCTTGTATATCGCCTGGCCCGGTATCGCAATTCAATCAGCAACGTGATTCCCGAACGGGTGTTGACAAGGCCACCCTCGGCAGAACTGCGAGCCAATCAGAAGGACAGCGATTCCTTGCCCGAATACGATGTTCTCGATCCGATTCTGGAAGCATTCATAGAAGAGGATTTGTCCGTCGACGAAATTGCCGGCCGGGGCTTTGAAAAGGATGTTGTCATTCGTGTACTGGAACTCGTCAAACGCAACGAATACAAACGCAGACAGGCGCCGCCTGGAATTCGAATCAGTGGCCGCGCTTTCGGTCGGGACTGGCGCTATCCGATTACTTCCGGATATCAGTTTCCCCGCTAACTGTCGTTAGGAAAGTTTGCCTGCATTACACGTCGCGTGTCCGCGGCGAGATCTGTCATGCCGAGGCCTTCATATGCCTCTGCCATGATATCGAGCGAATCCCGGCCGCTGGACGCACCGTTGTATTGTTCGATCGCTCCCTTGGCGCGATTAAGCGCAGCTACATAAACGCCGCGCTCGAGATAGAAACGCGCAACGCTGTTTTCGTATGCGGCAAGGCGGTTCTTCAGATAGACAAGGCGTTGTTGCGCGTCCTCGGCATAAGGGCTTGCGGGATATCTTTCGACGAGCCGCCGCAACAAGGAAAATGCCAACTCGCCATCACGTGGCGGCCGGCCTTCCAGATCTCGCCTGAACCATCGCTCGAGAAAACTGGGATCTCTTTCGAAATAGGTCAGCGCTTTTATGTAGAGCGCGTAATCGACTCTGGCATGCGTCGGATTTTCGCGCATGAACTGATCAGCGGCGCTGACCGCCTCATCCGGCCGGTCGACCTTGTAATAGCAATACATCAGCTCGAGTTGAATCTGCTTGGCGAAATCGCTGAACGGAAATCGAGCCTGCAACGCCTCGTAGATAGAGATCGCTTTGCGATAGTTCTGACCATTCCTCGCTTTCTCAGCGAGCTCATAGGCCTCGGTGACGTCTCGTATCGCATCGTATTCTTCAGCGTCACCGGCACAACCCGAGAACAGGCCGAGGGCGAAAATGGATGCGAGGATCCCGATTATTTTCGACGCTTTATTCATTGGCGATCTAAATTCTTCTTGAGACGTAATGGGTGGCCGCCCGTTTTGCCATACGGGAAATCGGCCAAGCCGGCGAGTATACCGTAAACTTAGCCGTTGCCTGAAAACAAACTTG
>Ga0255058_10000677_pt1 | contig 19610 bp, 16 predicted proteins | sample Cases_109_9_MG_FD_188637 | JGI IMG/M metagenome (GOLD analysis project Ga0255058, IMG submission 188637) | Seawater microbial communities from Amundsen Gulf, Northwest Territories, Canada - Cases_109_9 | ecosystem: Environmental > Aquatic > Marine > Gulf | place: Canada: Northwest Territories... | reverse complement strand
CAACGAAAAGACCCGAATCGTGTTCGTAATCCAGCCCCAGCTGAAGTGCAGGATCACCCTCCGACATCTCCAGCCCGCGATAGATGTACTCGCTGGTCAGTGTCGCTACGCCGGAAAACTCCGATGCCGCAGCAATGAACGCACAAAGCAACGAGCTGAGCAGCGTCAGAATCATTGCCGAAGGCAAACAGTTCAACGCCATTCTGCATATCGCGTTCAGGAAAAAGGTCGGCAGTGCGGCCCGGATTGAGTCGGGATCGGGAGTCATAAATATTTGTTTTTATTTATATTATTGTTTGCGCTGTTATTGTGGAATCGATCTCCGACAAACGCTCGACGCGGGCCCGGTACCGTTTGCCTGTCGGCGTCGATTCTACGCCGGCGCTCGCCAGCTGACCATGACGCGATTGCATTCTCACCGTCTGTCTGATCAAGTAACATCGGCGGCCATGTTCAACTGGAAGACCCGGCGATGAAGCGCTTGCGTTGTGCTTACCTGACAATAGAAGACCCCGGTGACTTCTTCACGGACTTCGATGTCAGTTACGGTGCGATGGCCGCGCTCGGCTGGGACGTGGGCACGTTGCCGTGGCGCAACCCGAACATGAACTGGATCGACTACGATGCCGTTTACATCTGCACGCCGTGGCATTATCCGCAACACGCCACTGAGTTCATCGACAACATTCGGCGCGAAGGCGAATGCTCCTTGTTCTTTCTTCCGGTGAATACAGTCATGCGGTTCGCGCGTGCATTCGACCGTCACGTTCGTGATGCCTGAATTCCGGACGATTTCCGATTCGTGTGCGTTACGCGCGTTGCTTGGTTCTTGCGCTGCCGACGAGCGGCTTCAGATACTGGCCCGTAAACGAACGCGAGTTCGCCGCGACCTGCTCGGGCGTGCCCGTCGCGATCACCTCTCCGCCGCCATCGCCGCCCTCCGGGCCGAGATCGATAATCCAGTCGGCCGTCTTGATGACGTCAAGATTGTGCTCGATGACGACGACAGTGTTGCCCCGGTCGCGCAGGCGATGCAACACGCCGAGCAGCTGTTCAATGTCGCGAAAATGGAGTCCGGTTGTCGGTTCGTCAAGGATGTACAGCGTTTTGCCGGTATCGCGCTTGGATAGCTCCTTCGCGAGCTTGACGCGTTGTGCCTCACCGCCGGACAGTGTTGTCGCGTTCTGTCCGAGTCGTACGTAGGACAATCCGACATCCGTGAGCGTTCGCAGTTTCCTGGCGATGGCCGGCACATTCCTGAAAAACTCAAACGCATCCTCGATGGTCATGTCGAGCACTTCGTGGATGTTTCTGCCCTTGTATCGTATTTCGAGTGTCTCGCGGTTATAGCGTTTGCTGTGGCAGACATCACAGGGAACGTAAATATCCGGCAGAAAGTGCATTTCGACTTTGAGAACGCCGTCACCCTGGCATGCCTCGCAGCGACCGCCTTTGACGTTGAAACTGAAACGCCCGGGCAAATAGCCGCGTGAACGCGCTTCCTGGGTGCCGGCGAACAACTCGCGGATCGGCGTGAACAAGCCGCTGTAGGTCGCGGGATTGGATCGCGGTGTGCGCCCGATCGGGCTTTGGCTGATGTCGATGACGCGATCGATCAGGTCGAGACCGAGGATCTCGTCGTGCGGCGCCGGATTACGGTTCGTGCGGTTCAGGAAATCGGCCACGGCTTTGTACAGTGTGTCATTGACGAGCGTCGATTTTCCGGAGCCTGAAACGCCGGTCACGCAGGTCATGATGCCAAGCGGGATCGATACCTCGATATTCTTGAGGTTATTACCCGATGCGCCGGTGATTGTGATCTTGCGCCCGGGATCGGCCGGCGCACGCATGTCCGGTATCGCAATGCTGCGCTTGCCCGACAGGTACTGCCCGGTCAGCGACTGCGGCTCCTTCTTGATATCGGCAGGCGATCCTGACGCGACGACACGGCCGCCGTGCACGCCGGCCCCGGGCCCGAGGTCGACAACGTAATCGGCAGCAAGAATCGCCTCCTCGTCATGCTCGACGACGATAACCGTATTGCCGATATCGCGCAGATGAGTCAGCGTACCAAGAAGCCGCTTGTTGTCACGTTGGTGCAGGCCAATCGACGGTTCGTCGAGGATATACATGACACCGACGAGCCCGGAGCCGATCTGGCTGGCGAGCCGTATGCGCTGCGCTTCGCCGCCGGATAGTGTCTCGGCGCTGCGATCGAGCGACAGGTAGTCGAGACCGACGTCGGATAGAAAGCCCAGGCGGGCGCCGATTTCCTTCACGATTTTGTCGGCGACGGTGCCGCGCCATCCGTCGAGTTTGAGGTTTTCGAAGAACTCCCGCGCGTGGCCGACCGACTTGTTCGTGATTTCGGGCAATGCATGGTCGGCAACGAAGACGTGGCGTGCGGCGCGATTCAGTCGTGTGCCGTCGCACTCAGGGCACGACTGACTGTTCAGGAACTTGGCAAGCTCTTCGCGTACAGCTCCGGATTCAGTTTCACGATAGCGGCGATTGAGATTTGGAATCACACCCTCGAAGCGATGCAGCTTCCTGATCTGCATGCCGCGGGAATTGGCGTAGTGGAATTCGATTTTTTCGTTGCCGCTGCCCGAAAGCACGATCTGTTGCAGTGTATGGCTGAGTTCCTCGAACGGAGTTTCGATATCGAAATCGTAATGTGCCGCGAGACTTTGGATCATCTGGTAGTAATACGTCGTTTTCCGATCCCAGCCGCGAATTGCGCCGCCGGCCAGCGATAACGACGAGTTTACGACGACCCTCTCTGGATCGAAGAATTGCTTGACGCCCAGCCCGTCGCAAGTCGGACATGCGCCCGACGGGTTGTTGAACGAGAACAGGCGCGGCTCGAGTTCGGTCAGGCTATAACCGCATATGTTGCAGGCGAAGCGATCGGAAAACACGAGTTCTTCCTGATCAGTGTCATCCATCCACGCGATACGAGCGACACCGTCGGCTAACCTGAGCGCGGTTTCGAACGACTCGGCAAGCCGCTGGCGAAAGTCCTCTTTTACTTTGAAGCGATCGACAATAGCGTCGATGCTGTGCTTGCGGCGAAGGTCGAGAGACGGAGGCTGATCGAGTTCATAGACTTCGCCATTGATGCGCGCGCGAATGAATCCCTGCGCCATCAGATCCTGCATCAATTGCACGTGTTCGCCCTTGCGTTCGTCGACAACGGGCGCAAGCAACATCAGCCGCGAGCCCCCGGGAAGTGCCAGCACCTGGTCGACCATCTGGCTGACGGTCTGTGCTTCGAGCGTCGTGTCATGATCCGGGCATCGCGGTATGCCGGCGCGCGCGTACAGCAGGCGCAGGTAATCGTAAATTTCGGTGACCGTGCCGACGGTCGAACGCGGGTTGTGCGATGTCGACTTTTGCTCGATTGAAATGGCCGGCGAAAGACCGTCAATGTGATCGACGTCGGGCTTTTCCATCATCGATAAAAATTGGCGCGCGTAAGCAGACAGCGATTCGACGTAACGGCGTTGTCCCTCGGCATAAATAGTGTCGAAGGCGAGTGACGATTTTCCCGAGCCCGACAGGCCCGTAAATACGATTAATTTATCGCGCGGCAGGCGCAAATCGAGATTGCACAGGTTGTGTGTCCTTGCGCCGCGGATATCGATGAACTTCATAACAATAATTCAGTGAACGCCGACCAACCTGCTAATATACGCCGCCCCGCAACTCCGGCGCAAAGCGCGATGACAGAATCATTAAAGAACAGCCTGGAATCATTGCTACCAGCCGAGCGTCGTGCCGTTGCTACGATCGCGCTGATCGCCATGCTGCGCATGTTCGGTTTGTTTGCGCTTCTCCCCGTGTTGTCGCTGTATGCGGCGGGTCTGGATGACGCCACGCCGATATTGATCGGCCTTGCGGTCGGCGGCTACGGACTCACACAGGCGGCATTGCAGATACCGCTGGGCGCACTATCGGATCGAATCGGGCGTGCGCCGGTCATCGCCGGCGGGCTTGCAGTATTCGCGTTCGGCAGCGTCCTGGCCGGGCTCAGCGACTCGATATACGGCGTCATCGCCGGCCGCCTGTTACAGGGCGCCGGCGCTATTTCCGCGACGTTGACGGCGCTGATCGCGGATGCAACGCGCGAGCAGGTGCGTACCCGATCGATGGCATTCTTCGGCATCGGCATCGGTATGTCATTCCTGCTTGCGATGATCGCCGGACCCCTGTTCGCGGCGTATTTCGGTGTACCGGCATTGTTCGCTCTCGCGGCCGTCCTCGCAATCGTCGCGGCGCTGCTGTTACGAATTTTGCCGCGGGACGTCGAGCGGCCCGCCGCTGCGAAACGGCCGCCAATCAGCGTCGCGTTGCGGCACGATTTGCTGCGCCTCGATCTTTACGTTTTCCTGTTACACGCGATCCTGACGGCGAGCTTCGTTGCACTGCCTTTCCTGCTTCGTGACCGGATCGGACTGGTCCTGACCGATCACTGGAAAATGTACGTTGGCGCACTGCTGGTGTCGCTGCTAGGAACCATTCCACTGATTATTCTCGACGAACGGCGTGGCAAGACAAGGACCATCAGTATCGCCATTTTGCTGCTACTCGCCGGCGAACTCGCGTTGACGTTCACGGGATTCGCAACGCTGCCTGTATTTGTCGCACTGGCGCTTTTCTTCGCCGGGTTCAATTTCTTGGAGGCCGGGTTACCGGCCAGGTTGTCGATGCTTGCCGAGGGCGCGGCGCGTGGCGCGTCGCTGGGCGTGTTCTCGAGCGCTCAGTTTCTCGGCGCGTTTGCCGGTGGCCTGATCGGTGGCCATTTCATGGCTGACGAGCGGCCTGCAGATGTATTTCTTGTCTGTGCGTTGCTGGCGGCGATCTGGCTGGCAATGCAGGGGTTTGGGCGGCCGCAGCGGTGATGCGCAGCCGACATTGGCCCGTTCCGCGGTATTTGTCAGTGGGCTGCTCGCTTTATGCCTCACTCACAAACACCGCGAATCGGGCCTCAAATTCAGTCACCGCTGTGCATCGACGTTGCGGCCATAATAGGTGACTGGGGGTGGCGTTTGGTCATTAATGCGCCAGAAATCGGGCTGGTATTTGGCCCGTCAGGCTCTACAATAGTCCCCCCTCGGGATCGCCCGGGGCGTTAACAACAAAATGAAAGATCAAACAGGAAACCTGCTATGGCCCGCGGAATAAACAAAGTTATCGTCGTCGGAAACCTAGGGCAGGATCCAGAGACACGCTATATGCCATCTGGCTCGGCCGTCACCAATTTCACGGTTGCTACCAATGAGTCGTGGAAGGACAAGCAAACGGGTGAGCAGAAGGATCGTACCGAATGGCACCGCGTCGCTATGTTCGGCCGGCTGGCCGAAATCGCAGCCGAGTACTTGCGCAAGGGCTCGCAGGTTTACATCGAAGGAAAATTGCGGACCCGCAAGTGGCAGGATCGCGACGGCAAAGACCGTTACACAACCGAAATAATTGCCGATGAAATGCAAATGCTCGGTGGGCGCGGTGGTGGCGGGTCGGCGCCGATGAGTTCGGATTCCGCGCCCGCAAGTGCGCCCGCCGGTGCGCCGCCAGCGCCGCCGGCCGATGACTTCGACGACGACATTCCATTCTGAGCTGACGAACGGATATGGGAGCGTTCAAGGAGCCGCACGGCGGCGACCTCAAGAATCTGTACTTGCCGGCTGATGCGGCGGCGGCTGCGAAAGCTGTGGTGCACGAGTATCCGTCGTGGGACCTGACCGAGCGGCAGTTGTGCGATATCGAGTTGCTGTTGAACGGCGCGTTCTCGCCGCTTGACGGATTTCTGGGGAAGGACGACTACGACTCGGTCGTCAAGTCGATGCGCCTTGCATCGGATGTCCTGTGGCCAATACCGATCACGCTGGACGTTAGCGAGGATTTCGCTGCGACGATAAAGGCCGGTGAGCGTGTTGCGCTGCGTGATCTCGAAGGTGTTGTGCTCGCCGTACTCGACGTCGGCGACATCTGGACGCCCGACAAAACCAGGGAAGCCAAGACTGTGTTCGGTACTACGGACGAGAAACATCCGGCCGTGCATTATCTGCAGAATATCGCCAACCCTGTTTATGTTGGTGGCAAGCTACTCGGCATCGAAGCCCCAACGCATTATGACTTCAGGCATTTGCGCGATGGCCCGGCGGAACTGCGCGAACGCTTCCGCAAGCTCGGCTGGCGCAGAGTTGTTGCGTTTCAGACGCGTAACCCGATGCATCGCGCACACCAGGAGCTGACATTGAGGGCGGCCCGTGAGGTAGAGGCGAATCTTCTCATTCATCCCGTCGTCGGCATGACGAAGCCCGGTGACGTCGACCACTTTACTCGAGTGCGCTGTTACGAACACCTGAGCGCGCGTTACCCTGACCAGACGACGATGCTGTCATTATTGCCACTCGCAATGCGCATGGGTGGGCCACGAGAAGCGCTGTGGCATGCCATTATTCGCAAGAACTACGGCTGCACGCACCTGATTGTCGGTCGTGACCATGCCGGTCCGGGCCAGGACAGCAAAGGCAAGGATTTTTACGGTCCTTATGACGCGCAGGAGCTCTTGAAGGAGCACGAAGAGGAACTCGACATAACGATGGTGCCGTTCCGCATGATGGTCTATGTCGAGAACCGTGCGCAGTATGTGCCCATCGACGAGACGGGCGACGACGACCGGGTTTTGAGTATTTCCGGTACCGAGCTGCGCCGGCGACTGCAGGAAGGGCTCGACATTCCCGAGTGGTTTTCTTTTCCGGATGTCGTTCGGGAACTTCGGCGCACACATCCGCCGCGGCACAAACAGGGTTTCACGGTTTTTTTCACGGGACTCAGCGGATCCGGCAAGTCGACGATCGCCAATGCACTGATGACGAAGCTCTTGGAGATCGGCGGAAGGCACATCAGTCTCCTGGATGGCGACATTGTGCGCAAAAACCTGTCCAGCGAACTCGGCTTTTCGAAAGAGCACCGCGACCTCAACATCCGCCGCATCGGCTATGTTGCGAGCGAGATCACCAAGAACGGCGGCATCGCGATCTGTGCGCCGATCGCACCGTATGCTGCGACGCGGCGCATCGTGCGTGACTTAATCAGCCAGGTTGGCGGATTTATCGAGATTCACGTCGCGACGGAGCTCGATGTCTGCGAGGAGCGAGATCGAAAGGGGCTTTACGCGAAGGCGCGCGCTGGCATCATCAAGGAGTTCACGGGCATCAGCGATCCCTACGAGGTTCCCGAGAGCCCCGAAATGGTCATTGACACGGCCGAAATCCTGCCGGATCTGGCAGCGCATCGCATTCTCGTCAAGCTTGAGAGCATGGGCTTTATTCGGTAGAAAAAGGGGTCGGATCCAATTTTCCCTGGCGGTGCTCCTAACCAATAAGGCCCATGCTTCGGAAAATTGGATCCGACCCCTTTTTTGCCTTTTTTGGTAGAATACCGGCCCTTTTTTGAGAGACGGACCCGTGGGCAACAAGCTCTATATCAAGACGTTCGGCTGCCAGATGAACGAGTACGACTCGCAGAAGATGGCGGATGTGTTGCGTGCGTCACACGGCTACGAACTCACCGATACGGTTGAGGCGGCCGACTTGTTGCTCGTCAATACCTGCTCGATCCGGGAGAAGGCGCAGGAGAAAGTGTTCTCGGAACTCGGCCGCTGGCGCGCACTGAAAGAGCGACGGGACGACATAATGATTGGTGTCGGAGGCTGTGTCGCGAGCCAGGAAGGGACCGGTATTACAAAGCGAGCGCCGTTCGTCGACGTCGTTTTCGGGCCGCAAACCCTGCATCGCCTGCCCGAGATGATCGACGAGGCCCGCAAGCGTGGCGAATCGGTTGTCGACATATCGTTTCCGGAGATTGAGAAGTTCGACCGCCTGCCGGAGCCACGTGCCGAAGGTCCGACGGCATTCGTGTCCGCTATGGAAGGTTGTAGCAAGTATTGTAGCTTTTGTGTTGTTCCTTACACGCGTGGCGAGGAGATCAGCCGGCCGCTCGACGACGTCGTCACCGAAGTGGTCAACCTTGCCGGGCAGGGCGTGCGCGAAGTCGATCTGCTGGGTCAAAACGTGAATGCCTACCGTGGCCCGATGCACGATGGTCAAATAGCCGATCTCGCGACACTTATATATTACGTCGCTGCCATCGATGGTATCGAGCGGATTCGCTTCACGACATCGCACCCGGTTGAATTCAATGACAGCCTCATTCAGGCGTACGCTGAAGTGCCAAAACTCGCGAATTACCTGCACCTTCCCGTGCAGCACGGATCGGATCGCGTGCTGTCCCTCATGAAACGCGGCCATACCGCGCTCGAGTACAAGCAAAAGATTCGCAAACTCCGGCAGGTTCGCCCGGATATTTCATTGTCGTCGGACTTCATCGTCGGCTTTCCAGGCGAAACTGACTCTGACTTCGAAGCGACGATGAATCTTATAGCCAATGTCGGCTTCGATCAGTCCTTCAGTTTCATTTACAGCGCACGGCCCGGCACACCGGCCGCCAGTCTGCCTGACGACACATCGCTCGATGTGAAAAAGCAGCGATTGCAGATATTGCAGGCGCGCGTGAATCAACAGGCCATGAGCATCAGTCAGTCCATGATCGGCTCGACACAGCGCGTACTCGTTGAAAAGGTATCCAAAAAGAGCAGCATCCAGGTTGCCGGTCGAACGGAAAACAATCGTTGGGTAAATTTCGATGCCGATGCGGCAGCGATAGGACGGTTTGTCGACGTCGTAATTACCGAGGCGCTGCCCAACTCGCTGCGCGGGCGTCTGGTCAGCAGCCAGGCGGCTGCCTGACCGCAAACCGCGTGCCGGAAGCGGTCTCGACTCATGGATATTGTCGAGACCGCTTCCAGTCGCTTCCCAAGCCGGAGCCTTCGCGGTAATCTTCAGGCAATGATCTATTGCTCCAATAGATTCCATCGGACGCCATGCCAAGGCGCCAATCCTGCTGCTCCGGCAGGTACATCCCTACACAGAGGTTACAAACACCGACCTTGAATGCTGCCCAGATTTCTCGGGACGTAGTCCTCGAGCCCGCCGATAATCAGCGCCTGGCCAATCTGTGCGGGCAGTTCGACGAACACCTGCGGCAAATCGAACGCCGCCTCAATGTGGATATCGTCAGCCGCGGCAACCGCTTTCGCGTAACGGGACAAGCCGGCGCGGCACAGATCGGTAGCGACGTGCTGCAATCGCTGTTCAGGCTGACGGACCGTGAGCATCTTGACCCTGAACGTGTGCACATGCATTTGCAGGAGTCCGTAATGAATGAAGAGCAAGGTTTGCCAACTCCATCAGACGAGGTCGGTGGCGAGCCAGACAATTTATCGATTCAGACACCGCGCAAGCTGGTACGACCGCACGGCGCCAACCAGACTGCATACCTGAGGAGTATCCGCGATTATGATCTGGCGTTCGGCATCGGACCCGCCGGCACTGGCAAGACGTATCTCGCCGTTGCGAGCGCAGTCGATGCGCTGGAGAATGAGCAATATCGGCGGTTGGTGCTCGTCAGACCGGCTGTCGAGGCGGGTGAGCGGCTCGGCTTCCTGCCCGGCGACCTGTCGCAGAAGGTCGATCCGTATTTACGGCCAATGTACGATGCCCTCTATGACATGCTAGGTACCGACCGGGTGACGCGCCTGATCGATCGCAACGTCATCGAAATTGCGCCGCTCGCGTTCATGCGCGGCCGTTCGCTGAACGAAGCATTTGTCATACTCGATGAGGCGCAGAACACGAGTGTCGAGCAAATGAAGATGTTTTTGACGCGAATCGGTTTTGGGTCGCTCGCGGTCGTGACGGGCGATATCACACAGATCGACTTGCCTTCCGGGAAGCAATCCGGGCTGAAGAACGCAATTCGCGTGCTGGAGGCCGTCGACGGCATTGGATTTACGTTCTTTACGAAAAAAGACGTTGTGCGTCACCCGCTCGTGCAACGTATCGTCGCGGCTTATGAGGCTGATGGTGACGGCGGGTCGCCGAAATGATGCCGTTTTGAGCGGTGCCGTTTCACTCGATGTGCAGATCGCATCTGATGCGCCGGATGTGCCCGCCGCCGACGCTATCCGGCAGTGGGTGATCGCTGCGTATGATCGCGCGCAGTTCGCAGCGGATCGCGACGTCGAGATCGCAATCCGCGTGGTCGACGAGGACGAAATCCGTACCTTGAATCGGGATTTTCGGCAGCAGGATATGCCAACCAATGTGCTGTCTTTTCCTGCCGCGATGATCGAGGGACTGCCGCAAGATCAAGCGCTGACGCTCGGTGACATCGTGGTGTGCGCGTCGATCGTGCGTGCCGAGGCGGCGGAGCAGGGCAAGTCCATCGCCGATCACTGGGCGCACATGCTTGTCCACGGCACATTGCACTTGCTTGGTTACGACCATATGACGAAGCTCGAAGCCGCGGAAATGGAAGGCCTTGAAAGCCAGATTCTCATTGCGCACGGTATTGCGGACCCCTATGGAGCGTCCTGAATATCTGCTGATACAATAGATCCTTCGTGGCTCCAATGTGGGGCTGCCAACCAAATGACCAATTCGCTTCAATGAATGACAAACCGCCAAGTACGAGCGGCACAGGAAACACCGGTTTGATCGCACGTCTCAAGCGCGCGGTCAAGGGTGCGCCCTGGAGCCGCGAAGAAATTCAGGACTTCATTCAACAACCCGAGATCGATCTCGACGCCGAAGAGAAGAGCATGCTTTACGGCGTTCTCGAGGTGTCCGAGACTCAAGTGCGCGACGTCATGGTGCCGCGCTCGCAAATGGTCGTCATCGATGATGAGCAGAGCTTTGACGAAGTGCTGTCGGTCATCGTCGAATCCGGCCACTCCCGATTTCCAGTGATCGGAGAAGATCGTGACGAGGTACTCGGCGTGCTGCTCGCCAAGGATCTGCTGCGCTATTTCGGCGGCGATATGGCCAAGGATGTTGCCATCGCCAAGCTACTACGACCGGTATCCATGATTCCCGAATCCAAACGTCTCAATGCGCTGCTCAAGGAATTTCGCGATAGCCACAACCACATGGCAATCGTTGTCGACGAGTACGGCGGCGTTGCCGGCTTGGTCACGATCGAAGACGTACTCGAGGAAATTGTCGGCGAGATTGACGATGAACACGATCACCAGGAAGCGGCATTCATCCAACCCGACGGTGACTGCAACGGCAGGCCGAGCTTCGCTGTGCGGGCGCTGACGCGCGTCGAAGACTTCAACGCATACTTCGAATGTGAACTCAGCGACGAGGACTACGACACTATTGGTGGTCTTGTCATGCATGAACTCGGGCGACTGCCGCGAGGCGGCGAGCGTCTCGAATTTGGCGGATTCGAGTTCTCCGTGATCAAGGCAGACAAACGACGTATCGATGCGCTGCAGGTGCAGAGAAAAAGCGCCTGATTTGAATGGATAACAGAGCCTCGATTTTGCGATTGCACGATGACCGGCCCCGACTTAGTCGTTTCCTGTTCTTCGTCATGGGCAGCCTGCTTACGACCGCGTTTGCACCGTTCGGCTGGTACCTGCTTGCACCAGTGCTGTTGCTGCCGTTTCTGTATGTATGTCTGACCGTCGCACCGCGCGATGCTGGCCGAATAGCGTTCTGGTTCGGCTTTGGCCTGTTCTTAAGCGGGACCTACTGGATTTATATCTCGGTTGTCGTGTTCGGCAACGCGGCGGCCTGGATCGCAATTATGCTGATGCTGTGTCTCGTGTTGCTCATGTCGACATACCTGTGGTTGACGGGTTGGCTGATAAGCCGGCTATCGTATGGTGAACCCTGGCTGCTGCTGTTCGTTGCGCCCGCATCATGGGTGATGGTGGAGTGGCTGCGCGGCTGGATCCTGAGCGGCTTTCCGTGGCTCTCCATTGGCTACAGCCAGATTGACTCACCGCTGGCGGGCTGGGCCCCTGTCACCGGCGTCTATGGCATATCGTTCGCAGTGCTGTTTAGCGTCAGCGCGATACTCGTGATGTTGTTGACACGCGGCAAGCAACGCTGGGCGGCGTTAGTGCTCATCGTACTGCCGTGGATCGGGGGCGGGCTGCTCAAGAACGTCGCATGGACCGAATCAGCGGGGACCCCGATACGCAGTACGCTCGTGCAAGCCGGAATTCCGCAGGATCAGAAATGGTTGCCGGAGCAATTGCAGCCGACGCTCGACTTTTATCGTGCAGCAACGCAGCGGGCCGCCGATAGCGAAATCGTCCTGTGGCCCGAAGCAGCGATTCCGTCGGTTAGCGACCGCGTAGAGCCATATATTGCCCAGCTTCAGGCTGACGCGCGAATGCGGCGGCAAACGATTTTATTTGGCGTTCTCGAACGGGTTCAGCATCGGGATGAGACGCATATGTACAACAGCATCTTGCTTGTTGGCACCGACCAGCGCCAAGTCTATCGCAAGCGCCACCTTGTGCCTTTCGGCGAGTATTTTCCCGTGCCGGCCAAAATCCGCAAGTGGCTGCGCATGATGAACCTGCCGCACAGTGACCTGTCGGCCGGTGATGCGGAGCAGCCGTTGCTGGTGGCCGCCAATGGAGCGCGATTGGCCATCGTGGTCTGTTACGAGGACGCTTTTGGCGCCGAACAACTGTATGCGTTTCCCGAAGCGGCAATCATGATCAATATGAGCAACGACGCCTGGTTTGGTGATTCGATAGCGCCGCATCAACATTTGCAGATGGCGCGCATGCGCTCGCTCGAGGTAGGTCGTCACACGATCCGCGCCACCAACACAGGGGTCAGTGCCTTCATTGGCCCTGACGGCAAGATCCTCAAGTCGGGGCCGCAGTTCGAACCACTGTCGTTGACAATGGATGTGCAGCCGCGTCGGGGTGCGACCCCCTATGTCCGGGGTGGGAATATGCCTGTCATCGGGCTGTGTCTCATTATCATGTCCCTGCTCTCGATTCGCAGCCGTGCCTGGTTCTGAACGACTGGGAATGTGGGCGAGATCGACTGTCCGCAGAATCGCCGGCGCGCATGCCCCGCGGCAGCTGCTAAGTACAGTTTGATCATGTACGCTTGCGCGTTTGATCGATCAGATTGATTGTGAAAGACGTCGATGAGTAACACTTACAGCCCTGAAGCCGTAGAAAGAACCGCCCGGGAACACTGGGAGGATTCACGCTGTTTCGAGGTGGACGAAGACAGCAGCAAGCAGAAATTCTACTGCCTGACGATGTTCCCGTACCCGAGCGGGAAATTGCACATGGGCCACGTGCGTGTGTTTACGATCAGCGACGTTATCGCGCGTTATCAGCGCATGCAGGGACGGCACGTGCTGCAGCCCATGGGCTGGGATGCGTTCGGCATGCCGGCCGAAAACGCCGCTATTCAGCGTGGCGTGCCTCCCGCGAAGTGGACTTACGACAACATTGACTACATGCGCGGTCAAATGAAACGGCTGGGTTATGCCTACGATTGGACGCGCGAGCTCACGACGTGCCGGCCTGAATACTATCGCTGGGAACAGTGGTTGTTTACGAGGCTGTTCGAGAAGGGCCTCGTCTATCGCAAGAATGCGGTGGTCAACTGGGATCCCGTTGACCAGACCGTACTGGCGAACGAGCAGGTCATCGATGGTCGTGGATGGCGTTCCAATGCGCTTGTCGAACGCCGTGAGATTCCGCAGTGGTTCATGAAAATTACGGCGTATGCCGACGAATTGCTCGAACAACTCGATGCCCTGCCGGGCTGGCCGGACTCCGTCAAGACCATGCAGCGTAACTGGATCGGCCGCTCCGAGGGCGTCGAGCTGTCATTTGAGGTCGAGGATGACGACGATTTGCTGACGGTCTACACGACTCGACCCGATACGCTCATGGGTGTGACCTACATGGCAGTCGCGGCGGAGCATCCGTTGGCACACAAGGCGGCCGCAGAAAATTCCGATGTCGCTGCATTCATTGAAGATTGCAGGAAGACCGATGCGGCTGAGGCGACACTCGAGACGATGGAGAAAAAAGGGATGCCGCTCGGCATTTCGGCGATTCATCCACTGACCGGCGAAAAGGTGCCGTTGTGGGTCGCAAATTTCGTTCTCATGAGCTATGGCACCGGTGCTGTCATGGCGGTTCCAGGCCATGACGCACGCGACTGGGAATTTGCCAAGAAGCACGATCTGCCGATCGTGCAGGTGATAGCTCCTGCCGATGGCCGCGACGTCGATGTCAACGAAGGCGTGTTTGAAGACTATGGCGTGCTGGTCAACTCCGGCGATTATGACGGCATGGACTTCGATGCGGCATTCAACGCGATCGCGGACCACTTCAAGGCGAGCGGCCGTGGCAAGCGCGCCGTTAAATTTCGCTTGCGCGACTGGGGCGTATCACGGCAAAGGTATTGGGGTACACCGATCCCGATCGTCTATTGCGATGATTGTGGCGCTGTACCCGTGCCCGAGGATGAGCTGCCCGTGGTATTGCCAGAGGATGTCGAATTCAAGGGTGTTGGCTCGCCCCTCAAGGACATGCCGGAATTTTTCGAGGCGCCGTGTCCGAAGTGCGGCAATAAAGCTCGCCGCGAGACGGACACGTTTGACACATTTGTCGAGTCGTCCTGGTACTACGCGAGGTACGCGTGTCCCGACAATGATCAGACGATGCTCGACGAGCGTACGGCCTATTGGCTGCCCGTCGATCAATACACTGGCGGTATCGAGCATGCCATTTTGCACCTCCTGTACGCGCGCTTTTTTCACAAGCTGTTGCGCGACGATGGTCTGATGCAGACGAGTGAGCCGTTCACGAATCTGCTGACGCAGGGCATGGTCCTGAAAGACGGCGCAAAGATGTCGAAAGCCAAGGGCAACACGGTCGATCCACAGGAATTGATCGAAAAGTACGGCGCGGACACGGTGCGTCTCTTCATGATGTTCGCGGCGCCGCCGGAACAGGCGCTCGAGTGGTCCGACGACGGCGTGCAGGGGAGTTTTCGTTTTCTCAAGCGCCTCTGGGCAGCTGTGCAAAAACACATTGATGGCGGTTCGGCCGCCAGTGTCGATTCGAGCGCGCCGAATGACGCGCAGCGAGACCTGCAGCGCAAGACGCATGAGACTATTAAGAAGATCTCGGATGATATTGGCCGGCGTTACGCATTTAATACAGCAGTGGCCGCGGCGATGGAGCTGATCAATGCGGCCAATCGATTTGACGACGCCAGCGAAGCGGGACGCGCCGTCGTACGCGAGGCGCTCGACGCTGTCGTGTTGATGTTATCGCCGATCGTGCCACATATCTGCCATGCCTTGTGGCAACAACTCGGGCATGATGAAGCAATGATCGAGCAAAAATGGCCGCTGGTGGACGAAAGCGCACTCAAACGTGATCTCGTCGAAATCGTAGTGCAGGTAAACGGGAAACTGCGCGGACGTATCTCTGTCGCGGCGGACGCGGATAACGAAGCGATCAGTGCGCAGGCGCTCATTGATCCCAACGTACAGCGCTTCGTTGCCGATAAGGATGTCAAGAAAACAATCGTTATCCCCGGCCGACTGGTAAACATCGTTGTATAGATTGTCGTTATTCTTGTTGATCGCGCTGATTGGCGGCTGCGGCTTTCATCTGCAAAGTGCAGTGACGGCGCCTGCGGAAATGGACCGCACGTACGTCGACGCAGTGGACAAGCACAGCCTGTTTTACCGCCGGCTGCGGCGCAACCTGACAGCGGTCGGTGTCGAAATTGTCGATTCGTCGGCCGATGCAACCGCGACGCTGTCGATTCTCAGCGATGTGACGGGTCAACGTGTGTTATCGGTGTCGGCACGTAACGTGCCCACCGAATATGAGGTCTACTACACGATTCAGTATGCGCTGGTCGCTGGCGAGCGGTACTTGCTTGAGACACAGCAGCTGACGATCACCCGCGACTACACCTATGACGAGACGCTGGTGCTCGGCAAGGCGCAGGAGGAACAGCTGTTGCGTGACGCAATCGTTGACGATCTTGCGCGCATTGTCATGAAACAAATTTCCACGTTGTAAGCGGTGTCCGCCAGCTTGCATGTCTCGACCGATATCTCGAATCTATGATGACGCCAGGCGGCCGCGCGACATTCGCTGTGCGAGCGTGACTGTCCCACCTTACAAGCCAGAAAAACACCTTAAAATCATTAGGTTATGAGCTTGCAGGGCACGCGGTGTATAGTCACCTATGGCTTGGTTACGTTATGTCCTGTACTTCCTCGGCGTCGCACTTCTAACGTGGATGTTGACGCAGATCGAGATTTCTTTTCCGGGGAGTCTCAAGCTTCACGAATTTGTCGGACCGGGCGCTGGACATGGCACCAGCGAATATTCGCCCGTCGAAATCATTCAGTTGCTGATTCTTGGCGTGTGCGGTGCGCTCATGGGTTGGGTCGCCATGAATTGCCCGTCGCAGCGCCCGCTTGCTATCGGTTTCGGTGGTCTTGCCCTGGTGTTCCTGATCCGTGAACTCGATTTCTTTTTTGATCGCTACCTGATCGAAAATCTTTGGCCGGTTTTGATTGCAGTCGCCGCGGCATTCCTGATTGTCTACACTCACCGGCATCGACGCCGGCTCACTATTGCACTGGCGCGCATCTGGCCGTCACCGGGTCTGGCATTATTGTTTGCGGGCGCCGCAATCCTGTTTGCATTTGTTCATCTTGTCGGAAACGAACTCCTGTGGCAGTCGATACTCGGCGATGCTTATGAGCCAACTGTAACGACGGCCGTTGAAGAGTTCGTCGAACTTATCGGCTATATGCTGTGGCTGATCGGAACAATCGAGTACGTCTATCAGGCCAAGGCGATCGCGATGCGCGAACCCCGACCCGCGGCACAGCGACTGCGGCAGCGCCGCCGTGAGCGCGGTGACGGCACATACTGATCAGCAACATGTTGGCCGCGGCCATCAGCAATATTGCTATCATTGCCGCCTTTGACCCGGGAATCGGGATGCGATGACGATCAAGCTTCACGACACGAGGCAAGGCAAAAAAGTTTCGTTCGAACCCTTGCGCGAGGGCGAGGTAACGATGTACCTGTGCGGCCCGACGGTCTACAACTACGCACACATCGGAAATGCTCGGCCCGCTGTCGTGTTTGACCTTCTGGCTCGTATCCTGCGACGCCGTTACAAGCTCACGTTTGCGCGCAACATCACTGATGTTGACGACAAGATCAACGCGGCGGCGCTTGAAACGGGAAAGTCGATCGCAGACATTGCCGAGCGCTTCATCAAGGTTTACAACGACGACATGCGCGCCCTTGGCGTGTTGCCGCCGGACATAGAACCACGCGCAACCGAGCACGTAGCGGAGATGATCGCGATGATCGAATTGCTCATTTCCAAAGACCACGCATACGTAGCCGATGGTCACGTGCTGTTCGATGTCTCCTCGTATGACGATTATGGCGCGCTGTCAAAGCGCGATTTGCGGCAAATGATTGCGGGCTCACGCGTGGAAGTGGCGCCATACAAGAAAGCCGCGCACGATTTTGTGCTCTGGAAGCCATCGACGCCCGAGTTGCCCGGCTGGGATTCCCCGTGGGGGCGCGGCCGGCCGGGATGGCACATCGAGTGTTCTGCGATGGCCGCGAAACACCTCGGCAAGACGATCGACATTCATGCCGGCGGTCAGGACCTGGTGTTTCCACACCACGAAAACGAAATGGCGCAAAGCCGCTGCGCGCACGACGGGCAGGTGTTTGCACGCTATTGGCTGCATAACGGTTTCCTGAGCATGGATCACGAGAAAATGTCCAAGTCGCTCGGCAACGTCGTCCTCGTTCACGATCTGATCAAATCGACACCGGGCGAGGTCATCCGTCTGGCACTTCTCAGCGCGCATTATCGCCAGCCGCTCGATTGGTCTGCGGACACCATCGCATCGGCGCGGCGCATGCTCGATCGGCTCTACGGAGCCGTGCGCGGCATTGCGGTGCCTGACAATGTTCGTGCGGCCGCCGAGCCTCCCGATGCGCTGCTCGCCGCGCTTGAGGACGACATCAATACGCCCAAGGCGTTGTCTAAACTTTTCGGTCTTGCAAGGACACTGAACAAGGCGCAGGAGAACGACGAGCGACAGCAACTCGCCGCGACGATGTACGCAGCGGGAGACTTGATGGGACTGCTGCAAGACGACCCGGAAGCCTGGTTCGCTCGCGATGTCGAAGGCGCGTTGTCCGCCGACGAAATCAAGGCCTTGGTCGACGAGCGACAAGAGGCGCGAGCCAGGGAGGATTTCAGTAGAGCGGACGCGATCCGCGATCAGCTCGCTGATGCCGGCGTTCGCATCGAGGACAGCGCCGGCACCACGACGTGGCGCCGTGCTGATTGAACACGGGCATCGACGGTGGTGAATGAAGTTGAAGCGGCGCAGCAGGAGCTTATCGAGGAGTTTCAATTCTTCGACAACTGGATGGATCGTTATCAGTACCTGATCGACCTGGGCCGCCGTCTGCCCGGCTTGGCTGAATCGGAGCGCGTCGACGAGAACAAGATACGCGGCTGCCAGTCGCAGGTCTGGTTTGTCGCCGAACAGCGCAACGGCAAGCTCGAGTTTCGTGCAATCAGTGACGCGGCGATCGTCTCCGGACTGATCGCGCTATTGCTGCGCATCTACAGTGGCAAGATACCGCAGGAGATTCTCGATACGCCACCTCACTTCGTTACGGCACTGCAACTCGAGGAGCACCTGAGCCCGACGCGCAGCAACGGACTGGCATCGATGCTCAAGGCGATACGAGCATTCGCCGCCGAGGCGATGCAGGCGGCCTGATGTGGGACGCGATCAGTCGGGTACTCGCGTGGCCGCTTATCGGACTCGTGCGCTTGTATCGTGTGACGCTATCGCCGTACTTCGGTGCAGCATGCCGTTTTCAGCCGACCTGTTCCGCCTACGCTCTGGACGCATTGCGCCAGTACGGGGCGTTCCGCGGATCCTGGCTTGCCGCAAGGCGCATCGGGCGCTGCCACCCCTGGGGCGGCAGCGGCTACGATCCTGTGCCGGGCGACGAGAATGACGATGTTGACCGCGACTGACCTTGTTCGCGAATTTACGTATCCGCTTCGCTCGGTTTCGACGTTCCTCACGCTGCTGACATTCTTCGTGCTCGGCGTGCTTGTCGACGCCGCCGGCATACTCGGACTATGGCTCGCCATCGTGATATTGCCGGCCATCTGCCGCTACCTGATGATGCTGCTCGAAGCTCGCGCCAGAGGTCAGGACGCGGCGGCACCGGGGATAGAGATGTTCAGCTGGGTCGGAAATGGCTGGAGTATCTTCCCGTTACTGCCGCTGGCGCTTGCCGTTTGGGCCGCAATCTCTATCGGCGCCAAGTTCGGTAGTGAGTGGGCACTGGTGTTCGAATTCGCTGTTGCCGCTGTGCTGCCCGCGTCGCTGGCTGTGCTCGCGATCACGCACTCGCCCGTTGAAAGCCTGAATCCCGTGACTATCGTGCGCCTGATGAGCCGCTGTGGTGCCGCTTACTGGGTCGCACCGGCCGGTGTCGTAGCTGTTGCACTGCTGCTGTCGCAACTGGGTGCGCTACCTGCACTGTTGCTGCAATTCCTGGCGTTGTATCTCGTGTTCGCCGTGTTTGGAGTGAGCGG
>Ga0255058_10000676_pt1 | contig 19613 bp, 8 predicted proteins | sample Cases_109_9_MG_FD_188637 | JGI IMG/M metagenome (GOLD analysis project Ga0255058, IMG submission 188637) | Seawater microbial communities from Amundsen Gulf, Northwest Territories, Canada - Cases_109_9 | ecosystem: Environmental > Aquatic > Marine > Gulf | place: Canada: Northwest Territories... | reverse complement strand
GCAGGTTCACTTTTTATGCTGATAGAAACGGTCTTTGTTTGAAGTACTGCGGTTATGACCTTTTCTTTGTCTGCCTCAACATCTACGCTTTCACTCCAGACTTCATATCCATCCATCCTGACTTCTACCTCATGTGTACCGGGTGCAACAGACTTTAAACTGTCAGGAGTTGTGCCAACTTCCTCACCATCCAAAAATATCCTTGCTTTCGCAGGTTCACTTTTTATGCTGATAGAACCTGTTTTTGTTTGAAGTACTGCGGTTATGACCTTTTCTTTGTCTGCCTCAACATCTACGCTTTCACTCCAGACTTCATATCCATCCATCCTGACTTCGACCTCATGCGTACCTGGGGCAACAGACTTTAAACTGTCAGGAGTTGTGCCAACTTCCTCACCATCCAGAAATATTCTTGCTTTTGAGGGCTTACTCCTTATCCTGATAGAACCTGACTTTGTTTGAAGTACTGCGGTTATGACCTTTTCTTTGTCTGCCTCAACATCTACACTTTCACTCCAGACTACGTAACCATCCATCCTGACTTCAATCTTGTGTGTGCCGGGAACAATAGATTTCAAGACAACAGGAGTTATGCCAGAATCATTATCATCAAAATATACCCTTGCATTTGAAGGCTTACTCTTTATGCTGATAGAACCTGACTTTGTTTGAAGTACTGCGGTTATGACCTTTTCTTTGTCTGCCTCAACATCTACGCTTTCACTCCAGACTTCATATCCATTCATCCTGACTTCAACCTCGTGTGTGCCGGGGACAACAGACTTTAAACTGTCAGGAGTTGTGCCAACTTCCTCACCATCCAAAAATATCATTGCATTTGCAGGCTCACTTTTTATGCTGATAGAACCGGTCTTTGTTTGAAGTACTGCTGTTAAGTCTTTTTCTATATCTGCCTCAACCACCACGCTTTCACTCCAGACTTCATATCCATCCATCCTGACTTCAATATCATGCGTTCCGGGGACAACAGATTTTATAATACAGGGAGTTATGCCAGCATCATTATTATCTATATATACAGTTGCTTTTGACGGCCTGCTTTTGATGCTAATCGTGGTGGTCTTTATTTGAAGTGCTGCTGTCAGGGCATTTTCTTTGTTTGCCTCAATGTCTACAATCTCACGCCATGCTTCGTACCCGTCAATCCTGACTTCTACGGAATATTTGCCTGGTTTCAGGCCAGTCAGGGTTTCAGGAGTCGTACCTATATCTTTATTATCTAAGAATATTTTTGCCTTTGAGGGTTTACTCTTTATGCTTATAGAACCTGTTTTAATTTGAAGTATCGCAGTTAAGGCCTTTTCTTTATCTGCCTCAACATCTACACTCTCACACCAGATTTCATAACCATCCATCATTACTTCCACGGAATATTTGCCTGGTTTCAGGCCAGTCAGGGTTTCAGGAGTCGTGCCAATATCTTTATTATCTAAGAATATTTTTGCCTTTGAGGGTCTGCTCTTTATGCTAATAGAACCTATATAACCTGTCTTCTTTTGGAGTATCACCGTAAGGATATTCTCATTATCTGCCTCAACGTCTACAATTTCAGTCCAGACTTCATAACCGTCCATCTTGACTTCTACGGTATATTTGCCCGGGTTAAGATCAGTTATAGTCTTTGGAGTAGTACCAACTTTCTTACTATCTAGAAATATCTTTGCTTTCGTAGGCGCACTTTCTATCATGAGAGAACTTGCCGTTACTTGAAGTACTGCTGTTATAGCCTTTTCTTTATCTGTCTCGACATCTACAATCTCACTCCAGACTTCATAACCGTCCATCCTGACCTCAACCTCATGCACACCGGGAATGACTGATTTCAAATTAACAGGAGTCACGCCAACCTCTTCACCATCTAAAAATACCTTTGCTTGTGACGGTTCACTCTCTATGCTGACAGAACCGGCCTTAATTTGGAGTGAAGCGGCTAATGTCTTTTCTTCATCTGGTTCAACATTTACAATCTCGCTCCACGTTTCGTACCCATCTATCCTTACTTTTACTTCATGTGTCCCAGGGGTAACGGACCTTAATATATCAGGAGTTATGCCAACCTCTTCACCGTCTAAATATATCATTGCGTCCGCTGGATCACTGTCTATTGAAATAGAACTGGTTTTTATTCGAAGTACTACAGTCAGGGAATTCTCTTTGTCTGTCCCAATATCCACACTTTCACTCCAGGTTTCATATCCGTCCTTCTTGATTTCAACTTCATGCGTACCGGAGTCAATTGATTTTATAATACCAGGGGTTATGCCAACTTCTTCACCATCTAAATATATTCTTGCATTTGAAGGTTTACTGTTTATGCTTATGGAAGCGGACTTTATTTGAAGTGCGGCCTTTAAGGCACTCTCTCTGCCAATCTTTACTTTTGTACTCTCACTCCAGACTTCGTATTCGTCCAACTTAATTTCTACAGTATATTTTCCTGGATCTAAGCCAGTTATGGTTTCAGGGGTAGTACCAACTTTTTCGCCATTTAAATATATGCTTGCCTTCGTCGGCTCACTATCTACCAGAATAGAACCGGTATTTGTGCGAAGGACGGCTGTTACTACGTTTTCTCTATCTACTTTTACGTTTACTCTTTTATTCCAGGCTTTATAACCGTCCAACTTAACTTCTATGTTATATTTTCCGGGTTTTAAGTCAGTTATAGTTTGAGGGGTAGAACCAACGTTTCTGCCACCTAAGTATATCATTGCCATTGAAGGATTACTTTTCATCGTAAAGGTACCGGTCTTCATCTGAAGTGCTGCTGTTAGGGCGTTTCCCTCACCTATCTTGATATCCACAATTTCATGCCAAACTTCATATCCTTCCTTTCTGATTTCCACCACATGTCTACCAAGAAAACTAGACCTTATAATATCAGGAGTTGTACCAATATATTCACCATCTAAATATATTTTTGCATTTGCAGGTTCACTATTTACACTGAAAGAGCCTGTTCTTATTCGAAGTGTAGATGTCAAGACCTTTTCTTTGTCTGCTTCAACTACCACACTCTCACTCCACACATCGTAACCATCAATTCTGACTTCCACCTCATGAACACCAGGGGCAACAGACATTAATATGGCAGGCGTTGTGCCAACTTCTTCGCCATTCAAATATACTTTTGCTTTATCAGGTTTACTTTCTATATTGATAGAACCTGTCTTCATTTGAAGTTCTGCGGTCAAGGCTTTTTTCAAATCTGCCTCGATATCTACAGTTTCACTCCAGACTTCATATCCAGCCAACCTGACTTCCACCGAGTATTCTCCAGGTTTTAAATCAGTTAAAGTTTTTGGAAGCGTGCCAATCCCTTCACCATTTAGAAATATTTTTGCTTTGGCCGGTTTGCTCTTTATGCTGAGAGAACCTGTTCTCAATTTAAGAGCTAACGTTAATAAGGTCTCTTTATCTGTCTCAACATCCACATTTTCACTCCATACCTCGTAACCGTCCATCTTAACCTCTACTTCATGCTGATCGGGAATAATAGACAATAAAGTACCAGGGGTAGTGCCAACTTTTTCACCATCTAAATATATATCTGCGTTTGGAGGTGTGCTCTCTATTCTTATTGAACCGTTTTTTATTTGAAGCACTGCCTTTAAGGCCGTTTCTTTTTCTGATTCAATATTCGTAATCTCACTCCAAACCTCATACCCATCCATTCTAATTTCTACCTCGTGAGCGCCAATAGCAACGGGACTTAAAGTATCAGGAGTTGTGCCAGATTTTTCACCGTCTAAATATATCTTTGCTTCAGTCGGTTCACTTTCGATCGTAATCGAGCCAGTCCTTATATCCAGTACTGCTGTTAAGGTCTTTTCGGTTTCTGCCTCAATGTCTACGCTCTCACACCAAATTTCATAACCTTTCATCCTGACTTCCACGTTATGTCTACCGGGAACAATGGATTCCAAAATGGCAGGAGTATTGCCAATATCTTCGCCATCTAAAAATACTGTTGCATTTGGAGGCACACTCTCAATAATAACTGATCCGGTTTTTATTTGAAGCATTGCTGTTAAGGTCTTTTCGGTTTCTGCCTCAATGTCTACGCTCTCACTCCAAATTTCATAACCTTTCATCCTGACTTCCACATTATGTCTGCCGGGAACAATGGATTCTAAATTGGCAGTGGTTTTGCCAACATCTTCGCCATCTAAAAATACTAATGCATTTGGTGGTGTGCTCTCAATAATGACAGATCCGGTCTTTATTTGAAGCACTGCTGTTATTGCCTTTTCCTTATCTCCCTCTATATTTACACTTTCACTCCAGACTTCATATCCGCCCATCCGGACTTCCACCTTATGAGTACCGGGAACAATGGATTTTAAATTAGCAGGAGTCTTGTCAACCTCTTTGCCATCTAAATATATTCTTGCCTTCGAAGGTTTGCTTTCTATTAAGATAGATCCAGTTTTTGTTTGAAGTAATGCGGTTAAGACTTTCTCTTTGCCCACATTTACTTTTACACTCCTCTTCCACTTTTCATGTCCTTCCATATAGACTTCTATCTCGTGTGTGCCCTGGGCAATGGATCTTATAGTATCAGGAGTGGTACCAACCTCTTTGCCATCTAAATATATAGTTGCGTTCGTAGGTTCGCTGTTTATTTTGATTGCACCGGTAGTTATTCGAAGTACTGCTGTTAATGACTTATTTTTATCTGCTTTAACGTTTACCCTCTTCCGCCAGACTTCATATCCATCCATCTTGACCTCAATCTCATGATTACCGGGAGGAACAGATATTAATGTGTCTGGAGTCGTGTCCATTTCTTCACCGTCTAAATATATAGTAGCGTCTGCAGGTTCACTATCAATCATTAGGGAACCAGTTATTGTTTGGAGTACGGCAGTTAAGGACTTCTCCTTATCAGCTTCAAATTCCACACTATTAATCCATACCTTATAGCCATCCTTCCTGATTTCCACTTTATGTTTACCATGAATAACAGGTCTTATGATAATGTCAGGAGTGGCGCCAATATATTCACCGTCTAAATATATTGCTGCGTTCTCCGGTTCACTATCTATCATTATGGAACCGGTCTTTAGTTGAAGCGTTGCTGTCAGGGTTACTTCAATATCAGTCTCGACATTTATTCTTTCACCCCAATCATCATATCCGTCCGTTTTGAGCTCCAGCATATATTCCCCAGGCATCAAACCAGTTATGGTTGCAGGGGTAGTGGCAATTTCTTTACCATCTAAATACATAGTTGCGTTCGTCGGCTTACTTTTGATATTGATAGAACCCGGTTTTAGCTGAAGTACTGCATTTAAGGTATTTTCTTCATCTGCTTCGACTTTTACAATCTCACGCCATATTTCAAGTCCACTCATCTTGATTTCTACCTTATGTGTGCCAGGAACAATAGACCTTAATGTTTCAGGAGTTACTCCGGCTTCTTCACCGTCTAAATATATCCTTGCTTTACTCGGCACACTTTCGATCATAATAGAACCGGTTCTCAGTTGAAGTGGAGCCTTTAATGTAATTGTTTTGTTTGGCACGACATCTACACTCTCACTCCAAACTTCATATCTATCCATCCCGACTTCCACCGTATATTTTCCGGGTTTTAAATCAGTTATATTTTGAGGGGTAATACCGATTTCATCACCATCTAAGTATACAGTTGCATTCATCGGTTCACTCTTGATGTTGATAGAACCAGGTTTTTGTTGAAGTACTGCTTTTAAGGCATGGTTCTTATATGCCTCGACGTCTACAATCTCACTCCAATCCCCGTATCCATCCATTCTGGCTTCTAACAAATGCTTGCCAGGGAAAATATTCTTTATGGTTTCAGGTGCCTTGCCAACATCTTTACTGTCTAAATATAATCTTGCATTCGTTGGCTCACTTTCTATCATGATAGATCCTGCCTTCATTTGAAGTGCTACCGTCAAAACATTTTCTTTATCTGCTTCAATCGCTACAATCTCACTCCAATCTTCGTATCCATCCTTCTTGACTTCCACCGTATATTTTCCAAGTATCAAGCCGGTTATGGTTTCAGGAGTCGTAGCTATTTCTTCACCATCTATAAATATCTTTGCATCTGGAATATCACTATTAATATTGATAGAGCCGGTCTTCAATTGAAGTACTGCTGTTATAGTTTTCTCTTTCTCTGCCTTTACATTTACCAGCTTATTCCAAACTTCGTAACCGTCCATCCTGACATTTACCTCATGTGTACCAGGAACAATAGACCTTAAAGTATCAGGAGTTTTGCCAACCTCTTCACCATCTATATATACCACTGCATTTGAAGGTTTGCTTTCTATCGCAATAGAACCGGTCTTGACTTGAAGTGCTACAGCTAAAGTTTTCTGCTTATCTTCCTCGACATCCACAATCTCACTCCACATCTCATATCCATCCATCTCGACTATTATCTCGTGCTTACCAGGAACAATATGCCATAAGGTGTCAGGTGTTATGCCAACCTCTTCACCGTCTAAATATATCATTGCTTTTGCCGGTTTACTCTCTATCATAATAGAACTTGTCTTTAGTTGAAGCTCTGCCATTAAGACCGTTTCTTTGTTCGGTTCAACATCTACTACTTGATGCCAAATGCCATATCCATCCAACTTGACTTTCACCGTATACTTACCAGGTATTAAATCAGTTATGGTTTCAGCGGTAGTACCAATATTTTTACCATCCAAGAATATCTTTGCTTTCGTCGGCTCACTATTAATACTGATAGATCCAGGTTTTATTTGAAGTACTGCTGTTAAGTCTTTTTCTGTATCTGCCTCAACCTCCACGCTTTCACTCCAGATTTCATATCCATCTATCCTGACTTCCACTGAATATTTTCCAGGTATTAAACCAGTTACGGTCTCAGCGGTTGTGCCAACTTCTTTACCATTTAAATATACCTTTGCTTTCGTAGGTTCACTTTCGATCAAAATAGAACCAGTCCTTAGTTGAAGTAGCGCTGTCAGGACCTTTTCTTTGCCTGCCTCTACATCTACAATTTCATGCCAAACTTCATATTCATCCATCTTGACTTCCATCTCATGCGGACCAGGGGTAATATATCTGAAACTTTCAGGAGTCGTACCAACTTCATCGCCGTCTAAAAATATTCTTGCTTTTGAAGGCTCACTTTCTATCAGAATAGAACCTGTTATTGTCTGAAGAACAACGGTTAAGGTATTCTCTTTATTTGCTCTTACAATTATATTCTTGCTCCAGGCTTTATATCCATCCATTTTAACTTCCACCAAATACCTGCCAGGGATGATAGACCTTAAAGTATCAGGAGTGATACCAGCTTCATCGCCATCTAAATATATAGTTGCGTTCGTCGGCTCGCTCTCTACCAGAATAGTGCCGGTTTTCATTTGAAGTGCTGCTGTCAGGAACTTTTCTTTATCAGCTTCAACCTCCACGCTCTGCTGCCAAACTTCATACCCATCCATCCTGACTTCTACTTCGTGTATGCCACAGACAGGCCTTAAAGTAACAGGAGTTTTACCAGCCTCTTTATCGTCTAAATACAACTTTGCGCTCGCAGGCTCACTTTCTACTGAAATAGTTCCAGTCTTTAATTGAAGTGTAGCCGTTAAAGTTTTCTCTTTATCTGCCTGGATATCTACATTCTCACACCAGATTTCATATCCATCCATCCTGACTTCCACCTCATGTATGCCCCAGACAGGCTTTAAGGTAACAGGTGTATTGCCAACCTCTTTACCGTTTAAATATATTTTTGCATTTGTCGGCTCGCTTTTTATGCTGACAGTGCCGGACTTTGCTCTAAGTGTCGCAGTTAAAGCTTTTTCGATATCAGCCTCAATCTCTATACTTTCACGCCAGATTTCATACCCATCCAGCCTGACCTCGACCTCATGCGCACCCGGGGCAATATATCTTAAAGTATCAGGAGTTGTGCCAATTTTACCACCATCCAAATATACCCTTGCGTTTGCCGGTTCACTATCTATCACAAGAGACCCTGTCTTTACTTGAAGTACTGCTGTTAATGCCTTTTCTTTGTCAGCAATAACACTCAGCCTCTCACGCCAAACCTCATATCCCTCCAGTCTGATTTCCACCTCATGTTTACCAGGGTCAATAGACCGTATAATATCAGGGGTGATACCAACTTCTTTACCATCTAAAAATATCTTTGCTTTTGAAGGCTTACTCTTCATTATGATAGATCCGGTCTTTATCTGGAGTACTGCTGTTAAAGTATTTTCTGCATCTGCCTCAGTCTCTATGCTCTCACGCCAAACTTCGTATCTGGCCTTCTTGATTTCCAATGTATGTTTCCCTGGCTTTAAATCCGTTACGGTTTCAGGAGTCATACCAACCTCTTTACCATCTAAAAATATCTTTGCAATAGACGGATCACTATCTATCATGAGAGACCCTGTCTTCACTTGGAGTACAGATGTTAAGGCATTTTCTTCACCTACCTTGACATCTACACTCTCACGCCAAACTTCATATCTATCCTTCTTTACTTCCACCTCATGCCTGCCTGGGGCAACAGACCGTAAAGTGTCAGGAGTAGTACCGACCTCTTTACCATCAAGAAATACCCTTGCCTTTGACGGTTCACTCTTTATGCTGATTGAGCCGGTATTTATTTGAAGTTCCAATGTTAAGGTCTTTTTCTTGTCTACCTCAACTTCCACACTCTTACTCCAAACATCATACCCGTCCTTCCTGACTTCCATCTCGTGGAAACCAGGAGCAACAGATTTCAGGATATCAGGAGTAGTGCCAACCTCTTTACCATCTAAAAATATCCTTGCTTTCGCCGGCTTACTCTTCACACTGAGAGACCCTGTTTTCACTTGAAGTACTGCTGTTAACACCTTCTCTTTGTCTCCTTCAACATCAACAAACTCACTCCAGACATCATATCCGTCCTTCTTAACTTCCACCTCATACGTATCAGGAGCTATAGACCTGATAATATTAGGAGTAGTACCAATTTCTTCACCATCTAGATATATTTTTGCATTCGTCGGTTCGCTCTCTATCATCAGAGAGCCTGCCTTGATTCGAAGCACTGCTGATAGATTCTTCTCCTTATCTTCTTCTATATTTACCCTCTTGCTCCAGACTTCGTATCCATCCAGCTTGAGTTCCACCTCATGCGAACCAGAGACAGTAGATCGTATGACATCAGGAGTAGTACCAACCTCGTTGCCATCCAGAAAGACCCTTGCGTTTGTCGGCTCACTCTTTACGCTGATAGAACCGGTTCTCATTTGAAGTACTGCGGTTATTACCTTCTTTAGACCACCCTCAACTTCTACACTTTTACTCCAGACTTCATAACCATCCATCCTGACTTCCACCGTATACTTACCTGGCTCTAAACCGGTTATGGTTTCAGTAGTTATGCCTACTTCTTTGCTATCCAAGTATATTTTTGCCATTGAAGGCTCACTTTCTATCCTGATTGAGCCATAAATTTGCACCTCTGCCCCTAAGTACTTTAAGTACTTATATGCGGCATTTATTGACTTATCAATTAACAACTTCTTAATTGGCACAATCAATCCTCTCTTTCAACAATTTCATTTTCTCTGCTCTCAAGAATCTATCTTTCCATAATCCGGCTTGTTCTAAAATGATGTCTTTGGGATTCAAGCCTTCATATAGTTTATTTAAAACATTGTTTATTATTTCCACTGTAATCTTCTTTCTGTCAGCACATTTTCTTTATAATAAGTAACTCTTTCAGGGTTCTGTTTTTTTGTGCAATATCACCCAAAAAGTGTTTGCTAATTACGTTTATTGTAAATTCAATGACATGTAATCATTTCTGAGACGTTTACGCTTACTTCAAAGAGTACAATAAAACGGAGTGACTTTTTCTCTCCTGCTGTCTGTTTAATCGGGGACAAAAAGATATAAATGATATGATGTAAGTTATGTAGTAGTATGTCTTTCCTCATAATGTCTTCAGTAAATATTCATTATTGATTACAGCATTCAGATTAAGTGATCCTGATTCGCAGCGGGATAAAAATTATATACTCAAATGAGAATTATGCAAGAGTTTTATAGTAATACATTTATAGGAACATTGACCGTATATTAACTGTCAGAATTTATTACATTTCCGGGCTGTCATTGTTTTTTTTTGCTTCTGTTTACCTGGTTTTTGAAGCGGACTTCTTCTCTTTTGCACGTTTTGCCCTTTTTCTTTTCCGATTCTTGATTCTTTCAATACGCAGATTTTCCTCCTTGACGGATCCTTTCTGCATACGTTCTATTTGATCTAAAAGATGACGGCGTGCAAGAAAGCGGTTAAGAGCTTGAGAACGCTCTCGCTGGCATTTTACTATTATGTTTGTGGGGATATGACGAAGGCTTACACAGGAAGATGTCTTATTTGTCTTCTGGCCTCCAGGACCGGAAGCACAAATAAACGTTTCTTTAATATCGTTTTCACAAATATTCAGTTCTTTCATTCGCAGCAAAAGTGCCTGTTCTTTTCTTGAAGATACCTTAAATATTGACATAAAATGTTTCCCTCTGATATATTAGTAAACATATTTTAGCATAAAATCTGGAAAATTACAGTATTTTCAAAGAGGTGCACAATCTTGGAAATAAGTTTATAGTTGGTATACTGAAATATTTGTATAATGTGTAAGTATATTTCTGGTTACAGATATATATTAAAAGATTGAGCAACTATATTGGCGTGTATAAATAGTTTACGAAAGGTAATGGAAAATATGAAGGGATTCTTGGTTATGGTAGTTATGATAATTGTATTAGTATCGTTTTTTATGCTTTCTCACTACTTGATAAAGAGAGTTGAAAGAGGAGAGGATGACATGGTTTTACCGGTTTTAGATGAAGATGAGAATGTTCTTTATGAAAGTGCGGCTAAGTTCAGGATGCATATGAAGTTTCTTGATGAATATGATGATGCGCTGGCTGTTGCAATCGAAAGTCAAAATTGGGATGCTATAAGTAAATACGCCATGTTGCTCAAGAATACTTCACCTTTAATCTTTACAGGCAAGAGGAAGGTGGAATTGCCAAAGGAATTTGTTTTGTTAGATACAACCTTTCACTTCCAATCGCTTGCAGTAGTAGAGGCGTCCGAGTCAAGGGAAATGGTCAGATTGAATATAGAATACGAAAAACTACAGCAAACATGTGACGAATGTCATGAGAAATACAAGAAGAAAGAATAGAGATGGGATTATAAAAAGACGGCAAGAAGAACACCGGCGGCAACTGCAGAACCAATTACACCCGCAACATTCGGGCCCATTGCATGCATAAGCAGGAAATTGTGAGGATCCTCGTCCAGTCCTACCTTGTTAGAGACCCTGGCTGCCATAGGAACAGCCGAAACACCGGCAGACCCGATAAGGGGATTGATCTTACTGGTTGAGAAGAAATTCATAATTTTTGCCATGATGACTCCGGATGCGGTGCCGAATGAGAATGCAAAAAGGCCGAGCACAATAATACCGAGCGTCTCAAGATTAAGAAACTTGTCAGCAGAGAGTTTACTCCCGACTCCAAGGCCAAGGAAGATCGTAACTATATTGATAAGTGCGTTCTGTGTTGTATCACTCAATCGCTTGACAACGCCTGATTCGCGCATAAGGTTTCCAAACATCAGGAAGCCGATAAGGGGCGCCGCTGACGGAAGCAGTAATGCACAGAGAATGATGACAACTACCGGGAAAATGATTTTCTCCCGTTGGGATACATATCTTAGCTGTGACATCTTGATCTTGCGTTCACTTTTAGTGGTGAGCAGTTTCATAATTGGAGGCTGAATTATGGGAACCAGCGCCATATATGAATAGGCCGCAACTGCAATGGAACCAAGCAGTCTCGGGCTTAGTTTTGAGGCCAGAAAGATCGACGTCGGTCCGTCTGCACCTCCGATTATGGCGATAGATGAAGCATCCTTGAGAGAAAAGTCAATACCGGGAATATATTTGGTAAGGAGTATGGCGCCGATCAGTGTTGAAAAGATACCAAACTGGGCTGCTGCTCCCAGCAATGTGGTGCGGGGGTTTGCAAGCAAAGGTCCAAAGTCAGTCATGGCCCCAACACCCATAAATATTATGAGTGGGAAAATACCTGTCTTGATACCGGCATCATATACATACCGAATAATTCCGCCTTCGTCGTTAATAAAGGCAAGAGGGATATTGCAAAGTATGGCTCCCATCCCAATGGGAACTAAGAGAAGGGGCTCAAACTGTTTTGAAATACCGAGATATATGAGAAGTAATCCAACGCTGATCATAAGCACTCTTCCCACACCTTCTGTCCAGTCAATTGCGTTGTTAAAAATCAGTGCATACAGACCGGTGCTTTCCACCAAATTTTTGAAAACCCTTGTAAGAGATAGTTTGCCGGTGTCTTTTTCGGTTTTTGTAGATTGAGCAATAATATTCTGTTTTTCTATTTTGAGAAGAGTTGTCCCTGCTGGTATCGGAGTGAACTTCTTATAAAGGACTTTGTTGATATAGGTAATTTTACCGGTAATACCAGAGGTGACAGTAATCTTGTTATGGTTTTTATCTACTATAAGGGCAATGAAATCACCTTCCCTGATTTTGTCGCCTATTTTAAACTCAGCACCATTTTTTATCGATATATTGAGGAGTGTTACATCTGATGGAACTGTCACTGTCACTATATCGCCGGAAGTAGTAGAATATTCCTGGGCATTTACTGTACTTATCAGTGAAATGAGTGTAATAAAGAGAAGAGAGATTATTCGCATAATAATCAAGTTAACAGGACGCACCCGCCAAAAGACACGTCGGGCAGGGTTATCCGCAGATAATTAACATAAAATGACAAGAAAAAACACTTATTTTATCATAGCAAGCGTGTCACCATGATTTACATTGTCTCCTACAGCTACCTCAATTGCAATGATCTTACAGTCTTTTGGAGCCTTAACAGGAGACTCCATCTTCATAGCCTCAAGAACAAGAATAGTTTCTCCTTCTTTTACCGTATCTCCCATTTCCGCTTCGATATGCGTAACTGCGCCCGGCATGCTGGCAACAATTGGCTCACCCTTAATAGTTATCGTTGGCGCAGACGGTGTTTGTGTGATCGCCTGGATAGCTCCGGTACCCTCGGCGACAGTAACATTAAATGATTTCCCATCAACCGTAACGGTATAATTACCAGAACTTTTTGTGCCTGTGGTCTGCACAGGAGCAGCCTTGGTATCGGCTTCATTAGAAATTTTCCTGATATTCTCTTTCGTTTTTCCCTGTAGAAACTCAATACCTTTTTCTCCACAGGCATACGCAATGAAAATATTTTCATCTGTAACCTCTAAACTGTTTTCCTGAAGTTTCTTCGTTGCTTCCGGGATTCCTGGTTCAAGGATTTCCAGTGGATGGCCGTCGAAGGGTTTTTTACCCAATTGTTCCTCTGCAAGTTTCATGATTTCCGGATCAGGCCTTGAAGGGGTACGGCCAAAATAACCAAGCACCATGTCGCCGTAGCCTTGCGTAATCTTTTTCCATTTGCCTAGAGTTACATTTGCATAGGCCTGTTGAAAATAGAACTGTGAAACCGGTGTAACTGATGTGGCGAATCCACCTTTTTTGACGACATCGGTCATCTCTCTTATAACCTTTGGATAAAGATGAAGTGTTCCTGTATCACGCATCATCATGGTATTTGCTGTCAACGCTCCGCCTGGCATTGGTGAAAGCGGTATGATTGGGGAAACTTGTTTTGCTTCTATTGGAATAAAATAATCCTTCATACACTCTTCAAAGACCGTTTCTGCTTCAACAATTTTCATTATATCTACATCAATCGTCCATTCCATACCTTTAAGAGCATGCCACATTGAAATAATATCAGGCTGGCTTGTACCTCCGCAGACCGGGCTCTTTGCAAGGTCAATACCAAAATTGTCATTTTTTGTAGCTCCTCCCTCGATTGCACCCAGATAGCAGGACACCCCTACTCCGGCAGTATCGTGGGTATGGTACCAGAGCAGTACATCGTCTCCCAGAAGCTTTCTGGCGCCTACAAAAGTGTCATACACCTTCTGGGGATTAGCAGTACCACTCGCATCCTTAAAACATATAGAATCATAAGGAAGTCCTGAATCCAGAATGGTTTTCAAGCGATGGAGATAGAATTCGGCGGTATGCGCATGTTCACATTCTTCAGGCAGGTCCATCAGGGTTATACATACCTGATGGTGAAGGCCGGCCTCAGTTATACACTCGCCTGAATACTCAAGATTTTGAATGTCATTGAGAGCATCAAAGTTACGTATAGTAGTCATACCATGTTTCTTAAAGAGAGTCGCATGAAGCTTGATAATGTCTTTGGGCGATTGTGACAGGGCGACAACGTTAATACCTCTGGCCAGTGTCTGGAGATTTGCATCAGGTCCGGCAATCTTCCTGAAGGTGTCCATCATATGAAAAGCCGATTCGTTGCAGTAAAAGAAAAGAGATTGGAATCTGGCGCCGCCGCCGGCCTCCATATGCGTAATCCCAGCTTCTACAGCAGCCTCTACCGCAGGCATGAAATCCTGAGTAAGTACACGTGCACCAAAAACAGATTGGAATCCATCCCTGAATGAAGTGTCCATGAACCTGACTTTTTTCACAATAATTACCCTTTCACTTAAGTTTATGTTTCTGAGAATAAGTAACCAGACTCATTTTAGATTTTATATAAAACGCATCGACACTGATATTCATGTGGTTCTGAATGCATGAACGGCGGCAGATATGACCGCTGTCTGTATGTCTGTGTCTCCTGTATCAATACTTTTATTCTTCTTCTTCCTGCGCGCAAGCTCTTCTTCGGCCAGCGCCACTTCCTCACTGCGGGTATGTTCGCGGGTACAATAAGCAAGCAAAGTCATAGCCAGGTTCAAAAGCACAAGAAAAACGAACACAACGCTCATGCCAACAAACATAAGCATAAATGCATTACCGATCATTAATAATCCCTCTTAAGGTATAAATTATTAAAAGCTATTTCTCCGGAATTGAGACTGATAATACCTCGCTTTTCACATTCAAAAAGCAATGTTCCGTCATCATTCAGGTCGATAATTCTTCCAGAATGTGATTCCTGTTTTATGTCTGTGAAAACGATTTGTTCATTTATAAATGCCAATCTTTTCTTTAGCTCCAGCCGGTTTTGTGTAAAACCACTCTGGCAAAGTACATTAAAGCAATTTATTATTATTTCAAGGAGTTTTTTTAACAGTTCAAGTCGTATAACTTCCTGGCGTAATTCGCAGCGAAGCGATGTGGCAGGAATTCCTACGACAGCGAGGGATTCCTCCATGCTGTTTACGTTAAGGCCTATTCCCAGTATCCCGTATACATTCTTATTCGATTCAACAACTTCGCACAGTATACCTGATATTTTCTTCCCTTGTACAAGCACGTCGTTCGGCCATTTTACAGATGGTTTCAAACCGTAAACTTCCAGTAACTGAGCAACAGACAGAGCAGCAATCTGAGTAATATTTTGCCTGAGTTTATGCTCCAGTGACGTAAGAGGTAACAGGATTGAAAATGTGAGATCCTGACCGGGTACAGAATTCCATACCCGTGTAAAGCGTCCCCTTCCATGCGTTTGTTCATTGGCCCAAATTACCGAGTAATCCGCCATGGTTGAACAATGCTGTCTTAAAAACTCATTGGTCGAGTTCAGGCTTGCGTACTTGTGGATTGTGTATACAGCTCCGTCAGGTTTAATGATTTCGGGTTTCTGCTCTTTTTTCATAAAAGTGTTATCTCTGAACCACGTCATGAATGATCCTGAACTAGTTTCAGGACAAGACCTCCGAACACAGGGAGACAATATAGCTTTTAGCAGCAGAAAGTAAAATTTTATTTAAGTACTTGTGGCGTTGTTCTCTGACGCTTACGGTCATGTTCCCTCAATAATTTCTTCCTGAGTCGAAAGGTTTTGGGCGTAATTTCTATAAGCTCGTCATCTTCAATGTATTCTAACGCCATTTCCAGCGTCAAATCCCTGGGAGGTGAAAGCTTTATTCCCTTGTCTGCAGTAGCTGATCTCATGTTTGTAGCCTTTTTGGCACGGCACACATTTACGGCTATATCGTTTTGTTCGCAATGTTCACCAACTATCATACCTTCGTAAACTTTATCGCCAGGTTTGGCAAACATGATCCCGCGGTCACGTAAACCGTCAAGGGCATATGCCATCACATCTCCACCTGTCATGGATACCAGGACACCCTGAGACCTGTGTGGAATGTCTCCCTTGAAATATTCGTATTCGTAAAAGTTGTGATACATGATGGCTGTTCCCTGTGTAGAGCTGAGAAGCCTTAGTCTTAATCCAACCAATCCACGTGAAGGAAGTTTGAACTCAAAATTTATCCGTCCGTTGTTTTCCCGCATGTTCATCATTTCTCCTCTTCTGGCTCCAAGCAGTGAAATAACCTGTCCATCGAATTCCTTTGGTACATCAATTACAAGGAACTCTATGGGTTCGGCTTTTTTCCCATTAATTTCCTTGAATATAACCTTTGGTTTTGAAACCTGAAGTTCATATCCTTCTCTTCTCATATTCTCAATCAAAACAGATAGATGCAGCAACCCTCTTCCTGCTACATGAAACGACTCGCTGGAGTTAGTATCGTGTACTTTCAATGAGACATTTGAACGTAATTCCCTATACAACCTTTCCCTCAGATTACGGCTTGTGACATACTTCCCGTCCTTGCCCGCAAATGGGGAGTTGTTTACTGAAAACAGCATAGATAACGTAGGCTCATCAATACTTATGATGGGCAGCGGTTTAGGGTCATTTGCGTCTGCGATGGTATCGCCAATTTCCACGTTTTCTATTCCTGTAACAGCGACAATGTCACCGGCAGTTGCCTCCTTCACACTTTCTCGCTCCAAACCAGAGAAAGAAAAGATTTCACCTATTCTTTCATTACGCTTTTCTCCATCCCTTTTGAGCCATGCTACATTACTGCCGGAGTTTATACTTCCATTTACAATCTTGCCAATTCCTATCCTGCCTACGTAATCGTTATAATCCAGCGCCTGTACAAGCATCTGGAATGGTTCGTCCGGATTTGCCGTTGGCGGAGGGATGTGTTTTATAATAGCATCCAGTAGTGGTGTCAGATCATTGCTTTCCTGTTCCATCTCAAGTTTTGCATATCCATCTCTGGCGCTGGCGTATACTACGGCGAAGTCTAACTGCTTATCGTCGGCATTTAAGTCTACAAACAGGTCAAATATTTCATCAAGGACGTCATTTGGCCTCCCATCAGGCCTGTCAATCTTGTTGATTACTACAATAGGCTTGAGGTGATAGCCTAATGCCTTCTGTAATACGTATCTCGTCTGGGGCATAGGGCCTTCGTAAGCATCCACCAGAAGAAGTACGCCTTCTGCCATTTTTAGAGTGCGCTCAACTTCACCTCCAAAGTCTGTATGACCCGGTGTATCAATAATATTCAGCTTGATACCTTTATATTGGATTGAAAAGTTCTTTGCGACTATGGTTATGCCGCGTTCTCTTTCCTGATCCTGAGAATCCATTACTCGTTCGACAACTTGCTGATTTGAGCGAAAGACTCCAGTTTGTTTTAACATTTGATCAACTAACGTTGTTTTTCCATGATCCACATGGGCGATGATGGCAATATTCCTGATATTTTCTATTTCCACAATTACTTTTTTCCGTTTCTTTGATTGGTTAAAGGCCTGGCCTTTGCAACACTTGATTAATAAAAGATAAAGTTTCTAAAAACCGCATTCTTTAGTAACTTACATTGTGGACATGCCACAAAATGTAATTCCTTATTATAGTAATATCCTGGAGATATTATAGTAAAAAATCTAAAATAAAGGCTTCTAAGATAAACTTGAGGGAAGGATTACATGGAAATACATAAAAATAGTAGTTGAAATTATAAGTGCCTTCGTTTTAATATATGCATGTTCTGTTATTAAATTCTTTTCGGCTGGACAGGGTGTTTAGATGAACCATCCTGCTCCAGACACAATATTGACAAAAGCTTTACAATAACTGTACTCTTAAACACATGGGCGAAGACGAAAAAAATAATTCTGATAACAGAGATGCCGTTAGAATACATGACTCCTTTCCAATCAAATACAATATAATTACCCAAAAGGAGTATGACAAAAAAGAGCCTCTATATATCAGCAGGCGCACAATAAATAGATCAGCAAGTAAGAGGAAGAAGGCTGAAGCTTCTTCTTTTGCCTGGTCTTCAATAGAAGATGAGGAAGACTTTGATCCTGTATTGGTCAAAATACTCTTTCATCTGGACCAGAAGATTGACATGGTTCTAGCCAGACAGGATGAGATACTTAAGAAGATTGCTTCTCAAGGTCATCAAGGTCATAAGGAAGATATATATGAAACTGGAGAATGTATTGATATAAGCGGCACCGGTGTTAACATACTCATTTCTGAGAATCTAAGTGAAATGACTCTGCTTGAGTTGAATATTGAACCTCCTATCCGTCCTGCTATACAAATTATAGCATTAGGAAAGATCACGAGAGTCTGCCCTTCTAGAGATAAGGAAAATAGTGGTTATGAAGTTTCAGTAGCATTTGCTGCGATTAACGAAGATGATAGAGAGTCATTAATAAAGTATATTTTTCAGCGGCAGAGTGAATTGATATCTTCCAGAAAAAGAAGCGATTCTTCTTCAACCACTTAGCAGGCGACTTAACAAGCTGAATAACCCCCACCCTTTAATATTATATTATTGATTATTTGATATTGTAATAATGTATCTTCAGGTCCGAAGGTGGATATATTATAGAAGAGCAGATATAAACAAATTTAATTATTTTTAAATCCAGAAATTGATGAGGTGAGAATGAATCGATATCTAGTTCGTACATTAATTGCATTCGCAGTTATTCTTTTTTATAGTAACGTGATTGCGGACGAAAAGAAAGAATATACACTTCCAAGTTTCCAAAAAGAAGTGAATGAATTCAAGAGCAAACGCAAGGGGAAAAGTATTGATGAAGCAGACAAATCAATTATGATTAAGGCTGCACAGGATTTAGACAGGGCAATGCCATCTCCCGGCTTAAGAGCAGGAGACAATGCTCCGGATTTTACTTTGTTCAATGCATTCGGAAGAAGAGTAACGCTCTCAGATGAGCTTAAAAAAGGCCCGGTGGTCCTTGCGTTTTACAGGGGCGCTTGGTGCCCATTTTGTAATATAGAATTGAATGTTCTTCAAGGAAGCCTTGCACATTTTAAGAAATATAATGCTTCCCTGATTGCCGTTACACCTCAAAGGCCTGATAAATCCAAAGAACAGATTGGGAAGGCTGAATATACATTTGAGGTTTTAAGTGATCTTGATGATAGTGTAATGAAGTCATACAATCTCTATTTTGAAGTGCCTCAGGAACTACATGAATTGTATAAGAATAGATTCGGCTTTGATATCACTGATTATAACGGTGAGGATCGGCTGGGATTGCCGGTGCCGGGGACCTTTGTTGTCGGCCAGGACGGAATAATTTTATCAGCATATGCTAAAACTGATTATA
>Ga0255058_10000675_pt1 | contig 19623 bp, 16 predicted proteins | sample Cases_109_9_MG_FD_188637 | JGI IMG/M metagenome (GOLD analysis project Ga0255058, IMG submission 188637) | Seawater microbial communities from Amundsen Gulf, Northwest Territories, Canada - Cases_109_9 | ecosystem: Environmental > Aquatic > Marine > Gulf | place: Canada: Northwest Territories... | reverse complement strand
CCTAAGTAAAATTTTTTCCAGGTGACCATACTATGTAATGCTTGTGTCCGTGATGCCGATGCTTATTGTCGCGGGTCGCGTCTGAACGGGAGCTGAAACATGTTTCTCGAACAAGCATTTGATATATAAGGGTCTTTATGAACACTCAGACGACACATGAGGTGCGAATCCTGGTCGATTTCCTCGAACAGCATCGACGTCTGACGATTTTGAGTGGTGCCGGATGCAGCACCGGATCCGGCATCCCGGACTATCGCGACGAAAATGGCCGCTGGAAACATGCGCAACCGGTGCAGTACGCAGATTTCGTCGCCAGCGCGATGACGCGCAAACGTTACTGGGCCAGGAGTTTTGCCGGATGGGACCGGATGTCGCGCGCGCAGCCCAATGGCGCCCACAAAGCGATTGCCGCACTCGAGCGAGCCGGTCGCGTCCAATGCCTGATAACACAAAACGTCGATAACTTGCACCATGTTGCCGGCAGTCGCGAAATCATAGATCTGCATGGCGTTTTGAATCGCGTGCGCTGTCTCGATTGCGGTGCTATCAGCAGACGCGAGAGCCTGCAGCAGGAACTTCGGGCATTGAATCCGCGCTGGGCTGGTACCGTATCTACCGACCTGCCGGATGGTGACGCTGTCCTCACGCACACTGACCACGATCGATTCCGAGTCCCATCCTGTGCGCAATGCGATGGCGTGCTGAAACCGGATGTCGTATTTTTCGGCGAAGGCGTGCCCGCCGAGCGGGTACGGAATGCGAGCGAAAAACTATCGCAATCTGACGCCCTGCTGGTGGTCGGCTCGTCACTGATGGTGTGGTCCGGATATCGTATTGCGCGCAAAGCCAGTGAAATCGGCAAGCCGGTTGCGATCGTGAACCGCGGCACGACCAGGGCCGATAACCTGGCAAATTGCAAGATCGATACCGATTGCGCCGAGATACTGCAGCGCACCGTCTGCGAACTCGAAGCGGCCTGAGAAGGAATCGATCGGATGCAGGAAGAACTGCGTATCGTGTATGAAAGCAGCAGCCGGCAAGCCTGCTCGGACCGCGCACTGGTGCTGATGTCGCTCAGTATTCCGCACCAGGTACACGATGAAGAGTTGCGCTCCCTCTTGCTGGTGCCGTCGTCCTCGGCAGAGCGCGCGAAATACGAGCTGTGGTTATACGAGCAGGAAAACCAGGCGCCGCCAAGGCCGGCAGTCCGCGTTACCCCGATTTATCAGAATGGCGTACCGGGAGCGACCGTCTATGTCATCGTGATCTGCCTGGTGGCCTGGTTTGCCGGTACGGGTGCATTTGGATTTGACTGGCTGGGGGCGGGACGGGTTGACGGCGTGCTCATTCGGCAGGGTGAATGGTGGCGCACGCTGACTGCCTTGACACTGCATTCCAGTATTCGACATCTGCTTGGCAACATCGGCTTCGGTGTCCTGTTTGGCTTTTTTGCCGGACGCCTGGTCGGCTCCGGTGTTGCCTGGCTGAGTATCGTTATTTCGAGCGGACTCGCCAACACACTGAATACGGTGCTGCTGGAATCGACACACCGATCGATCGGCGCATCCACCGCTGTTTTCGCAGCACTCGGCCTCCTTGCCGCTTACGTCTGGCGAGCGCGCTTAATGGCACAGGACCGCTGGCCCTATCGACTCGGCCCGATCGTCGGCGGCATCGCCTTGCTCGCCTTTACCGGCACTGGTGATGCAAATACAGACATCGGCGCGCACCTGGCGGGATTTCTGTGCGGCTTTGGCAGCGGTATTATTCTTGCCATTCGGTCAAGGATTTTGAGCAAATCCGCTCTGCAGACGATTGCCGGGGGTATGGCGCTACTGTTGATCACTATCGCCTGGATTGTGGCGCTACAAAGCTGAGACTGCCACGCAATGCCACTGTAGAATTTACGGGCATTTATCTACATCAGGGGCAGGCTCAGGCCTTGAAGAACTTTTTTCTGATCTTGGGTGGGATTATTTTGCTCGCGTCAATCTTACTGCGACTTCGCTACGGTGGCGGCGAGCCGTACCCGGACATCACAACGACACCATTGCTGGCAGAAACCGCACTCGAAGAGGTGCTGTCATATCCCGAGCCGATTGGCAATGTTGCAGTGAGCTCCGACGGGCGCGTTTTTTTCACCGTGCACCCGGAGTCCAGACCGCAGGGCAACAAACTGCTGGAATGGGTTGCGGACGCCGCAGTCCCTTATCCCAGCGGTACGATACAGCCGCACCTGTTTGACACCATCCTTGGCCTCGTCGTTGATCGGCAAAATCGCCTGTGGACGATCGACCACGGTAACCACGGTTTTTCCACGGCGCGGTTGCTGGCATTCGATCTGCAAAGCGGCGACCTGGTTCATGATCATGAGTTCAACGCGGAAGCCGCGCCGGCAGGATCTTTCCTGCAGGATATCCAGGTCAGTGCAAATGGTGAATTCGTGTTCATTGCAGACGCCAGCTTCTGGCGCAAACGTCCGGCCATTGTCGTGTACGACACAACGACCCGACAGTCCCGGCGGGTTCTGCAATCTCATGAATCGGTATCGGCAGAAAACTACCTGATCCGAAATCACACCAGGGACATGACGTTCCTGGGCGGGCTGGTCTCGCTAAAGGGCGGCGTGGACGGCATCGCCATCGATCCGGCGAATGACTGGCTGTATTTTGCGGCAATCAACCAGGATGGCCTTTATCGCATACCTGTCAGCGTGCTGATCGATGCCAGCTTGCCAGAGCGTCAGATCGCAAACCGCGTGGAGCGCTACAGCAACAAGCCGCTGAGCGATGGTCTGAGCGCCGATCTGCAGGGGAATGTCTATGTGACCGATGTCGAACACGGTGCCGTATTCATCGTCGGACAGGACCAACAAGCCAGGACACTGCTGCAATCCGATCGCATTCGCTGGGCGGACGCGCTGTCCTTCGGGCCGGATGGCTGGCTCTATCTTGCCGATAGCGCGATACCGGATCAGGTACTGCGAACGAAAGCACATATAAGCGCGCAGGGCCCGTATTCAATTTTCCGCTTCCGACCGGGTTACGAAGGCATTCCCGGGCATTGATTCTCAGGAGTGACGGATAGCGCTATCAGCGACAAAACAGCACAACGATTCATAACAACACCTAAAAGAACGCGAGGGGAAATAAGCAATGGATGAGATAAAGCTACCGGGCGCCGATTTCGACTGGGCCGGTCTGTGGTTACAGGTCAAAACGCTCGGCGTTGATTTTGCCATAAATATAATCATCGCCATCGCTATTTTCTTTGTCGGCCGGATGATCGCGCGGGCGATTGCAAAGGGATTGCGCACCCTGATGCAATCGCAGCAAGTCGACAAGATCCTGGAGAGTTTTGTCGGCAACCTCGTCTACTGGATGCTGATGACATTTGTCATCATCGCGGCGATCGGCCGTCTCGGTATTCAGACAACGTCCCTCATCGCCATCATGGCTGCCGGCGGCCTGGCCGTCGGCCTGTCGTTACAGGGTTCTCTGGCGAATTTTGCGGCTGGTGTGCTGATCGTCATGTTCCGGCCGTATCGGGTTGGTGATTTTGTCGAAGCAGCCGGTATTTCGGGAACGGTGCTGGATGTACAAATCCTGACGACCATTCTGAAGACCGGCGACAACAAGCAGATCGTCGTGCCAAACGGCCAGATTATGGGCAGCATCATCACCAACTATTCGGCCAACGAGATGCGGCGCATCGACATGATCTTCGGTGTCAGCTATGACGATGATATTGATAAGGTACGCAGCACGATCGAAGACCTGGTCGCCGCCGAAGACAGAATTATCGATGATCCGCCATGTCTCATTGCTGTGTCCGAGCTGGCAGACAGCAGCGTCAATTTCGTCGTCAGACCATGGGTGAAAACGTCGGACTACTGGGGCGTCAAGTTCGAGTTCACGGAAGCGGTGAAGAAGCGTTTCGACAAGGAAGGCATCTCGTTCCCCTACCCGCAACAGGACATACACATCATTAGCAGCGACGCCTGAGGATCGATCCGCCGTGCCTGTCAGTCCTTGACGTCGGGCTCGATAAAACACCACTTCAGTTCCGGCAGCCGTTCCTTGAGCTCACGCTCCAGCCGGTTGATCGACCGCACCGCGGCATCCAGCCCAATGCCAGGCACCAGCTTGATTTTCGCTGCCAGCATCGTGTCTGGTCCCAGCTGTAGCGTAATGGTGTTGAATACTCGCTCGATATCCTCCTGCCCGGCAATGACTTCCACGATGGCTTCCTGAATAAGCGGATCTGCGGAACGGCCGACCAGCAGTGATTGCACGCGCACCGCAAGAAACACCGAAATGATCACGAGCACCACGCCAATGCACATCGAGCCGATGGCGTCGAAGACTGCATTGCCGGTCAGATCAGCCAGCAGCACAAAGACGAAAGCGAGACTCAATCCCAGCAATGCCGCGACGTCCTCACCAAATACCACGACCAGCGCCGAATTGCGGGTGTGCCGCAGCCACTCACTGAATGGCCTCGCGCCACGAATCCGGGCAATTTCGCGCAGGCAGCCGAATAGCGAGAATCCCTCCAGCACGATGGCCACCGCCAGTACCAGGAGTGCTACCCAGGTCTGCGACAGTGGCTCCGGTTGCAGAAATTTGTGCACACCTTCGTAGATGGAAAACAAGCCCCCGACGCTGAATAACAGCGTCGCGACGATGAAGCTCCAAAAGTAATTCAGCTTGCCATAACCCAGCGGGTGTTCTTCGTCTGGCGCTTTGCCCGACTGGCGCAGCCCGAGATACAGCAGTACCTGGTTGCCGGAATCCGCATACGAGTGTATCGCTTCTGCCAGCATGCTGCCGGACCCCGTCAGCCAGGCTGCCCAGGATTTCGCCAGCGCAATCCCGAAATTGGCGAGAAACGCATACAGTATCGCTCTCGTTGTGCCGCTATGCGATGAGGAGGCCATAATGTCTGTCTTCTCCCGTCAACCGAAGGGCCGCCGCTACCTTAACTATCATGGGTTGCCGTGCTGCGTTGCCGGCATGAGACCCGAATAGTAGCTGACAGATACCCGGGAAAACGCATTCAGGTGATAACAGGCCGGCGGCGACCATTATTATGACAATCTCTGCGGCATTCGGCAGCCGGGCCGGGCGCCCATGCAGAGAGATTCGGCAGCACTTTCGCACCACCTGCAGCAGGCAGGTCGTCGCCCGCGACAGTCATCAACCGGGCCGACTAAGCCCTTGATTGTGATCGATTTCATCCGCCAGGACAGCAGCGGGGCGCGCGCTCGTTCAAAGCTTGCCCGCGCCGGCAGCTCTGTCGCAGCGCGTTCACAGCTATCCCGATTCCGGCCAAACTTGTATAGTCAATACGGGCACCGGGGTACTGGTTTTGCATAAGAACTTAATGCCAGAGCAGTAGTCTGAATCAAAGACCACAAACAAACACCTGATCACGCATGAATTATAGAAGCAAAACTTTTTTTTGCGGGCTGGCAGTCGGCGGACTGCTGCTCGCCGGCAGCCGATTCACACACGCACAGACGGCCGGAGAGGCGTCGCAGAGTGATGATGGCAGTGACGAAATAGAGCTGATTACCCTTGGCGAACCTGCTGTTGATGACAGCGGACCGCCGGTCGATTTCCGTGTCGAGGATCTCGATCGGGACTATGTGGAACCAGCGTCCGAACGGGAACAGGAGGAGCAGGAGCTGCGTCGATCTTTCGAGTTGTATAAGGCCGCATTGTCGGCCTCATCCTTCGGCGAGGCCGACACGCTGGCAAAACGCATCGTCGAAATGTCGATTCGACTGTATGGTCTGGAAAGTTATGACTCGGCGCGTGCATTAACCAATCTGGGCATAGTGCAACACCGGGGCGAGGATTACGAATCAGCGCAGCTTAATTACCAGGCGGCGATCGACATCATCGAACGCATCGGCGACAGACTGAATATGGAACTCGTCAATCCGCTCAAGGGACTCGGTGCCGCGCAACTGGCATCTGGCAGACCGGATCTTGCGCAGAAAACCTTTGGTCGCGCAGTGCATGTCAGCCATGTCAACGAAGGTCCGCATAACCTGATGCAAATCGAGATTCTCGACGCAATGACAGAAACCCATCTGTCTGTCGGCGACGTCGATGAAGCGCTGGATACCCAGGAAGTCGTCTACAACCTGCAGACACGCAGGGTCGGCAGGAACAGCGATGAACTCCTGGCCGTGTTGCAGCGGCAGGCCAATTGGATGCACCGTCTGCAGTATTACACCCGTGAACGACTGGCGTATCGCCAGATGATCAGAATAATCGAGAAGACGCATGGCAAAAAAGATATTGCGCTGATCGGACCGCTCACCGGGCTTGGCAAGTCCTACCTGTACACGGAACCCTATGATCCCGAGTTTCAGACCTACCAGCCCGCCACGGGCGGCGAAGTGTATCTGAAAAGGGCACTGCGCATCGCTGAGGACCATGAGGAATCCAATTGGGAAATCATGCGGGATGCGCTGCTGGCACTGGGCGATTTCTACACGCTGGCGGCTATTCCCAACCGGGCAAGACGAACCTACATCGAGGCCTGGGAGTTATTGTCACTGGACGAGGAACGCCTGCCGAGCCGCCGCCAAAGCCTGCAAACCACACTTGTTCTACAGTCCATCACTCCGCCCAAATACTTCAATAGTGAGCGCACCGACGATGGTACACATGCGCCGGATAGTTTCGAAAAAGGCAATATTGTCGTTGGCTTTACGGTTACTGATTATGGCCATACCAGCAAGATTGCCGTTATCGAGGCGCAGCCACCGGGGCTCGAGCGAATGGAACGCACGGTACTGCGCGAGGTCCGGGACCTGAGGTACCGCCCGCGCATTGTGGACGGCCACACGGTTCCGATCGAGGACATGACCTACTCACACGATTTTTTTTACCACCCGTCTGATTTACCGGATAACATGGCGGAATCGGAGTTCGCCATGGATCAGGCGCAGCGCTAAACCGCCGGATGAGGCGACTTTTAATAGCTTTACTAATAAGCGTCGCAACACTTGCGCGGGCGGGTGATTCGCACACGGACTGCACCGCAAACTGGATTTGCATCAGTTCCGTGCCGGCAGATGGCGATATCGAGCTGCATGCCAGAAACCTGAGCGACGTGCCACTGACCTTTACGCTAAAGGTACGTACCCGGTATTTGAAAAGCAGCGGGCCGCACAATATTACGGAATCGCTGTCGGCCCTGGAGTCCAGACGAGTCATGGTGATGAGCCAGGTGGATGGTAACAAGAAGGGCAAGTACCGGTTCGACTACGAATGGACCATCGGCAACAAGGATGCCGTGCATGATGACGACCAGGTCTATCGGCTGCCATATGCAACGGGCAAGGTTTACCGGGTGCTGCAGGGCTTTGGTTCCCGCTTCAGTCATACCGGCATCGAACAGTACGCGGTGGACTTCAAGATGACCGAGGGCACTGCAGTGCACGCTGCACGCGCCGGCCTGGTGGCACGTACCGAGGAACGGCACAGCGTCGGGTGCTGGGACGGCGGCTGTGGCGGGTATGCAAACTACATCATCATATTGCATGATGACGACACCACCGGTGAGTACTATCATCTGCAGACCGCTGGCGTGCTGGTAGCGGTAGGAGAGCGCGTTGAAGCTGGCGACAAAATCGGCCTTTCCGGCAACACCGGCAACTCTGCGCTGCCGCACCTGCATTTTGGTGTATACAGAGCGATCGAGCGTGGCCGCGAGCAGTCAATACCGTTTCGTTTTCTCAGTGCGGACGGTATCGTAGCTCGCCCACGCCGCGGCGGTCTTTACCAGGCGACACCGGTCATCGGGAAAAACCGGCGGGCCGCCGTCGACAGCGCGAACCGCAGCACATTCGCTAACTGATTTTTGCCAGCAACAAACAGGACTTCATGATGCCCGGATCGTCTGCAACATTACCCGGTCGCGATCAAGCCGTGTCGGTAACTCAAACGCATTTCGTGAATGGCCATCCTCTCAAAGAACCATTCCCGGCTGGTTTGCAACGGGCAGTGTTCGGGCTCGGATGTTTCTGGGGTGCGGAACGCCTCTTCTGGGAAACTGCCGGCGTTTATACGACGGCGGTCGGCTACTCCGGCGGCCAAACGCGAAATGCAAATTACCGTGAAGTCTGCAGCGGGAAGACTGGTCACGCAGAAGCCGTGCTGATCGTTTTCGATCCTGCCGAGATCAATTACGAGAAACTGCTGCGCCTGTTCTGGGAGAATCACGATCCCACGCAGGGAATGCGTCAGGGTAATGACATTGGCACACAATATCGTTCGGTGATTTTCGCCATTGGCGATAACCAGCTGCAGGCTGCCAGGGACTCACAGACCGAATACCAACAAGAACTGACGAAATCCGGATACGGTGCAATCACAACGGAAATCGTGCCAGCAGGCGATTTTTATTATGCCGAGGATTATCACCAGCAGTATCTGGCCAAGAATCCGGGCAGCTACTGTGGCATTGGAGGTACCGGCGTAAGTTGTCCCGTGGGGCAAGATTTCGCGACCCCGGCCGCCTGAGCATTGATGCCCGAACTACCCGATATCAACCTGTATATCGAGAAGCTCGAACAACGCATCGACGGCAGCACACTTGAAGATATTCGAATACAGAAGCCCTTCCTGCTCCGCAGCGTCGACCCTCCCCTCGGTAACGCCATCGGCAGAAATGTCACGGGCCTGAAGAGAATCGGCAAACGAATTGCCATCGGCCTGGAGGGAGAGATCTGGCTGATCTTGCATTTGATGGTGGCCGGCAGACTGAGGTGGCTCGAGGACAAGGCAACAATCCACGGCAGGAATCAGCTGGCTGCTTTTGACTCCAGCACTGGCTCGTTGCTGCTGACCGAAGCCGGTACGAAAAAACGCGCATCGCTATACCTTGTGAAAGGCCTCGAGCAGCTGAAGCAACACGACCCGGGCGGCATTGAACCGCTCAAAAGTGGTTTCGAGGAGTTCCGCCAGGCTTTGCTGAGCGAAAACCGTACCTTGAAACGCGCTCTTACCGACCCCCGAAAATTCAGCGGTATCGGCAATGCCTATTCCGATGAAATCCTGCACGCCGCGCGGCTATCGCCAATCGCACATTCGCACAGACTGCATGCTGCCGAGCAGCGGCGCTTGTTTGACGCAACGCGCAGTACGCTGCAAATGTGGTGTGAACGGCTGCGCGCCGAATCGGGGCATGAATTTCCACAGAAAGTGACCGCTTTCCGGGAGGGTATGGCAGTACACGGAAGGTTTGGCAAACCCTGCCCGGCTTGCGGCGCGCCGGTGCAAAGAATCCGCTACAAGAGTAACGAAACCAACTATTGTCCCGAGTGCCAGACAGGTGGGCGAATCCTTGCGGACCGGTCATTGTCGCGACTTCTGAAAGCCGACTGGCCTGCCTTCTTCGACGAATAGATGCAGTACACCGGCCACTACAGGTACTATCGCCAGACCCGTTATTGCAAGGAGTACCAGACCTTGGCCGCAAAGAAAACAACCGGCAGGAAGCCGCTCAAACCCAGCCGAAAGTCGGCCGAAGACGCGATCAGGACCTTACTGCTGTGGGCAGGCGAGGATCCCGGACGCGAAGGACTGCTCGATACGCCGCAGCGAGTTGCCCAGGCTTATGAAGACTGGTTCAGCGGCTATAAGGACGATCCGGTCAGGTATTTGAAACGCACTTTCGAAGAAGTCGACGGCTACGACGAGCTAATCGTGCTGCGTGACATTACGTTCGAGTCACATTGCGAACATCACATGGCGCCGATAATCGGCAAAGCACATGTTGGTTACCTGCCCAATAGCAAAGTAGTAGGCATCAGCAAACTGGCGCGGGTTGTCGATGCTTTCGCCCGACGATTCCAGGTCCAGGAAAAGATGACGGCACAAATCGCACATTGCATCGAAGATGTACTCAATCCCAGGGGCGTGGGCGTGGTCATCGAGGCAACACACGAGTGCATGACTACGCGCGGCATTCACAAGTCCGGGGTGTCGATGGTAACCAGCCAGATGCTTGGCAGTTTTCGCAAGGATGCCCGGACGCGCGCCGAATTCCTGGGAATGATCGGTAAAGTATCCTAGGCGTGGCGAGCATCAATAGCAGCCGGCTCGTTGCGTCTGTGATCCTGGCTCTCCTGACCTGCGGGCTGCTCTACCTGCTGCTGTGGCCGGTCGACATAGAACCGGCTGCCTGGGATGCGCCCGCTAACCCTGGTCTGGTTGATCCTTTCGCAGCCAACGACCGCTTGCGCAAAGCCCGTGCGATCAACCTCGGCGAGCATTCTGGACCCGAAGATGTCGCCGGCGGGCCGGACGGCTATCTGTACGCATCGACAGATGCCGGGACAATCATTCGCTTTCGTCCACAGGGTCGCGATTTGAGCGTATTTTCCGAACCCGGGGGGCGGCCACTGGGCCTCGAATTCGACCTGCGAGGAAATTTACTGGTCGCCAATTCGCATTTCGGCCTGCAAATGATCCGACCGGACGGCTCAGTGACAACCTTGCTCTCGGAGGTGGCTGGTCGAAAAATCGTGGCGGCGAATGACCTGGCAGTCGCCACTGACGGAAAAATCTATTTCACTGAATCGAGCAGCAAATTTGGCACGGAAAGGCCCGGCAGCACCTACAAGGCGAGCCGCCTGGATATTCTGGAGCACGGCGGTCACGGCCGGGTGTTCGAGTTCGATCCTGCGAGCGGCGAAGTACGTACCCTGATGCAAGGCCTCAATTACGCCAACGGTGTCGCGATCAGCACCGATCAGCAGTTTCTGCTGGTTGTCGAGACCGCCCACTATCGCGTCTGGCGCTACTGGCTGCGGGGTGCCAAAGCCGGTGAACGCGAACTGATCCTGCAGAACCTGCCCGGATTTCCGGACAACATCAATAACGGACTCAACGAGCGCTTCTGGATCGGCCTGATCGCGCCGCGCAACAGCTTGCTCGACGCAGTGTCCGAATTTCCGATCGCCAGAAAGATGATCCTCAGGCTACCGCGTGCAATGCAGCCTGACGCCGTACCGTCCTCGCATGTCATCGCCGTCAATGGCGACGGCCAGGTGCTGATGAACCTGCAGGATCGATCGGCGAGCTTTCCTTCCCTGACCGGCGTCTATGAAACCCGCCGCTACCTGTTTCTAAGCAGCCTGTTCGGCAACCGGATCGGCCGGCTGGATAAAAAAGACCTCGTATCGCGCTTGTAGGAGGAGCCTGCATCGCAGGCGACATCGCGGAATCAAGCATTGGCGCGATTTTCATCATCGCATCGCCAGCAGTGCTGGCTCCTACAGGCCGAGTTCCGCCACGCCCTGGCTGAAAACAATGTCCACCGGAATGTTGACCTCCGTCAGTCGATCGAGATCCTGTCGCAGTTGTGCGCCGATCACGCCTTTTTCATTAGTCAGCCTGACGGCACCTTCGTAGTCACCATCGCCCTGCAAGGTCAGCAGCAACTCGGACAATGCCGCCATCGAATCCTGCATGCGACCGAAGTCGACGCTGTAAGTACCGCGTTCGGGGTCGCGCACAAAAGCGCCCCGCTCTTTGAAAAAATTGAAGCGCAGCATATTTGCCCTGCCGTGCGCACTGCTTGCGCCAAAACGAATCGAGCGGAATATACCGGCCATAAAGGTTACATAATTGTCCCGAAGATCGATCTCCCCCAACTCGCCGGCTTCGTGCAGGCGCGTGATCATGTAAAGCCCGAGGATATCGGCCTTGCCCTCCTCCATGCTCGACGCGACATCCAATAACGCCTCCCGCACCGTACCTTTACCCGTGATTGTGTCCTTGATACCGAGGCCGTGCGCCACTTCGTGGAACATGGTGTTGGTGAAGAACGCATCGAAAGTCACATGCGAACGCTGCGATTCATCGATCAGCTCTGCGGCAATCGGCAACATGATTTTTTCGAATTTTGCCTGCATTGCATTTTTTAGTTGCAGCCGGCGCGTACCCTTGGCGAGCTGCACCTGCTCATCGTTCGGCAGGTTGATCGCGATGGTCTTGGAACCGGCGTTACTGTCACCGGCGTAGTAGATCACGTCGTAGGCATTCAGATCTGAATCCGTGCCGGGTGATTCCGCCTTGTATTCATCCGCGACCGGCAGACCACGCTGTAATTCCGGCAGAAACGCCACGAATTTAGCCAGCCTTTCGCTCCAGTCCCTGTCTTTGATCAGGACATAGGCCTCATAGGCCGCACGATAGCCGAACAGGCGATCCTCATAGGTTTCGATGGGGCCGATCACCAATTCGACCGGGTTGGTCTTGACGTCCATCCAGGCTATATCGCTTTGCTGGTAATCATCGGACAGCAGTGCCTCTGCTCTGAGCTTCAGGTAGTTGGCAAACCCTTCGTGCTCGGCCAGATCCGCCGCCTGGCGCAGCAACTCCGCGGCACGGCCGAGCTCGGTCGCATATTCGACATGGTAGGGAACGACGATCAGTGCGCCGGCATCATCTCGCCGCAGGAAAGAGTACAGGCCGACTTTACCATCAAGGTCTGCTGCCTCGAATTCTTCCCTGCTCATGTCCGCGGGATAGAACCTGGCGCCGAGTGGCTTTGGGCCTGCATCTTCGATAAACGGCCTCTCATCATCCAGCCGGTCCCATGGTCCGTAGTTCAGCTCGGCAAAGTTGCGGGTCGCATCGACTCCGATTTTGGCCAGCCAGTCCTGGTAGCCGTCGCCGAAAGACTGCCGCCAGAAAAGCTCGTCCATGATCTGTGACGCCTCGATCAGGAGCACGATCATCTGCCGTTGTGCATCGCTCAAGTGTGACAGATCCGCGACCAGCGGAACTTCCGCATACACCTCGGGGCGCACTGACGCCATCGCCTGGATTTCACGAGCGGCCGGCTCCGGTGGTGGCGGCTGCGGTGGCTCATCGCCACAAGCAACCATGGTCGCAGCCAGTAAAAAAAATACGCCGCAATGGCGCAAGTATTTGCAAAATTTCACTGGGTGCTCCGTCAAAGTAAAACTGTCGATGCCGGAATTATCTCACAGATCGACCAGTTCGATATCGTCCGGCGTGAGGCTGGCGCCGAGAAAAGCGCCACCAACGCGGGCGAATCGGCCAACCCCGTCGGTCGCCAGTAATTGCATCTGCGCGTGAGCACCGCGGCGCAGCAGCCTTGCCGAACGCAGCGTGCGTGCAACCACAGCCGCAGTGGTCGTCGCCGAATCCGTAATCGAAATTTGCCCGCCGGCAACGTGCCGGATCGCGTCCTGCAGGATCGGAAAATGTGTGCAGCCGAGAATGAGTGAGTCGGGGCGTTGGTCAGAGTCGAGTATCGGTTGCAGGTATTGCCTGATGATGGCCTCGGCAATGGATCCCCGGGCCCAGCCTTCTTCCGCCAGCGCCACCAGCATTTCGCAGGCGAGTTCCTGCACGCTCGCCCGGGCATCCAGCTCCCTGATAGCTTTGCCGTATGCGCCGAGTCTGACAGTTGCTTCCGTTGCCAGAACCAGGTGTTTCGACGCCGGGCAGCGCCCGACCGCCGCGGATGCGCCCGGCTCGACCACGCCGATCACCGGCAATGGCGCGAATTCACGTTGCAGATCGGCAAGGGCGACTGCCGAAGCCGTGTTGCAGGCAATGACCAGCAGTTTGATACGGCGACTGCGCAGATGAGCCGTCGCACGCCTGGCGTAACGCAACACCGAGGCCGGACTCTTGGTGCCATACGGCAATCGCGCAGTATCGCCCAGGTAAACCAGGTTCTCGTCCGGCAGCGTGGCACGAATTGATTTCAGGACCGTCAGGCCACCGACGCCGGAATCAAATACGCCAATCGGGCTGTTCTCTGTTGTTTCAATCATGAATATGGAATCCACGGGCATCCTGGCTGCACAATTGTGCCGAAACCCGCGGTCTTGTGCATCTGCCATCAATTGGTGCTGGCCAGCGACGGGCCACAATGAGAAAATTCCGCTTTGTGATTGTTCGTTCGGGTTCGACCATGGGATTTGCCGGCAAGTTTCTGTACTGGTCAGGTGGAGCCGTGCTACTCGTGTTTATCGTTGCCGTGTTCCTGCCGTCTTCGGCACATGTGGAGCGCTCGGTATCAATTGATGCGCACGCAGCCACGATATTCGCGCTGCTGAACGATTTCGAGCAGGTCAACAAGTGGTCCCCCTGGGCCGATACCGATCCGAATGCGCGCTTCGATGTGACCGGACCGGCGCGCGGTGTTGGCGCCGCCATCCGCTGGGAAGGCAGCATTATCGGCCACGGCGCCCAGACGATTATTGAAAGCGTGCCGTTTGAGCGGGTTGTGAGCAGACTGGACTTAAGTAATCGCGGCGAAGCGATCGCAACCTTCACGCTGAGCGAAAATGCCGCCGGCACCCAGGTGAACTGGGCTTTCGACAGCGAATTCGGCCTCAATCTGCTGGCTCGCTATATTGGCCTCATGCTCGACGGTGTCGTTGGCAGTGACTACGAGAAGGGTCTCCTGAACCTCAAGACCATGGCGGAAAGCCTGCCGCGGGCCGATTTCAGCGCGGTCGAGATCGAGCACATCATCGTCGAAGCCAGCGATATCGCCTACCTGACTACCACCAGCATCCCGGAGCCGGCCGCGATTGCAGAGGCGACCGGCAATGCGTATTTCAACATACTCAGTTTTATCGATGACCACGGGCTGCAGGAAGCGGGAGCGCCGATCATTATCAGCCGCGGCTTCAGCGGTGCGAAAATCCGCTTCGATGCCGGCATCCCGGTCCGCGGCATCAGCGCGCAAACGCCAGGAAGCGTCGACCTGGTGAAGCTCGGCAGCACCTACGCCGGCGCGGTGATTCGCGTAAAGCATGTTGGCTCTTACAGCAGCCTCGGGCAAACGCATGGCAAAATTGCGGCTTACCTGGCGGCGCTCGGAATCGAGCGCAACGGCGATGCCTGGGAATCGTACCTCAGTGACCCCACACGGACGGCGGAATCCGACCTGATCACCTATGTTTACTACCCGGTCCGGCATGACCGGGAACTGCGCTGAAAGCTCAGCCGGACTTGATCAGAAACGGTGGCACGGCAGCTCGTTCTTCGAGCTGCAGCGGCAGAACTTCCTGGGTATCTTCGCTAACGCGAATCATTTCGCCATACAGGTCAACCAACTGCCGCGCGCACGCGTCGGCTTCGATCACCGACATCTTGCGCACCGAGGCACAGATCGGTCCTTCTCCGTTCAATGGTTCAACGCTGTGCATCAGCGTGCGCAGATCGGCAAAAGATTGTCTGATGGTGACCGGCAGCTCATCGATCTCGATGTACGAGAGATTTTCTTCGTAGGCGCTAATAAGCCGTTGTTTTATATGGCCATGCGCCGCCAGTGCCGCAACGGCAGCGAAAAAGCGATCAACATGGTTGTCCATCTCCACTCCAGCGTTATTCTTGTTCGTGCGCCGCTTTTTTTACCTCTCAGCGGCTTCATTACGCTTTTAGAGTCGACTACTTCCTTTAGCCTGCGGCGGGAGCCGCGTGATTATGTCCTGTATGTACTCTTGGTCTATCAAACACCTGCGTCGACTTGTTATAACAAATATCGACAACCGCGCGCAAGTACGGTTTACCACAGGCAGTTGATTCTGGCCGTCAATCCGCTTCCGGCTGACTCGCCTTGCTGATTTCGATCGTCCATTCTTCGTCGTCCAGCGAACGGCTGTCACGGAACAGGACTGGCGACTGGCCGGTTGCCCATTCTGCGGCAAGTGTTTCCGCCATCAGGTAGTCACCGTACTCCGCCAGCGCATCCGTGACGGCCGCGGAACCCGAGATGCCGAGGACGATCCGGTCGGACACCTGCAGCCCGGCCTGCTTGCGCGCATCCTGCACGGTTCGAATCAGCTCACGGGCGATGCCTTCTCTCAGGAGTGCGGCGTCAAGCGAGGTATCCAGCGCAGTCAGGAAACCGGCATCTTCGCTGCATGCATAGCCTTCAGCCGAGCTGGTTTCGATCAATAAATCCTCCGGATCGAGCGTTACGGTCTGCGCGTCGAGCAGCAGTTCAAGGCTGTCACCGCGCGCTGCCAGGGCGGCGATTTCCGCCCCGTCGGCTTCATCCAGCGTTTTGCGAATCAGCGGGACAAGCTTGCCGTAACGCTTGCCGATACGCGGCAGATTCGGCTTGATCCGGTAATTCACAAGGCCGGCATCACGGGCAATAAACTCGATCGCCTTGACGTTCAGCTCCTCCCGGATTTGCGCTTGATGATCGGCCAGTGCCTTTGCCGACCTGTCGTCCGGCGCCCGCAGCAACAAGCGTGATAAAGGCTGCCGTGTGCGCACGCCCGACTGGCCCCGCGCCGCGCGCGCCAGGCCGACGACTTTCTGCACCACGTCAATATCGAACAGCAACTGCTCGTCTTCGAATGCTGCGTCCGGCTCCGGCCAGGCTGTCATGTGCACGCTGAGCGGTGCATCATGATCCACTTCCCGCACCAGGTTTTGATAAACGTTTTCCGCCAGGAACGGCGCGAACGGCGCCATCAGCCGATGTATCGTGTTCAGGCATTCGTACAGCGTCAAATAAGCCGCCTGCTTGTCGACAGGGTCAGTCGATTTCCAGAAGCGACGGCGATTGCGGCGCACGTACCAGTTGCTGAGTTGATCGACGCATGACTCGATCGCTTCGCCAGCCGTCTTTGCATCCAGGTCATCCAGCGCTTCGGTACAGATGCGCACGGTGCGATTCATGAGTGCCACCGCCCAGCGGTCGATTTCCGGTCGCCGCTCCACCGGGATGTGGTCGCGGACGTCAACCTTGTCGACCCGGGCGTACAGTACAAAGAATCCGTAGGTGTTCCAGAAGGTATTGATAAAGGAACTGGCAATGTCCGCAACGATCTCGACCGAGATCCGTTTCTGCGCGTCCGGCGACAGGCGCGCCAGGAAATACCAGCGCAGTGCATCCGCCCCCACAGTATCGAATACATCGTAGGGGTTGACGATGTTGCCGAGCGACTTGGACATTTTTTTGCCGTCCTTGTCGACGATGTGGCTCAGGCAAATACAGCTTTTGAATGCAACACTGTCCGATACCAGTGTGGCGATCGCATGCAGGGTATAGAACCAGCCGCGGGTCTGGTCGATCGCCTCACAGATGAAGTCCGCCGGGAAATGGCCTTCGAATACTTGCTGGTTTTCGAACGGATAGTGCCACTGGGCGTAGGACATGGCTCCAGAATCAAACCAGCAGTCGATGACTTCCGGTACCCGCGTATAGGTCTTGCCGCCCTTTTCGAAGGTGATCTCATCCACGGCCGGGCGGTGCAGATCCAGCTTGCTCAAGTCTCGCCCGGTCAGCGCCTCGAGTTCCTGCACCGAACCGATGCACAGGTAATCGTCAGCACCGTCACTCCAGACAGGCAGCGGCGTACCCCAGAAGCGCTCCCGCGACAAGGCCCAGTCGACATTGCCCTCCAGCCAGTTGCCGAAGCGACCGTCGCGAATGTGCTCGGGTACCCATTTAATGGTCTTGTTCAGCTCGACCATGCGCTCCATGAACTGCGAGGTACGGATATACCAGGCATTCTTGGCGTAATAGATGATCGGGTCATGGGTGCGCCAGCCGAACGGATAGTTGTGCACACAGGTTTCAGCACGAAACATGAGACCACGCTCTTGCAGGATTCTGATCAGCGGCTTGTCGGCCTCTTTGAAAAACAGCCCGGCGACCGGCTCCACCTCCGGCAGGAAATGACCGTCCTTGCCAACGCCGTGTACGACCGGCAGACCGTGCTCCTGTCCAAGTGCCAGGTCGTCGACACCGTAGGCCGGTGCGCAATGCACGATCCCGGTACCGTCATCGGTGCTGACGAAATCGGCCGGCAGCACTTTGAATGCATCGGCATCGACCACCAGGTAGTCGAACAAACGCTCGTAGCGCATGCCGAGCAATTCCGTCCCTTTCACGGTTCGCCGCACCTTGTGCGGCAGGTCACGCAACACCGCCTCACGCAACGCTGCGGCAACAATCAGAGTCTCGCCGGCGGATTCGACGAACACGTAGTCAATCTCCGGATGGACTGCCAGCATCAGGTTGGACGGCAATGTCCAGGGTGTGGTGGTCCAGACCAGAAAGAACGTGTTTTCTGCGCCGCGAACCGGAAAGCGCACATAAACAGAGGGGTCCTCGACCTCCTCGTAACCGAGAGCGAGTTCATGCGAGGACAGGGTCGCGCCGATACGCGGATCGTATGGGACGACCTTGTAACCGCGATAGATCAGACCCTTGTCCCAGATGTCCCTGAGCAGGTACCAGACGCTTTCAATGTAATTGTTGTCGAGGGTGTAATAGGCCTCCTGCATGTTGACCCAGAACCCCATGCGGTCGGTCATCTTCTCCCAGTCTTCGATATACCGCATAACCGACTCCCGGCAACGCCGGTTAAACTCGGCGATGCCGACTTTCGCCTCGATTTCGGTTTTGTCGAAAATACCGAGTTCTTTCTCAACCTCATGCTCTACCGGCAGGCCGTGGGTATCCCAGCCTGCCTTGCGCGGCACATGAAAGCCGCGCATGGTCTTGTAACGTGGAAACGCATCCTTGAACGCGCGTGCCAGCACGTGGTGAATGCCCGGTTTGCCATTTGCGGTCGGTGGGCCATCGTTGAACGTGAACTGCGGCCGGCCAGCGGACTGCTTGAGTGTTTGCGCGAAAACATCGTATTCGTGCCAGAAGCGCAGCACCTCCTGCTCCAGCGCCGGCCCGTCGTAGCGACTTGTAACTTCCTTAAATCCCATTAATCATTGCCCTAACAAACAAAACCCCGGACGCGACCTCGCGTCCGGGGCGTAAGTCTTTACGCGGTACCACCCGGTTCCACGAAGGAGCTCGTCCCCGTCAACGTCCTGACGGGGAAAACTAGCGTCGACGGCAGTAAAATACAAGCGTAATTGGCGACCGTCCGCTAAGGAATCGACATGCACAGCAAGTTTCCGGAACCCTACAGCACAGAGACCAACGGTATTCGCATGGCAGTACATGAGCTGGGCAGTGGGCCGGCGATCGTCCTGCTGCATGGCTTTCCCGAACTGGCGTACTCCTGGCGACACCAGTTGCCGGCCCTGGCCGGGGCCGGCTATCGCGCGATCGCGCCGGACCAGCGCGGTTATGGTGGCAGCGATATCCCGGTCCGGGTGGAGGATTACCGGGTGCAGACGCTGATCGATGATGTCAGCGGCCTGCTGGCCGCACTGTCCATCGAACAGGCGGTGTTTATCGGCCATGACTGGGGAGCCCTCGTACTCTGGTACATGGCGTTACTGCGACCGGAAAAGATGCGCGGGCTCATTAATCTGAATATTCCATTCCAGCCGCGCCTGCCAGTCGATCCCATGGTGCTGGCACGCGAGCGGCTGGGCGATGACTTTTACATCGTCAATTTTCAGGATTCGGACGAGGCTGATCGGCGCTTTGCCGCGGACGTGCCGCATTTTTTCAATATCATGATGCGCCGCGGACAAACGACGCGGGAGCGATTCGACGCCTTGCCAAAGGAAAAGCAGATTTTAAGCCTTCTGGCCGCCATGGAGCGCGAAGAATCCGGCGGTGTTGCCCTCCTCGATGAAGAGGAACTCAAGGTCTACGTCGACGCATTTTCCG
>Ga0255058_10000674_pt1 | contig 19626 bp, 17 predicted proteins | sample Cases_109_9_MG_FD_188637 | JGI IMG/M metagenome (GOLD analysis project Ga0255058, IMG submission 188637) | Seawater microbial communities from Amundsen Gulf, Northwest Territories, Canada - Cases_109_9 | ecosystem: Environmental > Aquatic > Marine > Gulf | place: Canada: Northwest Territories... | reverse complement strand
GCCTCCGGCGACGATGCGGGCCCGCAACCGTGGGATAGAATCTGCATGCAGAATCGCACCGAGCGCACACGGCGCCAAAACCTCGACATCCTGGTACAGAATATCGTCCAGCCCGGCCGTAGTTGCCGAGAATTCATCGCAAACTCGCGCCACCCGGGCCGCGTCAATGTCGGCCACGATCAGGCTGGCACCGGCTTCGTGCAGGTATTTGCACAGATAATATCCAACATGACCTACGCCCTGCACCGCAACCGTGAGACCGGCGACACTGTCGCGGTCCAGCTTGAAGCGCACCGCCGCTTCAATGCCCTTGAAAATGCCATATGAGGTCTTTGGCGACGGGTCGCCGCCCGCATGGCCCTCTTTCTGCGGCAGACCGGAAACGTACGAGGTGCTCCGGGCGATCGTTTCCATGATCGATACGCTCATGCCCACGTCTTCGGCCGTTATGTAACTGCCGTTCAACATTTCCACGAAGTCACCAAATTTCTGGAACAACTCATCCGTTGCGGCGAATTCCGGCGTCTTGATGATGACCGCCTTGCCGCCACCGAACCTGAGACCGGCCATGGCATTCTTGTAACTCATGCCCTGTGACAGTCTGAGTGCGTCAGTGAGAGCCGCGTCATCGGAGTCATAGGCCCACAGACGACAGCCGCCTGCTGCCGGGCCGAGCACCGTCGAATGAATCACAATAATTGCCTTCAGGCCAGTTGACGCGTCGCGACAAAAAACGACACGTTCATGATCATCGAAAGCGGGGTCGTCGAAAGCGGCCATGATGTTCCTTTGTCAGGGTAAATTTGCCCGGGTCTGCTGCCTTGGCGCGCGGATTCTAGCACCGACGCAGCGGCAGGTCATTCGTGATTTCCCGTAACCTGAAGCGGTAAATACGGCTCAGTACGGTACGCCGACCGCCTTGCACAGAAACCGCATATAGGGTATCGCAACTTTAAACGCGGTCTCCACCTTCTGCTGAAACCGCGGATGCAGTGCGTCCTCGTGACTCAGATTCTTCACCGCAATGAAGTCCTTGCGCTGCAAATCCTCCAGCAACGGATGGGCTTTGTCGAAGCCACGCGGCGGACGGATTAGCGCTTCCCCGCCGAGAGCGAAATGCCGCCTGAACGCCTTGTCATCCCGGGTGCGTAGCCATTCTCCCTGTTTATCGTCGATGCGTTGCCGGATCGCCACCAGCGCCTGCGATTCAGGTCGCCACATGCCGGCGCCAAGAAACACCTGGTCCGGATCAATGTGTACATAGAATCCGGGCGAGTGCACGTCCCGGGCCTGCTCATGCCGAAACTGGATACCAACATTGGTCTTGTAGGGCGCCTTGTTTTTCGAAAACCGGGTGTCGCGATAGACCCGCATCAATGACCCACCCATGCGCTTCGGGATGGCCGTGAAATGTGGCGCTATTGCCTGCAGGGGATCGTGCATCGACTGGATGAAATTGAGGGCAATATCCAGTACCTGCGCCTCGTAGCGGGTTTTGTTGGCATTGAACCAGTCACGATCGTTGTTGTTTTTCAGCTCACGCAAAAAAGCGATGGTTGCCGGTTTGAACGTTGCGTACCTGGGTGTCGCCACTTCTGGCCCTCGTTAGACGTGGTTCAGTCGCTTTCCTGTCCCACAAACGGATGTGGGAACATAGCGGACTCATTTTCATCGTCCCGCGTTGTGCGGCAGGCTGCCGCAATTCTCTGCATCATGGACCTGTTCAGTCCACGGCTCTATCGCGGACGAACTAGCAAACTGCAATGCACCGGCGGGCGTGCTGGCGTTATTAGCCCCGCCTTATGGGCCGGACAGTGACCGTTGCAGCGCAAGCGCGTTGTCATTGCCAGGAAACCTCGCCACCAGTATCTCCGCTTGCGCCATTGCCTCATCGATGTGGCCCTGATCGCGCAGCATGGTCACCAATGACCAGTGGATAGCAAAATCCGTCGGAAAGCGGCTCTGCGCATCTGCCAATACCCTTACCGCTGCATTGCCCTCGCCAAGAGAATTCAGCGCAATCGCATGGACGAAAACATAACGGCTGTTATTCGGGTCCAGCGTCACTGCACGCTGTAATTCGGGCAGCGCTGCCTGCTGCCGGTCAGTGCGTACCAGCAGCAGGCCCAGGGCGTGATGCAGCGCAGCCTGGTCGTCGTCAAGCGTCAGCCCCACCCGCAAGATGCGTTCCGCGTCGGCCTCGCGTTGCTGGTGCCGATACAGGTCCGCCAGGTTGACCCGCGCCACAACTGCGCGCGGTTCCTTTTGCAGCGCCAGTCGATAGAACTGCTCTGCACGCTCCGAATCAGTGCTTTCACGAAAAAGATTGCCGAGATTGCCGAGGGCTTCCGGTCGTTCCGCGATGGCAAGCTGCGAATCGATGTATTCGCGTTCAGCACGCCGGAAGTTGACCTGCTGCGGCAGGGGCAGGAGGTTTCGGGCATCCGACAGCGCGCTGACCGCTTCGATTCTGACTGCCCTGAGCGGATCGTTAAGCAGGAATGCTGCCCATTCCACTCGCAACTCCGCTGGCAATCCGTCGAGGGAACGCAATGCGCCGATCCGCAGCAGCGGATCACCGCTGGATAATTCGCGCCGCACTGCGGTCATTGCCTCGCGGCTAAAAGGCTGGCGTAACAAGGTCAGTGCGGTGGCGCGCGCGATGCCTGGAAATGAATCGTTGTCGATGGCTTCGAGCAATTTCTCATTCGCGTTCGCCTGCCCGCTTCTACCCGCATGTATTGCACTGCCGTAATGTTCAGGGCGATCTTCGCCAAACCATTCCCGGATAGCGGCATCTGCCCACTCCGCCGCTCGTTCCTGATGACAGTTATTGCAGGCGTTCGGTGAGCCCGTTTCCAGGGTCAGATCGGGGCGCGGTATGCGAAAGCTGTGATCCCGCCGGCCGTCGATGACCATGTAATCGCGCGATGCCATATGGCAATCCACACATTCGACCGAGCCCGGTTCGTGGCGTTGATGTTCCGCTGTCGCAAACTTTGCCGGCAGGTGGCATGTGCTGCAGACGTTGCTGACCGCGCCCGATGCACGCAGCGTTACAGCATGCGGGTCATGGCAATCGCTGCAGGAAACGCCGGCCTCGAACATGCTGCTTTGCAGGAAGGAAGCGTAGACGTAGACCTCGTCCTGAATCTGTCCGTCTGCATGGTACAGGCCTTCCTCCAGCAAAGTCGGCAGATGCGTGTCGGTCAGCGGCAAACCGAAACGGTATTCGGAATCGATTATGGAACGCCGGGCGTGGCAACGGCCGCAGGCCTCAGGCTGCGCCGGCGGACGCAGGCGTAGCTCGCTGCGCTCCGCGATCCCGGTGTCGGGATTCATGACCCAGACTGCATTTTCACTATCGTCCAGGTCCGCCTGCAATCCGGAATCGCGCAACAGCGTGCCCGCAGCGGCGGCCGTGACGTGCAGCGATGCCGGTCCGTGGCAGGCTTCGCAACCGAGATTCACTTCCGACCAGGTCGTCGAAAATGTATCCGCCTGCAGATCGTAGTTTTTCTGCAGGTTGGTCGAGTGGCACTCGGCGCACATGTAATTCCAGTTCTGTTCGCGCCCGGTCCAGTGCAGCACGTCATCGTGTGCGATGAACTCGTCCGGGTACAGATGAAACCAGCGCTGCCCGCCTTGATCGGCGCGCCGCGAATCCCAGGCAATCGACAACGCCTGCAATCTGCCGTCCGGAAACTCGATCAGGTACTGCTGCAGCGGCGTTACACCGAAGGTGTAGCGGATCTCGAATTCCTGTAGTTCTCCGGCTGCATTCTCGGTGCGTACCCAATAGCGCCCGTCGCGCACAAAAAATTGACTGCTCGAATCAAAATAACGAAATTCCGCATCCGCGAAATCCCCAAGAACCGTATCCGGGCCAGCATGTTGCATGGCAAGGTCGTGGTGTGAGCCTCGCCAGCGTCGGAATTCCGTGGCATGACAATCAGCGCAAGTTTGCGAACCGACGAACTCGGGTACGGCGGTCGCCTGTGGTGATGTGGTTTGCGAAGACTCGCCGCAGGCACCCGTCAGTAAGACAAACAGTGCCGCCATGGCAGCAGGAAGGCTACGTCTCATGGGAAATTGCGATGGTTGGAAAGGCACAGATTCTCAATTACGGTGTACAACGCGCGCGCAGCAGCGATCGCAATACTCTAGTTAAACATCGCGAATATCGTGGCAGCGGTCTTGTTCGGGGAATCGCGGACATGTACTGAATCCGCGCGCTGCCGGCCCAGGCCGACCGCTATTTTGCTGTATTTTTCAAACGGCTGGAAAAAGCCCGTTATTCGGCCATAACGTTTTCCGCTTGCGGCCCCTTCTGTCCCTGGGTCACTTCCATCGTGACGCTCTGACCTTCTTTGAGTGACTTGAATCCTTCCATTTGAATCGCCGTGTGGTGAACGAAAACGTCCTGACCGCCCTCGCGTTCGATGAACCCAAATCCTTTATCGTCGTTGAACCATTTTACGGTTCCGGTAACTCTTTCGCCTGACATGTCTACCTCGTTTAAAACCCGCCAATCGCAACTGGCGTCTGATCCGCCGTACCGTTTGGCACGGCACGGTTATCTTACCCGCAAAAAAGGCCGGAGGCCCGCGATTTGAGGCCCAATTCCAAATAATTTGTGGTTATTACAAGCGAAAAGCATTTGTTCGCCGCAAAAAAGCACCCACAATGGCTATGGGGACAGTCCCCTTTTTCAATGGGGACTGTCCCCGTTCAGCAGGCAATCAACGACGTGCCACGAGCATCGACCGCTTGAGTTCGGCAACCGAGCGGCAACCCATAAGCAACATATCACGCTCCAATTCCGCCCTGAGCAACGACATCGCACGATCAACCCCGGCGGTACCGGCTGCAGCCAGTGCATAGAGATACATCCTGCCGCCTGAACACGCCGTTGCCCCCATTGCGAGCGCCTTCAATACATGAGTACCGCGCCTTATGCCGCCATCGACGATGATTTCGATCTGCCCGCCGACCGCATCAACGATTGCCTCAAGCTGATCGAATGGCGCCCTGGAACCATCGAGCTGGCGACCTCCATGATTCGATATCATGAGCGCGGTGGCCCCGATGTCGACGCAGCGCCTGGCGTCATCGACTGACATCACGCCCTTGATGGCAAATGGACCGCCCCACTCCGCAATCATAGCCGCAGCATCGTCCCAGTCGATGGATCGCTTAATTTGCCGGTCGATGTAGTCCATGATTGACAACTGCACCCCCGACCCCAGTTTGGTAAACCCCGAGATATTCGGCAGATCGAATTTCTCCCGGAGCAGGTAATTCACGGTCCAGCCGGGATGCGTTACAAAACTCAGCAGGCTCCTGAGCGTCAGTTTTGGCGGCGTCGTCATGCCGCTCAGATAATCTCTTTCCCGGTTGCCGGCAACGATAGTGTCTACCGTCAATGCCAGGGCATCAAAGCGCGCTTCCTTGCAACGGGCAATGAGATCGGACGTCAGCGCTGCGTCATGGTGCACGTATATCTGAAACAGTTTCGGCGCATCGTTCAATCTACCCAGTTCCTCGATGCTGCGCGTGCCGATCGTCGACACGCAGAACATGGTCCCCATTTCTTCCGCCACCCGGGCAATGGCACGCTCACCATCGTGATGAAACAGGCGTTGCATGGCGGTCGGCGAGAAAAATAGCGGCAGGCTGAGCGTTCGTCCCAGCACCGTGGTGGTCAGATCGACCGTTTCCACACCGGCCAACACGTTCGGCACAAGGTCATAGCTGTTGAAGGAATCAGTGTTGCGTTCCAGCGTGAACTCGTCGTCCGCGCCGCCGTCGATGTAGTGAAATATCGGCGCCGGCAGGCGTTGTTTCGCCACGCGGCGAAAATCCGATGTCTTGTAACAGTTTTGCAGGCGCAAAGTGTGGTCCGTTTTCGTGCTGTGCGGCGCGAAGCTTAAGCCTAGCATGCACCTGCCTGTGATGGCGGTTTCGTGCCAGGAACCTGATACCTGTACACGCAATCTGCTTGAACCCGTTGACGCTGGTGGTTGCCGCCCGGTACCTTGCGTCATTGACGACCTTGACCAGAGAACAGATGCGAACCGCGAATTACGAACTACCGATTGATAGCGACAGTACACGACGCACTGTCAGCGGGTGGCTGAAGCTGGGTCTGGTGTCGCTGATCGCCGCGGGCATTTTTTCGATCCTGTTGGTACTTGCCCGCACGCCTGTTGTTTCTGGCTGGATTCCGTTCATCGACTTTTTTCACGTCGCGCTGGTTGTACACGTCGACCTGTCTGTCCTGATCTGGCTGCTGGCAATATCCGCGGCGCTGTGGAGCCTGAGCACCAGCCGCGATCTGCCACACTGGGACCGGGCTTCGTTCTGGCTGGCGTGCATTGGCACTGCCACCGTGGTGCTGGCGCCGTTTCTCGGTGCAGGCACGCCATTGATGAGTAATTACGTGCCGGTGCTGCAACACCCATTGTTTTTCGCCGGCCTCGGTCTGTTTACGCTCGGCATTGTCAGTCACTTGCTGCGTTCCCTGATCAGCTATCGGCGCATCGGCGACGAACTGACTGGCAGCTCGGCATTGCAGGCGGGCATTTCGATTTCCGCCCTGATTACCGGTCTGACAATGCTCTCTGTACTCGCCTCGTACAGAGACTTGCCTGGTGACATGGATGGCCAGGTCTATTTCGAGTTCCTGTTCTGGGGCGGTGGACACGTCATTCAGTTCAGCTACACACTGTTGATGATGGTGTCCTGGGTGGTGCTGGCCTGCGCGAGCGGATGTCGCCTGGATCTCACGCCGCGGCTAACGCTGGTGTTCCTGATTTTCCTGGCGTTGCCGATCATTACCGTACCGTTCCTGTACCTGGCTCACGATGTGGTGTCGGCCGGGCATCGGCTGGCATTCACGGAACTAATGAAATATGGCGGCCTCTCCTGCCTGCCGCTGGGCCTGGCCGTGTTTGCCAGCCTGTTCAATGCCCAACAGTGCTCGGGTGAGGCGCATTACCTGCGTTCGTCGCTCATAAATTCGCTGATCCTGTTTGCGGCCGGTGGGATACTCGGTTTCATGATCGCCGGCCTGGACATCGTCATTCCCGCTCACTACCACGGTGCGACCGTCGGCGTAACCATCGCCTTTATGGGATTGACCTATTACCTGCTGCCACGCCTTGGCTTCGGCCCCCTGCCGGCGCGCATGGCATTTTGGCAACCCACTATTTACGGCAGCGGGCAACTCATGCATATCATCGGCCTAGCCTGGACTGGCGGCTATGGAGTCCAGCGCAAAACAGCCGGTTTGGCGCAGGGTGTCGACCGGGTCGGAGAAATCGCCGGCATGGGACTGATGGGTCTCGGCGGCCTTGTCTCGGTGATCGGCGGATTGTTGTTCCTGATCGTTGCCTGGAAATCGATGCGCAGGAGAGGCTGACAATGGAAATCCTGGTATTTACGCTGAATGCGATCGTCGTCTACCTGGCGGCGGACTGGATCGTCCGCGTGCTCGAACGGCAACGCGGTGGGGTGCTGAAACAAAGACAGGTAGTGTTCTTCGCCGTGTTTCTGTCGCTGGCGCTCGTTTCTTTCAATATCCTGCAGCGCATTTTTGCCAACACCTGAGACCGGAGAGTTCCGCGGGACGTTATCATTCGTGATGCGGACCCAGTTTGCCATGTAAGCGCGCGTCGAACGTTGCAAAATGCTCGGAGAACCAAGACGATAATTTCTCCTGCAGTAGCTCGAAGCCGCGCTCCCGGTCCGCCACAAATGCATCCATCAGTTCGCGAATCTCGTCCAGCAACTCTTCATGATCGTCTTTGTGAGCCTGGTACTCGGCATATCCTGCAGCGCGCATGATGCGTTCTTCCAGGGCAAAGTGCATGGATATTGCCGCATGGACATCGCCCAGGAATTGTTCGACCGAGTTTGCATCGCAGCGATCCTTCATCTCTTCGTGAATTTCGTTGATCAATTTGATCATCTCCTGATGTTCGAAATCCATCGAGTCGATGCCAACTGAATATTCCGCTTTCCACCTAAGCAAAGTCATGGTGTCACCTACTGAATTTTGAATCGCCGGCTCGTTGCATCGAAACCGACAAGCAGGTTCTGCCCCGGCGATATGACGAGATCGATTTCCTGCGTATAGTCGAACCCGGCCTGCCGGTCGGAGTCACGCATGCCGACAAACAAATTGTGCTCGCCGGCATCCACACGTATGCGCTGGTACACATTGGACTTGCCGTCCTGCCACAGTCCGCTGGGTTGCAGCAGAGACTCGTACAGTAGCTGCTGATCGATTTTCAACTGCACGAACAATGGATGCCTTCTGCGCGGACAATCGTCGGGCTTGCGCATATTGGGCGGCAGCTCGTTGAGTTCTTCCTGAGTAAGCCTGCGGCACTCGCCGATGCGCTCGCCGGCATGGGAAAAGGCCAGGGACACGATCGCCTTCTGCGGATCGAGTAAGGCGTAGCGTGGCCAGATCGAGAACAGCCCGACGACAACTGCAAACAGCGCATAGGCAACAATCTGAGAGACGTATTTCACGTGTCGTCTGCTCCTGTCCGGCCGACGGCCGCGCGAAATTCCGCCAGCTGGCGCAGCATATTGGACTGATTCTGCTGCAGGTCGCACCACGACTTGAGTATGCGACGCCTGTCGACCCTCTCGCGCAATTGCGGATCCCTGCGACGAGATATGCGCTGCTCGGTCCAGTCAGTGCCATAGCGGTAGCGACAGCCACCCTCGCCGCAGCCGCCCAGGAAAACACCGCGGGCGATATTGCGGCTCAGCATGAAATCAAAAAATGCAGGCGGTACCTGGCCTATGCATTGCACTTCAACGACGACTTCCCCCGCTTTCCTGAGCTTCGCTGCCGCAGCACGACCACTGCATGCAATCGCCACGATTCCATCGTCCCGCGGATCCAGCCGCATGATCTGTTTTCGCAATTGCGCCACTGGCAGCGCCGGTAGATCTATACCGGGAACGAGACCGCTGCGCTTACGAAACGGCGTGGCAGTTGGACAGGCGCCAACACAGATGCCACAACTGACACACAAATCAGCGTTGACTGAGGCTTCTCGCGCATAACTCTTACCATCGCTGCGCGGCACCATCTGAATTGCGCCGAACGGACAATCATCAGCACAACGCTGGCAGCCATTGCAGTTGTCGAGATCCACGCTGGCGGGCAAGGCTTTGCGGGCCGGCGGCAGCCACGGCGCCAGCACGATCAGTCCGCTGACAGAAACCAGCAGCAACCACACCCATCCGGGACACCAGGCTTGTACCAATGGATACGCATGCAAATAGAACCAGTCCAGTTGCAGATCCTGCGGCGCCAGGGCGAGATTGGCCTTGTTCTGACTTTGCGCCGGGAAGACGAGCGACAGGAACAGCAAGCTGAGCAGCGTGCCGGACATCAATGCGCGTGGCGGGTTGATCCGCGGCCCCGACAAGCGGAAAACATGCAGCCAGATGCCGAACACCAGGAAGATCGGCAGACCAATCAGGTGCATAAACGCCATCAAGGTAAAAAAGCGATCACTGAGCGCCGCGTCGCTCAGAAAATTGCCGGCCATGGGGGCCGTAAAAATCGGCACGCGGTCCAGCAATTCAGCTGATGTTATCGCCACGTACTGCGCCAGTTCGTCCCATACCAGCCAGTATCCGGTAATGCCGAGCGGAAATATTATCCACACCAGTGGCAGGCCGGTGATCCAGCTGAACCAGCGGTTCTGGCGATAGTTGTCGAAGGAAAACTCCTTCAGGAGATGCAGCAGCAACACCAGGATGGCCGCATCCGAGGCATATCGATGCAAGCTGCGCATGATGCCGCCGAGATACCATTGCTCGCGGCTCAGGTACTCAACGGATTCGAACGCACCGGACACACTGGTGCGAAAGAAAATCAATAACCAGATACCGCTGATCAGCACGATCCAGCAAAAGAAAATGGTCAGCGCACCGAGGTGATTCATCGGGTTGCTTGCCGGTGAAAACGCCCGGTCCAGCGGTCGTTGCAGGAGGTGTAAGCCGGCGCGGCCGGCTGTCTGCAATCGGGATAACAAAATTTACCCGAACGTCAGTCCGACCTGCCGGGCCGGAACCCGCGCCACAGGTAGATGATGACTGACAGTACGATCATGAAGCCGATGGCGATCTGGAAGAACAGGGACCGATCGAATTCGTAGCGGCCGGAGCTGGGATCATACACGGTGCAAAACAAGCGTATTCTGTCGAGCAAGCCGGCTACCAGGTGCCCCGCAGATTCCGGCCGGTTGAAAACCAGCTCCTTCAGTGGTTCCACCAGCCAGGGCAACTCGAACTTCACACCGTATACCTGGCGATAGACCTTGCTGTCCCGGTCGATGACGGTTACCTGGTTGATGTGATCAAATCCCCGTGGCGAGGGAAAGAACAGGAAACCGATGTCTTCGCTCAACGCGGCGATGGTCGCAGGCGTCGCGCTCAGGAAATGCCAGTTAGCGGCATCCACCCCCTGCTGGCGTGCGAATGCCCCCATCGCCTGCGGTGTATCGTTTAGGGCGTCGAAGCCGACAGTCAACAACTCGAAACTGTCATCTCCCAGCACCTCGCGCGCCGCCGCGTTCGCCTGGTCGAGGTGTTTGGTGGTTGTCGGACAGACATGATGGCAGGACGTGAATATCATGCTCAAGACGACTGGTTTGCCGGCAAAGTCGTGCAAGTTCACTGTCCGGTTCAGCCGATCGACAAACCGATGGTTGGCGACAGTCGTGCTGATCGCCGCCTGCGAAATTCCCAACGCGCGATCAGGATCATACTGATCTTCAAGCGCCTGCAGGCCGGACAGCGGTGCCATCAGCGCTGCAATGAGCACTGCCCGAAACCGTTTTCCCCGACTTTTGTTCAATCGCACAAATCCATGATCGCTGCATACTGACGCAACAACAAAGGGCGGGCAATACTGCCCGCCCTTCACCATCCGCCTCAGCGCCTATCGGGGCTACGACATCGGCCATACCGAGGCAAGATACTTCCAGTTGACCGCATAATAAAGCACGAATACCGCCAGGAAGAAGATCGCCAGCAGGAAGGTGCCTGGCGCGGCAAAGCCCCATTTTCCGGCTGCTGCATGGCCCCCTTGGGGCACAACGATGGGTTCGGCCCGGGACAAAATAGTGGTCGTGAAGCCATAACTCGACTCCGACTCTACCGGCTTGCCGAAGAACACCGACAGCACCGTGACCAGGATGAATATCGCACCGCCCAGAATGGCTGCAACGCCGGCAATGCCGACAATACCCATGAACGTGTAAGCGCTGGCCGGATAGTCAAATCCGAGCAGCGAATTGGTGAACGCCATATCCCAGTGACGCCGCTCGACGCCCAGCGTGCCGGCGCCCATCATCGACAGCGTGAATACTGCCATGCCGATGCCGAACAGGTATGGCTGCCATTTGGCCAGTCCGGCCAGCATGACCTGGCGACGAAACAGCACCGGAATCAGGAAATAGGTCAGTGACATGAACGCCAGCGTCGTGCCGATGACCACGGTGGCGTGGAAGTGCCCGGGCACATAGAGGGTGTTGTGAATGATGATGTTGATCTGCTCGGTGCCCATGACCACGCCGGAGATACCGCCGATAAAACCGAATCCGACCAGCGAAATGAACATGCCGGAAAATACCGGGTTGCCCCATGGCGCCTTGCGCAGCCACTCGAACAGTCCGTTGGTGAGTCCCTTGGCGCGTTGCGCCACCTCGATGGAACCCGGCACGGTCAGGCCGTGCACCATGCTGGCCAGCACGGCCAGGTACATCGCATAACTGGTGTTGAAAATTTTCCACTCCGAGCTCAGGCCCGGGTCAACCAGCAGGTGATGCGCGCTGGCGAGCTGTAGAAATGCGATATACAGGAAGAAAGCGGTGCGACTGACTTTTTCCGACAACGGTCGTGCTCCGAAGACGATAGCCGCGATGGCATACCAGACGGAGACATGGGCTGCGACATTGATCTGCTGAGATGAGTGTCCGAGAGCCCACCAGATGAGTCGGTACATGGCAGCATCGATGTGATTAATATATCCAAGTGACCAGAGGTAGGTTGGTACCAGGATGATTGCGCCGGAGGCAATCGTGAACACAGCAATGATACATGCGGTCAGCGCACCGAAAGTGACCAGGGGAATCGACCCTTCGTAGGTCTTTTCCTCTTTTGCTATGACGAGGGTGCCCAGGAAGACGAAACATCCCAGCAGGGCACCCACGGCAAACAGGATCAATCCGAGATAGAAATTGGGGTTGGCCGGCATGGGTACATACGAGGTCATCATGACCGACGCGTCACCATTCAGTACCGCCAAATTGTTCACCACGATACCGATGATCATGAGCGCGAACGCGAGCCACGCTATGCGCGGCGTCGCCAGGCGGCACCTCAGGAGTGTCGACGAACAAAAATAGAGAACCGCTATCTCGAAAGTGATGAGAAAAAAGATCAGCATATTGACGCCGTGCGTGGTCAGCAGCTGATAGAAACGGTCCGCCGGCAGCAGGTGCACGGCGGGCCAGCGTGTCAGTGTCACCAGTAATGCGGCGATGCCGCCCACCAGCAGGATGACGACCGCGACAACGGCATTCAGCCGCATCAGTGTCTCAGCCGGCTTGTGGAATTGCAGTCCGGATTCCGGGCAGGTTCTGAAAAGTTCAGTGCTCATTACTGCCCCTCCGTGACATAGATTTTGCCGACCATATTGTGGTGACCCAGACCGCAGTACTCGTTGCAAATGACGGTCTGATCACCCGCTGTATCGGGCGTCAGGGTCAGTACCATTTCATAGCCCGGCAGGATCTGGGTATTGATGTTGACCGGCTGCAGGGAAAAGCCGTGCTGCCAGTCCATCGAGGAGATGTGCAGCCTGTATGTCTGCCCTCTTTCGAACTCCAGCAGCGGCCACCATTGCCACAACCGTCCGAGCAAATAGACATCGCTGCCGGGTGGTGGATGGACCACCGGCAATTTTGAAGCTGTCTCCGTACGCACCGTGTACTGGTCGACCATCGCCTGGGTTTTGGCGAGAAATGCCTGTGGCGTGGTGCGATAGGCCTCGTTTGACAGGTTCTGTTTGCCGTAGATGTGCCAGAACGGCATCATGAAAAACATAAACAGGGACCAGACCAACGCTATCGAGATCCAGGTCCCTTCGACTTTGTCCAGCGGTTGCTTCCACCAGATGATTTCAGAAGGTGGTTGAATGGCGCTCACAATATCACCTCGCGACTGTGAATCAGTTGGTCACGGGGATAGTCACGATTTCCATGATTCCCCAAATGATGTAGAACACCGCTGGAACGACAACGCCGATAAACAGCAACAAGAAAGGGTTGTCGAGTACTCGCTGCATTACCGGAATATGAACTGATTCGCGTGCGCCGGAGGTTTCTTCATTCATGGCTACCGTCCTTTTGGCATACTTTGAAGGTGTGTGTGCCGTCGGCAGCATCCGACATGGATTGCCGCAGCCCCTATCGATTCGCTCCAAGGTTAGCGCCGTTAAGGCCTCGGCAACACTGGGGAAAATACCTAGATCGCTGCAGCGGTCGCGCTGCTAATCATGGGAAAAACGGGTAAGCTCCGCAGCGTGATGAAATACCTGATCAGTGCAATTGCCCTTGTCCTGGCGCTCGCCGGCTGTAACAGCAACAAAGATGCGCCGGCTTCTCATGACCGCAGCTACCGGGCAGTGGAGGGCGGCTGCATTCTGGACGAGGCCACCGGAATACTCTGGGAGGTCAAGAGCGACCAGCCCGGTTTACGCGACTGGCGCAATACTTACAGCTGGTTCAATCCCAACGAGTCACATGCTGAACTCGACTACCGCGGCACGCCGAACGGTGGCCAGTGCGCTGGCAGTGACTGCGACACCTGGGATTATGTACGAGCGGTCAATGCGGCCCGCCTGTGCGGATATTCCGACTGGCGGCTGCCGACGCGGGACGAGTTATTTTCCATCAGTGATCTGCGCAAAGCGGCAACGCCGCCGACCGTCAACCTCGAGGTTTTTCCTCACACCCAGGCAAACGAATACTGGGCAGGGAATGACTACAGTTTTCAGTTTGATGCGGCCTGGGCCTGGAATTTTTATTACGGTCATGATCGCGTGGACTGGAAGAAGTCAGAGAAATACGTACGCCTGTCGCGCGGCGAGGCGAAACAGCTAACACCGGTCAAGGAATGAGACTACGGTGAGAGCGATTGCCGTCACCTCGCTGCTGCTGGTGCTGGTGCTGGTATCGCTGTCGGCGTACCTACGTCTCGAGCATTCGGGCATCGGCTGTTCGCCCTGGCCATCCTGTTACGGCAATATCGGCAGCGCAACGGCACCGGGTGGCGCGGCTGATACCTATGCGAGACTGCTGCAGGAAGCGCGGCAACCCCTGGCCTGGGCGACCAAAGCGCATCGTCTGGTGGCCAGCGTGCTCGGCCTCTTAATCCTGTCGCTCAGCCTGCTGGCGCTGCTGCAGAAGCGCGATCGCGTATTGTCGCTCGCCTTGCTGGCCCTGACGGTATTTCTCGCGGTGCTCGGTATTCGTTCGGGCGGGCTGCATGACCCGGCGGTGGTGATGGGCAATCTCGGCGGCGGCTTCGCCATGTTGGGACTGCTGGGCTGGCTGGTATTGCGCGAACCGGCGGGCGATGGTGAGGTCCGCAATCCGCTCCACATTGCGATACTGGCGGCCCTGGCGCTCTCGTGCCTGCAGATCCTGGTCGGCGGCTTTACCAGCGCCAATTTCGCGGCATCAGCTTGTCAGACCCTGCCGGACTGCCACGGCAGCTGGTTACCGGGCGGCGATCTGCTGACCGCGCTGGATTTATCGCGCCTGCACCAGGTGGGTGACGGCGGCTTTGTTCTCGGCGGCCCGGAACGTGCCGACATTCACAAATTGCATCGCCTCATTGCCTCTCTTGCCTTTTTCGCGATACTGCTCGCGGCCGTCATGGCGATCCGCTCGCGCCATGATTTGCGGCGCACAAGCATCATTGTCATCACGTTGGTAACGCTGGAATTTGCCGTCGGGGTGGGTGCTATCGTAGCCAGGCTGCCGATAGGACTCGCGGTTGCGCACAACTGGCTCGCTGCGCTTCTGCTGCTCGGACTGCTGCGGCTTTACGCTGAAATCTGCAGAGGAGCGACACCGGGCCGGGCCTGACTACCTTACTGGTCACGGTTCTGTCTGGTCATGGTTCGTGCCTGTTATTATTGCCCGCCGCAAAATATTGAGGACCACGATCACGATGAATGCGTTAGCCACCGCCAGCGATCGCAGGGTAGCCAGCTGGCTTCTCATTTGCTGTGCGCTGGTGTTTGCCATGGTCGTCCTGGGCGGCGTCACCCGCCTCACCGGTTCGGGCCTGTCAATGGTCGACTGGCGTCCGGTCACGGGCATTCTGCCACCGCTGACTGAGCAGGAATGGCAACAGACCTTCGACCTGTATCGGCAATCGCCGGAATTTCAGAAAATCAATTCCGCCATGGATGTGGATGATTTCAAGGGCATCTTCTGGCTCGAGTACCTGCATCGCCTGCTTGGACGAAGCATCGGCATCGTCTTTTTGCTGCCATTCCTGTATTTCCTGTGGGCCGGCGCCATTCATAAACGCGACTGGCCGAAGTATGCATTGATGTTCGTCCTCGGCGGCCTGCAGGGCGTGCTCGGGTGGTTCATGGTCAAGAGCGGCCTGGTGGACAATCCACACGTCTCGCATTACCGGCTCACCGCCCACCTGGTCGCCGCCATCATTATTTATGCCTATATGTTCTGGGTCGCCCTCTCCCTCATGTATCCGCTGCCCGGGGGGGCCCGGCATCCGTGGTTCGGCAGGACCATCGCGCTCACGGCGATGATCTCGTTGACCCTCGTCTCCGGCGGCTTTGTCGCGGGGCTCAAGGCGGGCAAGATTTACAACACATTTCCGAAGATGGGCGATTACTGGGCCCCGCCCGGGATGTTCGCCCTCGAGCCGTGGTGGCGAAATTTCTTCGACAACATGGTGACGGTGCAATTCGATCATCGAATTCTCGCCATCGGCACCTTTTTACTTGTTTGCCTGTATTACCTGGCCATTCGCCGCAGCGGGCTGCCGGCGCGGCTCGGTAAAGCGGTCAACGCACTGTTGCACACGGCGGTGCTGCAGATCGCGCTCGGCATCAGTACACTGATACTGGTAGTGCCGACTTTCCTGGCCGCAAGCCACCAGGCGGTCGCACTACTGCTATTCACCGTAGCGCTTTATCTGTGCCACGGACTGGGGACTGGGGACAGTCCCCTTTCTGAAAGGGGACTGTCCCCTAGCTGATCTGTGGATAGTACTCATAGGCATTCGCACAGCGTTCTATCAGGATACAACTGTCATGGATAATCGCGTCACTTTCGACCAGGACCTGATCGTGCGCTACAGCGGACGGGGCCCGCGCTATACCTCGTATCCGACCGCGCTGCAGTTCGATGAGCGATTTACAACGGCAGACTACCGGCAGCAGGTGGACGAGAGCAATGCATCCGACCGGCCGCTCTCGCTGTACGTGCATATCCCGTTTTGCGAGACGCTTTGCTACTACTGCGCCTGTAACAAGATCGTGACGCGCAATGCCGAGAGAGTGCAGCACTACCTGCGTGCGCTTTATACCGAGATCGACATGCAGGCGGACTTGTTCGACGAGGGGCGCAGCGTGGAACAGTTGCATTTCGGCGGCGGCACGCCGACCTATCTCAGCAACGATGAGCTGCGCGACCTGATGCGGCAACTTGGTTCCGCCTTTGCACTCGACACTCGCGAGCAGCGGGAGTTTTCAATCGAAGTCGATCCGAGATCGGTGGATACGGAGTCGCTGGCCCTGCTGGCCGAGCTGGGCTTTAACAGGCTCAGCCTGGGTGTGCAGGACTTTGACCCGACCGTGCAGCATGCCGTCAATCGAATTCAGACGGCACAGGATGTCCAGGGACTGCTGGATGACGCACGCCGCGACGGCTTCAAGTCTGTGTCTTTCGACCTCATCTACGGCCTGCCCCACCAGTCGGTGCAAAGCTTTGACCGTACGCTGGCAGAGGTCATCGCCATGCAACCGGACCGGCTGGCTATTTACAACTATGCGCACCTGCCGGCGCGATTCAAAGGGCAGCGCATGATCAACGACCGCGACATACCGACACCATCAACCAAGCTTGCAATCCTGAGCCACACTATCGACAAACTGGATGCCGCGGGATATGTGTATATCGGCATGGATCACTTTGCACTACCCGGCGATGACCTCGTGAGGGCACAGCGAGACGGCTCATTGCAGCGGAACTTTCAGGGCTATTCCACGCACGCTGCCTGCGACCTGATCGGGCTCGGTGTCAGCGCCATCGGCAGTATTGGTGCGAGTTTCGCGCAAAACACGCCGTCGACGATCGAATACGAAGCGCTGATCGGCGAGCGCAAACTGCCGCTCAAGCGTGGCCTGGTGGTTGACGCCGACGATCAGTTGCGGGCTAAAGTTATCAGCGCGCTGATGTGCTACGACCATCTGAATTACTTCGATTTCGACCGGCAATACGGCATCGATTTTAGCGACTACTTCGCGCCTGAACTGCGCATGCTGCTACCGCTCGAGCAGGACGGGCTGGTAGCAATTGACGAAGAGGGCATCCGCATCAGCGGTAAAGGGCGCCTGCTGCTGCGCAGCATCGCCATGGTTTTCGATCGCTATCTCAGCAAGGAAGAAAACGACGGCCGTTTCTCACGCGCAATCTGAATCTCCAAAGATAAGGGGACAGTCCCCATTCGGGGACAGTCCCAGAAAAAACGGCCCCGTGAGGGGCCGTTTCTCGTGGCATACGCAGTTTGCTAGTTCTGATAGGAGAACCTGATATAGCCGACCCGGCCAGGCAGGTCGTGAACCACGTTACTCAGACCGATAACACCGCAGGCATCGCAAAGGGACGGATCCTCGTCGAAGAGGTTATTGAAGCCAATCGTGATGAAGATCGAGTCATTGACGATGCTCGGATTGTAGCTAACCTGCAAGTCGGTGAACATGACCGAGTCCAGGCTGCTATCCGATTCCAGCGTCATGTCGTCGAACCAGCGGAAGTGCATCGCACCGTTCCAGCGGTCCTTGTACCAGTCGATCCGCGTAACCGCGCGCCATTCCGGGAATGCCCGCTGGAAGGTCTCGTCCGTGTGCTGACCGGTAAGATCGTTGACGGTTATCGTGCCGTCAACATTAGTGATGCGCTCGATATACTCGTCCAGGTAAGTGGCATTGACCGTCAGGGTGAACTGGCCGGCGCGGAACTCCGGCGTGAGGTAAGTCAGCATGAAGTCGAATCCGGATGCCTCGATAACGCCGATATTCTGCAGCGGATTCTGCACCACGTCAGGACGTCCGGAACTGGTTCGCGGCGCCAGGAGGCACGAGACAGAAGCCGGGTCGCCCGTATTGACACAAGCCGTGATGACATCGCCGGGGTTCGGGCCTTGTATGGCATCGTCGATTTCGATGTTATAGAAGTCGATGGAGGTCGTAATACCGTCAGTCCACCCTGCATTGTCAGACCAGTTCGGACTGTAGACCAGGCCAAAGGTCCAGTTATCGGAAGTCTCGGCTACGAGGGTGTCGTTGCCGGCAGAAACGGCGGACAATTGCGGGTTGGTCTGTGCCAGATCCACTGGTACGCCCAACGCCGCGCAGTTATCGATGATGTTCTGCGGCTGTGCCCCGGTCTCCTGCCGTCCACCATCGGCTGCTAGAATGTTGCCCAAAACGTCCGCACAGGGATCGAGGAACGTAAAGTCCTGACGGGCCGAACCACCGAATAACTCGCCGATGCCCGGCGCGCGTAAGCCGGTGGAAACAGATCCACGAACTGACAGGTCCTCGACCGGCCGCCACAGCGCGCTGGCTTTGTAGGTCGATTCAGAGCCGGACGAGCTGTAGTCCGAGTTTCTTGCGGCGACATTCACCTCAAGGTAATCGGCAAGCGCCGCGCCGGAGATAAGCGGTATATTCAATTCCGCGTAGAATTCCGTGGCATCGAATCTGCCCACGGTCGAACCTGACGGTATGCCTGCAGTTTCCGATCTTTCAGCGACCGGGTCCGGCCGGAAGGAGCCGTCATGCTCGCGGTACTCGATACCAGCGGCAAACGCCAGCTCGCCGCCAGGCATGGAGACAATGTCGCCCGTGATATTGAAGGCGAAATCCTGCAAGGTCTGTTCGCTGAAGTCTCTCTGCACGAAGCCGACGAAGTCCAGCATCTCCTGCGTGATAGAGCCGTTGCCGTCCGGGCCCTGCCCGCCGAAGAAATTGAACGGTACGCAACCTGGTGTCGCGTCGCAGACCGCCGGATCGCCCATGGCGACCTGCAGCTTGGCTGCGTTGTGCGCCCCGAATTTTTCCTGGAAGCCACGGTTGTCGCCATAACTGGCCATCAGGTCCCAATACATGGTGCGGCTGCCTGCATCAAATTCTCCTTCCAGGCCGCCCGTAACCATGTAGCTATTGATGTCCTGGAAAAAACGCCGACCGCCCGACTCCAGGGGCCGGCGACCGAAGAATTCCAGCGTGCCATCTGCCACCGAGAGATCAATGCGATTCCC
>Ga0255058_10000673_pt1 | contig 19628 bp, 18 predicted proteins | sample Cases_109_9_MG_FD_188637 | JGI IMG/M metagenome (GOLD analysis project Ga0255058, IMG submission 188637) | Seawater microbial communities from Amundsen Gulf, Northwest Territories, Canada - Cases_109_9 | ecosystem: Environmental > Aquatic > Marine > Gulf | place: Canada: Northwest Territories... | reverse complement strand
AGGCCATAGGCGAACACGATCGGAAAAATCATCAGCCCGGCCAGCAATGCGACAATGGTGTCACCGACTGTGATGACCACCGACGATTTCAGCAAATCCACGTCTTCCGGCATATAGGCGGCATAAGTCAGCAATGCGCCGATGCCTACATTGACCGAAAAAAATGCCTGGCCTACGGCATCGAGAGTAACCTCGGGTGTCAGCTTGGAAAAATCAGGCTGGAACAGAAAGCTGACAGCCTGGGCGAAGTCGCCAGCGAACATACCGTAAATAACCAGGCCGATCAGCATGACGAACAGCGCCGGCATCATGAAAGTAACCGCTTTTTCGATGCCCGCTTTTACGCCCCGTGACACGATAAAGATTGTCAACGCCATGAAGGCTGCATGCCAGAAAATCAGCGTGCCGGGGCTGGCCAGAAACAGTTCAAACGAATTACCCACCTCGGCCGGACTCATGCCGGTAAACTGCCCGCTGGCAGTCTTGAAGACATACGCCATCGACCAGCCGCCGATAACGCTGAAGAAACTCAGTACCAGGAACAGGACCACGATGCCCAGCCAGCCGAGCCATTTCCAGTGCGGGCTGGCGCGTAGCTCGACGGCGACTTTTTGTAAGGTCGCAGGTGCGCTCATGCGGCCGTGCCGGCCGAGAATCATCTCGCCGATCATGACCGGCATTGCAATGAGAAAGATCGCAAGCAGGTAAACCAGGACGAAGGCGGCGCCACCGTTGGTGCCGAGCACGTACGGAAATCGCCAGATATTGCCCAACCCCACTGCCGCGCCGATGGCGGCAAGCAGGAATGCTGTGCGGGAAGACCAGTGTTCGTGAGTGAACGTGGACTGCATGCGGGCTCCTCTTCGTGTGAGCTTGACTGGGTTGCGATCGATCGCCGGCTGGCGAAGCTTAGCATCTCAGTCACGAAAACAATAACCTGGTCGGCATCAAATCTGTGGTTGCTCGTCTAAACATAAGCACCGGCAAGGTTGCGCAAATTCGCAAGCGCCCTACGGTTTCCTCACATGAAGCGCCGCACGATGATCGATCATTATTGTCAAAAGTGTTCATTCACAATGATCGATCCACGCGTTGTTGATATCCAACGGATATGGACTGCGCTTCACTGTTCGCGACATTGTGACTCGTGTTGCCGTTGTTACGTCGCGACATGTTTTTATGGTTATTCGGTTCGGAAGTCTCCCGGCAAAGGGAACATCGTCAGCAGTGTATGTGACCGTTGGTGCAACCGGACGTATTTGCTAGTCTGACCTGTATGAACGACTATCGTTACTGCATTCTCTGTCTCGCCGCGATCAGCGGCTGTAGCAATACTTCATCCGAAAATGTAACGACACAGGGTATTCACGCCGATATTGATGTTGTTGCTGACGGCTCCGGCATGACCGTCGTCGCTGCGGAGCTGGAAGTGGGCAGTGGCGGGCTTGGCCGTACGAGCCTTGAACTTGGCTCCGGCGACAGCCTGGCTGTCATGGCCAACGGCATTCAGAAAGCGATGACCGAGAATTCGTCAATCCTCGGGCAGTTCAGTTATACCGCGAGCTTTGACTTTGACGATGCCGACACGATGTTTACGGTATCGTTTTCCCGTGTCGGTGGTATTAGCGCCCCGGGTTCCAATGTCGTTTTACCCGATGGTTTCCTCGTGCAATCGCCGACAGCCAGTGATATTTATCGCACCAATGAGAACATTCGTATCGTGTGGACGCCTGCCGGCACATCGATTGTTCCAACGATCAATGTTTCGCTTTCCTGCACCCTGACCAGCGGATTGCACATGTCCGCCTTTGAGACCGTGAGTCTCAGCAGCGATAGCGGTGTGGCTGCCCTGCCGGTCGCAGCAGTGATGCCGAATGGTCCGCTGGATAGCAGCAGATTGTGCGAAGGAAGTGTTCATCTGCTGCGCTGGAGGCGCGGTAATCTGGATCCCAACTACGGCGAAGGCGGGCAGATTACCGCAGAGCAGTCCGAGCGCGCACAGTTCTTCGTCGATCCTGGTCCATAGGCCCGCGCTTACGCGGCAACACTCCCGGCGGCAATTCACTATACTTGGCGGGCCATGAGCGATACAGACAAAAACCTGTCGTGGGGGCCACACGATATCGGCGGGCAAACAGCCGGACCGGTGGATCGGGCCGAGCACGACACCGCATACTGGGAATGGCAGATAGACGCCATGCTGCGCCTCACGATGCAAAAAGGGCTGCTCGGCGATTTCGCCGAACTACGCGACGGCATCGAACGACTCGACCCGGACGATTACGAAAATCTTTCCTATTACGAACGTTGGTCGAAATCCCTGGCGGCCGCACTGCTGGCAAAAGGTGTGGTGACGCAGCAGGCGCTGCAGGATCGGGTTGCGATGATCCGGCAGCGGCAGGCGGAACAATGACTACGCCGCGTTATGCGGTCGGCCAGCGAGTTCGCATTACGGATCGCACGCCGCCGGTACACCATCGGGTACCCACCTATGCAAAAGGCAAGACCGGCATCATCGAGAGGGTGTGTGGTATGCATGGTCAACCGGAGCGATTCGTACCCGGGGACGGCAAGCCTTTCAGAAGGTTGTACCGCGTGCGCATTCCGCAGAGCGAGCTGTGGCATGCATACGAGGGTGCGCCTGGCGATAAGCTGGATATTGAAATCTTCGAACACTGGCTGGAGCCCGCGAAATGACGGACCATGATCATAGTCGCACCTTTCAACCCGATCATCCGGAGCCGAAGAGCGACGCAGCCTTGATTGGGCTGGCCTTGCGCGAGTTGCTGATCGAGGACGGCGTTTATTCTGCAGAAGAAGAGCAGGCGATGATCGCGAGGATGCAGGGTGCTTCACCGGAGAACGGGGCGCAGATCGTGGCGCACGCCTGGACCGATCCGGCATTCAAACAACGCTTGCTGGAAAACGCGGCGGAAACCATCAAGGAACTCGGATTCGATCTGTCGCCACTCGAGTTCACGGTTATGCAGAATACGGATACGGTGCACAATGTCATCGTCTGTACACTTTGCTCCTGCTATCCGCGCACGCTGCTCGGTATGTCGCCGGCCTGGTACAAGTCGAAGAATTACCGCGCGCGCATGGTACACGAACCGCGCCTGGTTCTTGCAGAGTTCGGTGTTGAGATGACGGATGAGGTTGAGGTTCACGTGCACGACTCGACTGCCGAGCTGCGCTACATGGTACTGCCGCAGCGACCTCCGGGCACTGACGACCTGTCCGAGTCAGAGCTTGCAGCGCTGGTCACCCGCGACTCCCTGATCGGTACGCATCGCGATCTGGGAGCGCAAGGCTGAGCAGTCCGCAGTCCCGGTGGAACATCGGTCTGCTGCGATGACTTATTGCATCGCTGTTCAGTCGACCACAATATGCGGATCGAGTTCGCCGCCACCGTCCAGGCCAACATAATACTTGTAGGTATTACCACGCTGTGCGTCACCGCCGATGGTGATTGTGACCTTGCCGTTGTTTGAGATTTTTATCGTGCCGCCGGCAAAAGGCGCGCCCTGCTTAAAGTTGACAAAAAATTTGCGCGCCTGACCCTGCATCATCCATTCGACTTCGTCGTCCAGGCAGACGTGCAAACTGTCCTCGTCCTGGTCATTGCGCATAACCGCACGAGGGGCGTTATCGTGGACCCGGATCTTGATCTTGAAGGATTGCTTGTCGCGATCGCAGGCATCGTCCTGGGCCATAGGTGAATTATTTGACGGCGCAAAGAGGGCTGCGGCGATCAGCGGCAGCAACGAGAACTTCAGTTTGTTAATCATGCGATTCTCCTGTTGTCTTTTTTGTCTTGTTTTGGCAATTACCGCTTACCATCGGCCACAAGGCGCTTGAACCTTTCCTGGCCCCGCAACGAGCGGAGCCCGGGATCGACAGGCAGCAGGTCTGTCTGATATTCGAGTTCGATCGCGCGTTCCAGGGCGAGCAATGCCTGATCCGTGTCGCCGAAATGCGCGTGAATCAAGGCACTATTGTAATGCACATACATATTTTTGGGTGCCGCAGTAATGGCCGCTGCATTCATTGTGCGTGCTTTTTCATTCTTGTCGATGCGGGAATAGAAATAGGCAAGGTTGGATACCGTATCCATATTCGACGCATTGACTTTGAGTCGCTCCTCCCCGAACGCTATGGCGCGGTTATAAGCGACGTCGGCGACCTGCTTTTTCCCGTCGGCGAAGTAGTACGCATCCGCAAGGTTTCCCCACAGGCGGTAGTCCATCGGTGCCAGAGCGACGGCCTGTGCATATTTGTCAGCGGCCAGTTCGAATTTCCCGAGGTAGAAATACATCGTGCCGGTATTGGAGTATGCGCTCCGGGTCGGCTTGATCGATAGCGACTCCTCCCACGCTTCGGCTGCTTTGGAAAGTTCTCCGGCCAGGTAATAGGCGGCACCAAGATTATTGAGTGCCTGAGAGTCATCTTCGGCGCGATTCACGAAGATCCGATAAAACTCTGCCGCTTCCAGGTAGCGCCCGTTATCAAACAGAAAATTACCCATCGCGTTAAAGCTTGCCCAGTAACTGACGTCGAGCTCGATCGCCTTCCGCAAGTTGGCTTCGGCAACTGCCGGTTGATTCAGTTGAATGAAATTACTGGCAAGACCGATATGCGCATCAGGTGAATTCCTGTCCGACCTCAGCGCGTGTTCGTAGGCATCGATCGCCTCGGCATGTTGGCCGGACTCGTCGTACAGGCCGCCAAGCGCGAGATAAACGTCGCTGGATGAGGCGTCGCGATCCAGCGCCTGATTGCAGGCGTCCCTGGCCTGTGCAAACCGGGCGGCGTCGTTATACAGCCGGTAACTTGCGAGGTGGATCTCACACAGAGCGGCGTAAGCTTTGGCGAACTTCGGATCGATGGCAATTGCTTGCCGCACAAATCCTTCTGACAGGCCCAGCGTGACCTGGTCCGCTGGCTGCCGCAGGTAGTCGATCGCGCGCAGGTACAGGTCGTAGGATTCGACACTCTTTGTCCCGAGATTGGCCAGCCGGCGTTCCGCGGATACCGGCAAGACCACATGCAGTTGGCGTGCAACCTGGCGTGCGATGTCTTCCTGGATAGTGAAGACGTCTGAAATTTCTCGCTTGTACGTGTCCGACCAGATCTCCGAACCATTGCCACCGTCAATGAGTCGCGCCGTGATCTGTACCTGGTCCTTGAAGCGGCGAACACTTCCCTGCAACACCACTTCCGCGCCGAGGCGCTTCGCGATCGTCACAACGTCTGTTAACGTATCCGTCACCTGATAACTGGTGCTGAGGGCGACCACGGTGAATTCGTTCAGACGAACGATCAGGCTGCGAATCTCCTCGGTCAGACCGTCACTGAAATAGTCCGCGTCCTCGGAGTCGCTCATGTTGACGAACGGCAGGATGGCGATGGAGCGGCGGTCCGGTTCCCAGAAATTTTGTGACAGGTAATAGAGGCCGTAGCCGCTGCCGGCCGTGATACCTGTGACCAGCAGGACGAATGGGAGAAAAGCCAGCCGGGGCGCGCCACCGGCTGTCGCTTCATGACGAACGATGCCGCGCACAGTAAATTCGTAAGCCCAGGCCAGCACCAATATCACCGGAAAACCGGTGACAACCAGCACGATCAGCACCGTCATGGCGCTGTCCGGAATGGGCAGCCGGTCAAAGGTAACGTCGGCAACCTGCAGCAGCATCCAGGCAACGACGCCATACGTAACCATGGCGCGAAACACGCTACGGCTGCGCAGTTCCTGAACCAGTTGATCGAAGCGGATTTTCATGTCAGTTAAGTCTGAACGCACCTTGTCGTTGCTGTTATTATTATGAAAAGTGAAGAAAATCAAGCATTTCAGACAGACATCGAATGATGCCTCAAATGCGCTTTCAATGCACTAGAATGATCCGGTGACCTGTCCAGACCCAAGCGAAACCAGGCTTGCAACCTTGTCGTTGCTCTTGCTGTTAGGCGCCTGCAGTGGCCGACCGGTGGGCTCGGAAGCTGCCGCCAGCGGCGGACCGGCGACCATCAGTGGCACGGTGAGCTACCATGAACGGGTCGCGCTGGCGCCCGACGACACCATCAGGGTCGTTCTCGAGGATGTGAGCCTCGCCGACGCAACTGCGCCGGTGCTGGCCGAGCAGATGATCGCTGGCGCCGGCAAGCAGGTGCCGATTCCCTTTACACTGACCTACGATACCGGTTGGATTCGCGACAACCACCGTTACGCATTGCGAGTGCAGATTCGCTCCGCGAACGGCGTTCTGCTGTGGACCACTGATACTACGCACCCGGTCATAACGAATGGCGGGGCGACGGACGAAATCGAAATTCGCCTGGTCCGCGTCAATGCGGCCAGTGCCGATTCGGCTGCGCCAAAACCGGGTCAGACGGCAGTGTTCGACTGCAACTCCAACGGGGGTGCGTTCAGTTTCACTACCCGCAACGGCCCGGGTGAAATTGCCCTCTGGTTACCGCCGATGTTCGGCAAACCGTATCTGGTCCTCGGTCAAATCCGTTCGGCCAGTGGCGCACGATACATGGGCGAAGGCGTATTGCTGTGGAACAAAGGCGACGAAGCGCTGCTCGACGTCGATGGCACGCAGTTCAGCGGCTGCGTCCTGAATCGCCGCAGTTCAATCTGGGAACACGCGAAGTTGTCCGGCGTCGATTTTCGGGCCATCGGTAACGAGCCGGGCTGGCATCTGGAGATTCGTAACGAGGACAGCATACGTTTCGTGTACGACTACGGACAAAAAGAAGTCAAAACGTCAGCGCCGAAGCTCGAAGTTGACAACGAAAATCGCCGCGCAAGCTATTCCGTCGAAACCGAAGCAGACAAGCTTGAAGTAACGATTGTCGGTGAACCTTGCAGCGACACGATGAGCGGCGAGGGGTTCGAGTCACGAGTCACTGTGATATTGGACAACCGGACCTATCACGGCTGCGGACGTGCGTTGCACTGAGAATGCGCCGCTCCCGCGCGTCTGAAGTCGCTGAACATGCAAGCGCAGATCGATGAGTTCATCTCCCGGCAAGCTTTGCCGGAATATTACCGGGACGCGATCGAACAATATTTCCTGCCGCTTGCCGACTGGATAGTCCGCAACAAACCGCAACAGGGCAGCGGTGTCCTCGGCATCAATGGTGCCCAGGGTACCGGCAAGTCTACGCTGGCGGCGCTCTTGAAATTGCTGCTGGAGTATCGTAACGGCTGGCAGGTGGCCGTTCTTTCAATCGACGATTTTTATCTGACGCTGGCCGAACGCGCGGTACTTGCCGCTGAGTTCCACCCGCTGCTGCAGACCCGCGGCGTTCCCGGAACCCATGATGTGCCGCTTATGCTGCACGTGCTCGATCAGCTGCAGAACCTGCAGGCTGACCAGTCACTGCTGCTGCCACGCTTCGACAAGAGCCGGGATGATCGTGCCGATGAGTCAACATGGTGTGCCGTTCCGGGTCCGCTGGATCTCATCATCCTCGAGGGCTGGTGCGTTGGAACAATGGCACAATCCGCTGCGGCACTGACAGAAACAGTAAATGCACTGGAGCAAGAGCAGGATCCGAGCGGTGCCTGGCGTAGCTTTGTCAACGATCAGCTAAGACAGCGTTACGCGGAAGTATTCTCGCGCCTGGACAAACTGGTGTTTCTGCAGGCGCCGGATTTCGATGCGATTTACCGCTGGCGGCTTGAGCAGGAAAGAAAATTGCCGGATGGATCGGCAGTGATGGACGAGGTGGAGATTGCGCGTTTTCTCCTCCACTATGAACGGCTGACCCGGGCCAGCCTGCAGCATATGCCTACCGCAGCGGACGTCGTACTGAAGCTGGACCGTGACCATCGCTGTGTCGCAAGTTACTATCGGCAACAGTAAACAAACAATTATCGGGAATGGGGAGAAACGGATGAAACAGTACGCATATTGGGTGATTGTGGTACTGCTATTGGGTGCGGCCGCTAATGCAGAGGAGGATGAAGCTGCAGAAGAAGCGATCGCCGAAGAACCGCAGGCAGAATCGAATACCACGCAACACAGTGTGCGAATCAACGGTGTCAGCATTCGCTACGCAGCGACGGCGGGGCTGGCCCTGATTTATAACGACGATGAGGAGCCGATTGGCTCGTATGGTTACACCGCGTACACCAAAAACGGCGTTGACGATCCCGGCAAGCGCCCGCTCATGTTTGCCTACAATGGCGGTCCCGGCTCCGCCTCGATCTGGTTACACATGGGCGTGCTCGGGCCACGCCGTATTCCCGTTGTCGATACCGAGGTAACCGGTCCGGCGCCTTTCGGCGCGGTCAATAATGAATACAGCATCCTCGACGTTGCCGACCTCGTGATGATGGATCCGGTCGGAACCGGCTACGCCAAACCGGTTGCTGAGGGCACGGGTGAGGACTTCTGGGGAGTAGATGCGGACATCGATGCGGCGGCGCAATTTATCGCGCGATTTGTAACGGACAACAATCGCTGGAATTCACCGAAATTCGTACTCGGTGAAAGTTACGGCGGAATCAGGACCGGCGGCGTCGCATACAAGTTGCTCACAGACCACGGCATGGGACTGAATGGCGTTATCCTCGTTTCGCCGTTCATGGATGCGGCCGCCGCACGCGACCGTTTTGCGATAGACCTGCCGTACGCGCTTTACCTGCCGACCCTCGCGGCGACTGCATGGTATCACCATGCGCTGGCCGACCGGCCTGACGATCTGGTTGCGTTCGTCAGGGACGTCGAGGCGTTTGCGGTCAACGAGTATGCGCCGGCACTGATGCAGGGTACCACCCTGTCAGCCAGTGCTCGCGCGAGCGTGATCGCCAAGCTGTCCGGGTACACCGGCCTCAGCGAGGAGTACTGGGATCACTCAAATTTGCGGGTCAACCACTTCCACTTTACGCAGGAATTGTTGCGTGATCAGAATGTCACGGTCGGGCGCATAGATTCGCGTTTCAAAGGGCGGAGCATCGATCGGGTTGGCGCCACCATGCAGTACGACCCGTTCATGGCCGGGGTTGGTCCGGCCTTTAACGCCGGTTTCATGCACTACTACACGAACGACCTGGGGTTCAAAAAGGAGCGGAAATATGTGGTGTCAGGCGGCTTGTTCAGGGATTGGGACTGGTTGCATACCCTGCCGGATGGTCAGGAAACGCTGATCACCAATACCGCGATTGATCTTGCCACGACGATGACCCTGTATCCGCACATGAAGGTGCTGGTGCAACAGGGTTATTTCGATCTGGCGACACCCTTTTTTGTGCTTGACTACGTACTGAATCATATGGACCTCGACGCTGAACAACGTGGCAGGATCGAGGTGGAAATGTATGAGGCCGGTCACATGATGTATGTGCATCCGCCATCGCTCGAGAAATACAAACAGGACCTTAGCCGATTCGTGCTGGAGAATGATGGCCAGAATTAATCGCGTGCTGACTGACGCTCCTGAATTGCGCTAACGGTGCTGCTAATGCTGAGTGCCAGCAAGGTCTGCCCGGCGTAGTAGAAAGGCAGCCCCCAAACGTAATTCGGGAAGCCAGTGTGTACAAACTGCCCTGCCGCAACCGACAGGTCCGATAAATAGAACAGGACGGCACCGAGTGGAATCAGGGTGGTGGCGCCATTGCCCCTGGCAGCAACGGATGCAATCACCATGACGCTGATAACCGCGGTGTAAACCCTGACGGGCAGCAACATATCATCGGCCACATGCGGCGTGAGCCAGGCAGACGCACTCATTGAAGCGAGTGCAACGGGAATAAGCGCAACAAATAACCAGTTGCGATTAAGTCCAAGTGAAGCGAACGCTGAAATATAGGCGACATGCGCGATCAGGAAACTGACCAGGCCGAGCAAGAAAAGCTGCGGAGCGGCGCCGAGCAGGAACAGGTCGCCGAACCAGGAGAAAACAAGACCTGCCAGAATGATTCGGCCATAGCGGGCCCGGCCCGCGCCACAGGACAGTGCAATTGCCAGAAACGTGCTGGAAGCCAGCATTTTGCTGGCGATTACGCCGCTTCGCAGTTCCGCCAGCAAACTGACAATCAGGGCGAGAACGGCAACAAACAGGACCGCGATCAGCGCCTGGGTCGTGGACCGCTTCATCACGAAAATCGCATCAGCCGTCGCCGTCATCGACCTCGAATTGCCCGGTCAGGCGCCGCCATACGTGCGACCAGCTCAAACCGATGGCGAGCAATGCCGCAACGCAAACGAGGATGATCCAGCTCAGTTCGGAAACGGAATTTATATCCAGCAAGCCGAAATCGATAGACAGCCACACAAGCCCGCCCAGCAACGCACCCCCGAGCAACAAACCTATCGGCCCGAGGGACCGTTGTGTGGCTGCGAGCAGCATCACCCAGCCGATGAGCAGCAATACGCCGGTAACAAAATGCTCGGCCCCGAGCGTGCCTGCTGCCATGCTGCTTTGCAGCCAGTGATAATAGGACTTGCCGGCCGGGTTATAGGTGGCGAGGATCAATGCAAGGGAGGCAGCAAAACGCCACAAAAAGCTGAACAGGTTGAACTCGCGGGACACCCGGCCTGTCGTTTTTCTCCGTGCCCCAGTGGTGTTCATTCAGCTACCCGCAGGACTCCCGGCGGCCTGTTCTTGTCGCAGTTCCGCAATACGTTCTTGCACTTCGTTAAATAGTTTGTCCCGCAGACCAAGCATCTTGAATAGCTCGACCACTACAAAAAAGGGTGCGGCAAGATTCGCCTGTATCGGGTGCTTTATCAGGACCGGCATCGATCTTTCTATTGCATGACCGATGAATTGCGCCAGGTAGCCGCCAAAAAACGCTGCTGCCGCGATGGTCCCGGAGACGTCGAGCGGCAGTTCGCCGAGCATCGCAGCCAGCATCGCGATCAGCCAGCTGAGTATCAGGAACGCCACGCTGAATAATTTATCCAGGGTGAAGTAAAAAACGGACATGCCGACAACCAGTGCCTGTGCCAGGTCGAATCGGAAATCGACGATTTCGATCGAGACCCAGCTCAAGGGAATCAATACGCCCAGCATGATCGTGGGGATACCCACCATGTGTACGGTGAGGTTGATCGGGTGCTGGTGGGAGGCAGCGTATCCGGTCAGCATGTCCATGAGCCTCGAGTTTGATGGGTTCATCGATGTGCTTCTCTAATCCTGCAAACCGCAAATTTACCACGGGCGCCGTATCGAATTTCGAAAAAACGGCTCAACCGGGTATTGGCTGCGATATCATCGGGGGAAAATGAACCGGACCTGAGCATGGAATTCGTCCCCTTCGACCTCGAGTACACGCAATCCCTCTGGGAGCAGAGGGTAGATATCAACCTGACGGAGAGCGGCGTCCATCCGATGCGCTTGGCGGAGTTGCTGGACGGCGACGACGGCAAACTTGCTGAAATGATGTCGACCGAAATCAACTACCCGCACGTCAACGGCAATCCGGAACTGCGCGAAAGAATCGCCTGCCTGTACCCAGGTGCGGCGATCGAAAACGTGCTGGTGACGGTCGGTGCTGCGGAAGCAAACAACATCGTCATGCAGACGCTGCTGGAACCCGGCGATGAGATTGCCTGCCAGTCGCCAACCTACAAACAGGTGTGGGGAATTGCGCTGAATCGTGGTCACCTGGTACGGCCGTTTCACCTTCTGTCACGGGAGAACTGGGCGCTCGATGTCGACGAGTTGAATCGGCAGGTCACGGACAAGACCCGCATTATCGCGTTGGTGAACCCGAACAACCCGACCGGCCACATAATGACCGACACGGAAATGGATGCGATCATCGCCGCCGCGGAGCGCGTCGGTGCCTGGATCCTCGCGGACGAGGTTTATCGTGGCGCGGAACGCTTGCGCGAAGACGAGACGCCGTCCTTCTATAACCGTTATGACAAAGTGCTGGCCGTGGGCAGCATGAGCAAGGCCTACGGTCTGCCCGGCTTGCGCATCGGCTGGGTCGTGGGTCCACCGGACATACTGGAGAACCTGTGGCGACGCCATGAATACACCGCCATAACGGCCAGCATGTTGGGCAACCATCTGGCCGCTCATGCGCTTTCTCCTGCCGTGAGGCCACGGCTCATAAAACGGGCAAGAGACTATATTCGAAACGGCTACCCGGTACTGCAGGCCTGGATGGACAGTCAGGACGGGCTGTTTACGTACACGCCACCGGAGGCGTCCGCGGTGACCTTCATCCGCTATCACCTGGATGTGAATTCGACCGAGCTGATGGAAAAACTGTGCCGCGATGCTGGCGTCTTTGTTGGCGCCGGGGACTCATTCGGTATGGACTACCACCTGCGTATCGCCTTCGGTCAGGACAAGGCCGTGCTCGACGATGCATTCGCCCGCATCCAGAAGACCCTGGAAACGTATCGTTGAAGATCCTGAACCTGAAGCAGATAAAATCGGCCCTCCGGTCGGTCGATCTGATGCCGGAAATCGAGACCGGCTTCGTGGCTTACAGCGAGGGCAGGGCGGTGGTGCCGCCGGTTGGTGAGCTGCTTATGCAGGACCCGCCGGGCGACGTGCATATCAAGTATGGTTACCTGGCCGGTGACGACTATTACGTCATCAAGATAGCGTCGGGATTCTACGAGAATTCGCTGCTCGGTTTGCCGTCCAGCAACGGCCTGATGTTGTTGTTCAAGCAGAAAACCGGTGAGCTTTGCTCAGTGTTGCTGGATGAAGGTCACCTGACCGACATTCGGACAGCAATTGCCGGCGCAATTGCAGCCAAGTACCTGGCGCCGGCAAACGTATCCTGTATCGGCATCTTCGGCACTGGCATCCAGGCGCGGCTGCAGTTGCAATACCTGAAACCGGTGACGGATTGCCGCGAAGTGGCCGTCTGGGGTCGCAATCAACTGAAACTGGACGCATACCGAAAAGACATGTCGGCATCGGGTTTTTCCGTATCTACGACGCTGGATGCGGCCGAGGTGCTGCAGCAGTGTAATCTGATTGTGACGACGACCCCGGCCACCGAGCCGGTACTCACCTGGCCTACCGACATCGATCACGGCGTGCACATCACCGCTGTAGGGTCCGACACGTCACACAAACAGGAACTGGATCTTGCGACCATGAGGCAGGCGGACCTGGTCGTGGCAGATAGTATCTCGCAATGCATCACTCGCGGCGAGATTCACCATGCGCTGCAAAATAACGTGATTCCGCAAAGTGACATTGTCGAGCTTGGCAATATCATCTCGGGAAAAATCGTCGGAAGAGTCTCCGACGATCAGGTGACAGTGGCCGACCTGACCGGCGTGGCGGTGCAGGATATTCAGATCACAAAAGCCGTGTTCGAAGCAGCCAGCAGCCAGGGCCCGCTCCCACAAGAGTAAGTCAACAGAATCACCTGTAGGAGCGTCGCCTGCGGCGCGATTCTCATCCGGACAGTGCGTCCTCATTCGTAGCGCAGTGCCAGTACCGGCCGCGCGTTCGCTGTGCGTCCCGCCTGCAAGGCGATGGTCAGCCACGCCGCGGCTAGCGCGGCGACCGCGCTGGCTACAAAAAGCCACGCCCATTCGCCGAACGGTGCTTTGTAGACAAAACGATTCAGCCAGTTATGCATGAAGTAGTAAGCAACCGGCCAGGCGAGGATGTTTGCGATCAGCACCAGTTTGGTGAAATCCGAGGTCAGCAGTAACACGATGTCGGATACGGATGCACCCATGACCTTGCGAATGCCGATTTCCTTGGTGCGCCTTTCGGTGGTGAATGACGCCAATCCGAACAGGCCGAGCGTTGCGACAAAGATCGCAAATGCCGCAAACATGCCGAACATCTGGGCCTGTCGGCCTTCCGAGCGATACAAAGCATCGAAGCGGTCATCGAGAAACCCCCAGTTGACCGGATCCGCCGGCAGCACGCGTGACCAGACCTCTTCAAAATGAGCGATTGCGTCGCCGGGGTCGCCGGCAGCGACCTTGATCGAGACGCTGCGGCCATAATTCTCGTTGGGCTCGGCGTAGACGGTGGCCTTCATCTCGTTGTGCAAGGAGGCGAAATGAATGTCCGGGACGACGCCGACCACCTCTCGATCGACAAAGGTATCCAACTCGCGGCTCATCGGCTGACGGATGATTTTTCCTACTGCCTCTTCCACCGTCCAGCCGAACCTGCGTGCGGCGGATTCATTCAGGATAGCGGCACCTTGAGTTACCGGGTTCTCATCGGTCGGCATCTCCACTCGACGCTCGTTCTCCCTGAATGCGCGGCCCGCCAGGAATTCGACTCCATAATGATCGAACCACTGGTAGTCGACCTTGATATCGGACAGGCCGAGCACCGAATCCATCGTAACCTGCTCGCCTTCGGCGATATAGCCTGAGCCGTCGAGGTTGCGCATGCCGGGTACTCGTGACGAGTAGACGACCGAGAGAATGTCGGGATGCGTTTCCAGCTCCGCTTTCAGTGGCTCGTAGGTTTCCCACAGATCGGCAAAAAATGGCAGCCGGGTCACGATGTTGCGTTCCTTGTTATACCCGAGGTCGAAGTTGCGCGCGTACTGCATCTGCGCCACCACTACGCCGGTTGCGATCAGCAAGGCGATGGATGTGGCGAACTGGAACACCACCAGTCCCTTGCGTAACCAGCCCGAACCGGAACCCGAGGCATTGCCCTTGAGCACCTCGACCGGACGGAAGTGTGACAGGTAGAAAGCCGGGTAGCTGCCGGCCAGCAGTCCAACCAGCAGTACGCCGAGTGACAAAATCCCCAGCGTTGCCGTATTCGTCAGCGAGAACGTCAGTGGTTTTTCCAGGAAAGCCGAGAAAAAGGGCAGCACGAGTTCAACGAGCGCCACTGCCAGCAACATGGCGCAGGCCGTCAGCAAAATCGACTCGCCCAGGAATTGGATGATCAGCTGGCTGCGCCTGGCGCCGACCACTTTTCGCACGCCGACTTCCTTGGCGCGCTGGGTGGAGCGAGCGGTGGTGAGATTCATGAAGTTGATGCAAGCGATCAGCAGCACCACCATCGCTACGGCCGAAAATGTGTAAACAATGGCGCTGCTGCCGTTGGCTTGCCACTCGCCGTCGCGATTCGAAGTCAGGTGAATCTCGGTCAGTTTCTGCAGGCCGAGGGCGTTGCCCTCGCTGTCGCCTTCACCGCGGTGCTTGTCGAGGAAATCGGGGAAGCGTGATTCCAGGTCATCCGGGTTATACCCTTGCGGCAATCGCAGGTAGGTGTAGTAGTTGTTACTGCCCCAGTTTTCCAGCTGTTCCGGGCCCATCATCATCGGGATCGCCGCCATGGATCCGAGTAACTCGAATTTCATGTGGGTATTGTCGGGCAGGTCCTCGATAATGGCGGTGATGGTCACGTCTACCTGTCCCATAAAGCGTAGTGTCTGGCCCATCGGGTCTTCGTCGCCGAAGTAGCGCTCGGCGGCGCGGCGCGTCAGCACCATGTCAGTCGGCCGCGCCAGCGCGGTGTCCGGGTCGCCGCTGATAAATTCGAGGTTGAAGAACTCGAATACATTTTCGTCTGCTATTGCGACGCCCTCTTCAGTAAATATCCGCTCGCCACGGGCAATCGTCGCCGAGCCGGTGGCCAGCAGCCGGGTAATGTCTTCTATCTCCGGAAAGTCCTCCATGAACAACGGTGCGATAGGCGGGGCGACCGCCGCCAGTTGCAGATCGTTGCTGTAGAAGTCCCGGGTTACCCGGTAGATGCGCTCGGCGTTTTGCCAGTGCTTGTCGAATGAGGTCTCATAAAGCACGAACTGCGAAATAATGATGCAGCAAGCCAGGCCGATCGACAGCCCGATAATGTTGATGGCGCTGAACAGCGGATTGCCAACGATGTTGCGCCAGGCAATTTTCAGGTAATTACTAAGCATGACGGACCTCGCTCACTTTCTGCAGGCCAACGACATTTTCCGCAAGCACCCGGCCGTCCAGCATGTGAACGACACGGCTGGCGTGATCGGCATGGCCCTGGTCGTGGGTCACCATGACGATAGTGGTACCGTCATCGTTCAACTGGTTCAGGAGGTCGAGCACCTCTTCCCCGTTGGCGGTATCCAGGTTGCCGGTTGGCTCGTCGGCGAGGATCAGTTTCGGATTGGTGACCACCGCCCGCGCAACCGCCACACGCTGCTGCTGGCCGCCAGAGAGTTGTTGCGGTCGGTGATCGGCGCGATGAGCGATGCCGACCCGCTCCAGCACCGCCTGCACCCGTTCCTCGCGCTCCCGGGCCGGAACTTTCTGATACAGCAGCGGCAGTTGTACGTTTTCGGCAACGGTCAGTTCGTCCACCAGGTTGAAGCTCTGGAATATGAAGCCGATGTTGTGCTTGCGAATACTGGCCAGCCGGTTCTCCGGGTAACCGGCCACGTCTTCCTCAAGGAACGCGAAGCGTCCGGAAGTCGGTGTATCCAGCATACCCATGACGTTCAGCAAGGTTGACTTGCCACAGCCGGACGGACCCATGATAGCGATAAATTCACCCGCGTTGATCTCGAGATTGATATGGCTCAGAGCCGTAGTTTCGACATTGGCCGTACGATAAATTTTGCTTAGATCATGCATTTCAATCATTGCTTTGCTCCCTGATTCGAAAGTGGTTCAGCGGTCGATGAATAAACGTTCGACCTCGATAAAACTGGCATAGGAAGAAACGATGACCCGTTCACCGGGTTCGAGACCTCCCTGCACCTCGATCTGGTTCGGATTACGCCGGCCGAATTGCACCGGGCGGCGGCGCGCAATCTTGCCGTCCGGATCCATCACGAAAACCCATGCGCCACCGGTGTCGTTGAAGAACGGTCCGTTGGCCAGCAACAGTGCCCGGTCCGCTGTATCACCAAGGACCAACCTGAGTTGCAGTGTCTGGCCACGGCGGATGTCCGGCGGTGTATCACCGAGGAAACGCAGGTCCACTTCAAACTGAGAGGCCTGCACCTCCGGGTAAATCTTGCTGATCTCGAGCATGTAGTCACGGCGTTCAACAGTGAGTTGCGCCTGCTGACCAGTGCGCACCCGGTTCAGGTAGAACTCGTTGACCAGTGCGACAGCCTTGAACCGATCGACATCATCAATCTGCCCCAGGCGCTCTCCGCGTCTCTTGGATTCGCCGATCTCGGCATTCATCGACGTCAGGTGACCGGCACGCGGTGCCTTGATCAGCAGGTTATCCAGGTTGGCGCGGGCCAAATTGAGGTTTTTTTCGAGTTGCCCCACCGAATCATTCAGCTGCCCGACCTGCGCCAGCCGGATCTTTTCGTCCTGTGCCTGGCTCTCGCGAGTGACCTCGCGACGGTTACCCCAGTAATTGAGTTCGTCCCGGGCGTTTTCGTAGTCGTTCTTGGAAATAAATTGCTTGCCATCGAGTTCTTCGTAGCGTCCGACTAGCCGCTCGAGACGGACGATCTGGTAGTCGATCTCGATCAGGTCGCTCTTCAACTTGAGGCGGTTTTGCTCGATAGCGAGTTGCGTATTGCGCAGGTTGTTCAATTGCTCACTGACCTCGGCTTCACGGGCGATGACGTCGAGTTGCAGCGAGGTATTGGACAGCTCGATCAGCGGCTGGTCTCGTTCGACCATCGCGCCTTCCTCGATCAGGACGGCTTCGACCCTGCCGCCCTCGATCGCGTCGAGATACACGGTACGCTCCGGTTCCACCGCGGCGCGCAATGGGATGTAGTCCTCGTAGACCCCGGTTGCCACTTCGGCGGTACGGATGCGCTGGCCGTCGAGCGTGAACGAGGTCGACGAATCGAGCGTCAGGAAAGCGACGCTGGCCAGCAGCACGACGCCGACCACGGCAATGCCGACGACCAGCGGCTTTCTCGCCGGGCCGTCAATGCGCTGGTCCATGCCGGACTGGTCGTGACCGGGCGCTTTTTTCAGTCTTTGCGCTTCCATGCCTTATTACAAGCAAGCCACGTGCCAATGCGGCTCACTTATAAATCAAAGGCTTACGCAACTTCGGTTCCGGCTTACTGTTCGATTTCGTTCACAGGTGATCGATTTCGGACACTTTGGGCGCTACAGTGAACGCATGATCACTGCTGCCACCATCCTGATTGTCGATGACGATGCTGATGTGCTGACCGCCGCGCGGCTGTTGCTCAACAAGCAATTCGCGCGGGTACTGACGACAGAAGATCCAGCCGAGATCGAGTCGATCATGGCCAGCGAGCAGATCGACGTGTTCCTGCTCGATATGAATTTTGCGATTGGTCGCAATAGCGGTGACGAGGGCCTCAAGTGGCTGCAGAGAATCATGGGCCTCGACCCGGATGCTGTGGTGGTGCTGATGACGGCTTTCGGCGACCTGAACACAGCGGTACGTGCAATGCGCGAGGGCGCCGCGGATTTCGTGCTCAAGCCATGGCAAAACGAGAAGTTGATTGCAACCTTGAGCGTGGCCGCTGTGTTGCGCCAGACGCGCAGCCGGGTCACGGCATTGAGCGTGCCGCAGCCGCAAGCGGACATGATCGCGAATTCGCCGTCGATGAAAAAAGTCCTGGCAATCGTGCAAAGGGTCGCCCCGACCGACGCCAATGTCCTGATTCGCGGGGAAAATGGTACCGGCAAGGAGTTGATCGCACAGGCACTGCATCGGCAGTCAGCGCGGTCGGGCAAGGCGCTGGTTGCGGTCGATCTCGGCGCTGTTGCTGAAAGTCTGTTTGAGAGTGAGCTGTTCGGTCATAAGCAGGGCGCATTCACCGACGCCGACCGCGATCGCGCGGGCCGCTTTCAGGCCGCGCATGAAGGAACGCTGTTCATGGATGAGATCGGAAACCTGCCATATGCATTACAAACAAAGTTACTGCGGGTGCTCGAAAGCAGAGAGGTCTTGCCAGTTGGCAGCGACCAACCGGTTGCGATCGATGTGCGACTGATTGCGGCAACGAATCAACCACTGGAACAACTGGTCGCTGACGGTCGGTTTCGTGAGGATTTGCTTTATCGCGTCAATACCATCGAGATCAACCTGCCACCATTGCGTGAGCGACTCGAAGACCTGCCGGCGCTGGTCGAACATTTCCTGCGGCTCCGTGCGCGTAAATACCGATTGCCGGAAAAACCGGTAACCGAGGCCGCACTGAAAACCCTCCGCAGTCACCACTGGCCAGGCAATATCCGGGAGTTATCACACGCGGTGGAACGTGCGCTGATCCTGAGCGACGCGGAGCAACTGGATGCGAGTGACTTCAGCATCAGCAACGTTGACAGCGCTGCGGATAGCCGATCGCTCAATCTCGAAGCGCAGGAACGCCGTATGATCAGCTCGGCACTTGAAGGCGCGGGCGGTAATATTTCACATGCGTCGGATGCGCTCGGCATCACGCGCGCCGCACTGTACCGGCGCATCGACAAGTACGGACTGTGAAGCAACGGTACCGCGCCCGCTTCCGGCTGCTGACGATTATCCAGGTGTTTTTCCTGATCGTCAGCATCACCCTGCTCGCATGGAGCGCGTTCGCGACCGATAATGTCGCGGTTCCGGTGGTAATCGGCGCAATAATCGCGCTGCAGGTGGTCGGCTTGCTGCATTACGTGGAAGCACATGTCGATACGCTCGAGGAATTTTTCGCAGCAGTCAATTACGAAGATTTCACGCGCCGCTTCGTCACCGATGACATCGATGCCGAGCTGAAAGCGGCATTCAAC
>Ga0255058_10000672_pt1 | contig 19650 bp, 16 predicted proteins | sample Cases_109_9_MG_FD_188637 | JGI IMG/M metagenome (GOLD analysis project Ga0255058, IMG submission 188637) | Seawater microbial communities from Amundsen Gulf, Northwest Territories, Canada - Cases_109_9 | ecosystem: Environmental > Aquatic > Marine > Gulf | place: Canada: Northwest Territories... | reverse complement strand
GGGCGGCCTTTCGAGATGCGGTCAAGCAGGCGGGAACATTGCTGCCGGTAGTGGTGGTATTTCTAATTGGCGCCGGCATCATCGAGGGCTACATCTCGCCGGACGACAGCTACCCGCTCAGCGTGCGCGTGGTCGTCGGCGTAGGCTACGGAATTCTCCTCTGGGCGGTCTTGAGCGGCCGCATCTGGCTAGGGAACCGAAAGCGGTAGTAGCGAAGCCCAACCTACACTCTTCGTCGTGAGCGCAGATTCTCGTACGCTGTCAGTACGCGCTTATCCAGCTCGGCGGGGCGTGCCAGTACCACGTGCGCGCCTGAGCGCTCCAGATGCAGGGCCGTGCGGCGCGCGCCCTTCGTGATCTCGAGGGCGGCGAGCATGGCGTAAGGATCGATCCAGCGCTTCGCGCCTTGCCAGCGCATTTCCAGAACATCCTCGTCCATGAGACTCGCCACCAGCGGCAGGTGTTTGGGGCTGAGAAAGCTCGCGGCACGACGCAGCTGACCGGCGATCTCGCCCTCGTCCATGTCGGTGAACATCACCACGAGGCTGCGCTGGCTGACGAGCCGGCGAACGCGCAGCGCCGCCGCCAGAGGATTGGACTCCCGAGCCTGGGTACGCATGCTCGCCAGCGCCCCGCGAATACGCTGGAGACCGCTGGCACCCCGTAGGCCGACGGCGGCGTAGATTGGCGCTTCTGCAAACACGATGAGCCCCACGTGGTCCCCGTTGGCCAGGGATCTCTCGGCGAGGCGCGCGGCGACGTTGGCGTAGTGGCCGAGTCGCGTCAGGGGACCCGACTGTATGCCGCTGGTACGCCCGGCATCCACCGCCAGCACCAGCTCGACGTGCTCTTCGTTGGCGAACAGTCGCACGATGGGTGAACCACGACGCGCGGTAGCCTTCCAGTCGATGCTTCTCAATGGATCGCCGCGCTGGTAGTTGCGAAGTCCCATGAGCTCGGTGCCGCCGCCGCTGCCCGAACGCAGGTAGCGGCCCTGATCCTCGCTGCCGGCACGGTGATCCCCCGCATGCAGATGATCGGGCACCACCGGGAGGGTCGCTGGCAGCCGCAGCCTGCGGTGCCACCAGGCGAGTCCGAAAGCGCCGAGGCTGCGGGTGCGCAAAGTTTCCCATTTGATCTCCCCCAGCTCCTGGGGAATCATCGACACGCGCTGAGCCGACGACTTGCCCGGTGCGATGCGCCAGTGCAACGGTTCGTAGTCCGCTTTCAGCGTCGGCGGGGGCTCGTCCAGCGTGTCCAGCTGTAGAACGTAAGGCGCCGGATTGTGCACCGCGAGTTCACTTGCAAAGCTCTGACCGAGAAATCCCCGGGCGGGCAGGCGCCGCTCGATTCGCATGCCCTGCCGGCGGTTCACGATGCCCTCGATGATCAGCGCCAGCAACAGTGCCGCGGCCGGTGCGCGCCAGAGATCGGCACCGATAGCCGCAGACCACTGACCGATGATGGCGACGGCGCACACGAAGGCGGCGAATGCATAACAGCGCGCGGCCAGCAGCATGGGCGAGATCCTGTCCCCGCTCCCCGGGATCAGTCCCTGGGCACCGGCGTTTGCGCCAGAATGCCATCGACGACGTCGTCGCCGCGCACACCTTCCAGGCTAGCGTCCGGTGACAGTATCAAGCGGTGGGTGACCACGGCCCTGGTAACGACCTTGATGTCGTCGGGAGTCACGAATTCGGCGGCACGCAGCACGGCCTCGACCCGCGCGCAGCGCATTACCGCAAGGGCGCCGCGGGTGGAAAGACCGAGACTGACATGAGGATGGGTGCGGCTCGCGGTCGCAAGCGCACTCACGTAGTCGTAGACGGCGTCCGAGACATGCACGCCGTCGGCTTCACGCCTTGCTTCCTCGATAAGTAGGCTCTCGATAGGCGCTTCCACATTCGGTATGGTGCGCCGTTGGCCGGCGGAATGATCGTAGGACTTGAGAACCTGTTGCTCCATGTCGTGAGATGGATAATCCATGTCGAGCCTGATCAGAAATCGGTCCAGCTGTGATTCCGGCAGTGGGTAGGTACCTTCGAACTCGTGGGGATTCTGTGATGCGATCACGAAATGATTGTCCGGAAGCGGATAGGTCTCGCGATCTATGCTAACGGTGCCCTCCTCCATCGCTTCCAGCAGGGCCGATTGGGTCTTGGGGCTGGTGCGATTGATCTCGTCCACCAGCACCACGTCCGCGAACAGCGGACCGGGTATGAAATCGAAGCTACTGTTATCGGCGTTGAACACGTGCACACCGGTGATATCGGCGGGCATCAAGTCCGGCGTGCACTGGATCCGTTTGAACCTGCCTCCGCGATGAGCCGCGAGCATGCGCGCCAGTAGGGTCTTGCCAAGGCCGGGTACGCCTTCCAGCAGCACGTGTCCCCCCGCTACCAGAGCCAGGCACAAACCGTGGACGATCTGCTCGACACCGAACACCGCGTGCCCCAATCGCGTCTGGAGCTCCTGCTCGAGCATTCGCGCTCGTGAACTCATAAGAGACTATCCCTCGTACGCCGCATGAGCCGCGCGAGCGCGACCAGATTGGGTTTCCTGCCCGCAGCCGCTCGCGCGTAGTGCGCCCGCAGTCCGTTGATGTCGTCCGCCGAAACCCGTGACATCCCTGACAACATAGACCATACCGGTTGCCCATTAGTGGGCAATCCATAGCGACTGCGGATATCGTTGAAGAAGAAGGCGAACAGTTGCCGCTCGGCCGTTACGGCGCTCAGCCGGCGGGCGAAGAATCCCGCCATGGCGCGGGCGAGATCGGCAGCATAGTAGCGGGACACTGCACCTCTCGCCGGCGCCAGCCGGCGGCTGCGCCCGACCAGATACAGCAGCCAGAAGCCGACCATGAACATCATCGTGCTGACGAAACGCGGATCGCTGAAAAAGGCTTTCGCGTCGTAAACATCTGTGATGCCCTGATGCATGTCGTCGAAGATCACTCGCCCGTTGGGTCCCAGCGCCGAGGCAACCAGATTCGCCACGAAACGGGCGTTGTCGGCTTCGCCGAGGCCAACGTTGGCAAACAAGTCCGAGTATCGGCTTACCCATAAGCGTCCGCTGCCGACCCGCGCCTCCCAGAAGGCGGCTCCGTTTTCGGCCTCGGTCAGCAGCGGCAACACCACCCGGCCATGGCTGGCGCCGGTGAGAGTCCAGCCACGATTCAGCCTCCCCGCCGAGTGCGCCGACACACTCTCCACATCCCGGGTAAGAGGGTGGCGGAAGCGCGGCAGCAACTCTACAGGCTCGCCGGCAAGCCAGGTCTTCAGGTCGGAACGTGGCGGCGAGGTACGTTCCTGTTCCTGTTCCTGTTCGCCCCTCTCTTCAGCCTCTTGCTCATCGTCATCGTCATCGTCGTCCCGCCCCATGGCCAGCTCGAAATCGAAAGACGCCAGAAAGTCGTGGCTGCTCGATCCGTCGGAAGCTGCCATCCAACGCGGCGCATCACCCGCCGCCACCAGCACCAGCGCATGGTTGCCTCGTGCGAGCCAGGAACGCAGCGCCTCGCGCTCGTCGAGTCTGGACGACGGTCGCTGGGGAAGCGAGACGATGAGCAGATTGCCCCGGGGACTCCGCTCGAAGTCGGAAGTGAGCGCCGTGTAACGGCGCCTGAGCACATCGGTTTTCACGCCGCCCTGCGCGAGCCAGCGCTCGAGACCCTGCAATCCTGCGCGCCCACGGTCGGTGCTGAGTGGTCTGGAGATGCGCGCGGACTCGTCCCGTTGCACGGGCACCAGCAGGATCACCACCAGGGCGAAAGCCAGGAGACCACCTGCGATGGTAAGCAACCGATCCTTCATCGGGTTCTTCCCGAAGCGCTCGACGTCCCGCGGCGGGCGCTCTCGATCAGCTCACCCGCGCTATCGATAAGCCGTTGCCTGCTACCCTCGTCGGGTAGCCGATCGCCATAGATGATCTTCTCGATTCCGGTCACGAGACGCGTGAAGGGCCGGGCGAGATCACGCTTCCTTTCCCCGATTTGCCTGGCCAGTTCACCGTTCGTGAAGCTCGAGCTGGAAGACAACCAACCACGTTCGGCGAAGGCCGCGGTAACGATTTCCAGTGCCCTCGCAGCCAGCTGCCTGGGTGGCAGACCACGCAGTTCCTCTAGAGACGTTTCCCGCGGCTTCGGCGCGGCCGCCGGCGCGCCGGCGCTTGCCTGGCGTTTGCGCGGCCGCCGAATCCGGCGCAGTACGCCTGCAACCCGAAACTCGTTACCGACCACCAGCACGGCAAGCAGGACGATCAACACCAGCGACGATTTAAGAATCACTTCTCCAAGCCACGGCGGCGCATCGAGGCCTTCCAGCCAATCAATGAACCGGTTGAGATTCGCGGACTCACCATCCTTTACATATTGCTCGAGCCAGCGGAGAAACTGCTCCCACAGGCTGTCGTCGATCGTTTCCTCGACCAGCACTTCGGCGAGCAGTGCGTCGACGCCATCGAAATCCAGGGAAAACTTCTCTGATGACGCCGGCTCACGGTCGAAACCCGCGGCAAAGGACTGTAAATCGCGCAATCCCTCGATACTGGTGGCATCGATTTCTACGAAACCAGGAACACCGGCATCCGACGACAATGCAAGCCGCTTCGCCAGCTGCGGGCAGCGCTCGTCGAGGTCGAAGTTGTGGGTGCTGGAATGACCCGCGGCGTCCGAAAGCTCGCGAAGCTCAGCCAGACAGGAGTGAATCAGATCGCCAGGCAGACCATCGCGCGGAACGGAAGCTCCCACCTCGAACGCCGCGAAAACAAGGGCAGCGGCCAGTGCGAGGTGGGAAAGATGCATTCGTTCAGGCGCTGGCAGTCAGGGCCTCGACGCGCGCCTCCAGATCGTGACCCTCTTTGCGTAGCTTGAGGTCGTGAAATACGGCCACGAAGACGGAGGTCATCAGCGGAAAAGTAATGACCGTGGACAGGGTGCTGCCGAGCATGGAAAGCATGGCTTGCACGAACCCGGGAAGATCACCGGGCTCGGATTCGAACAAAACTTGATCGACGAGGACGAACGGTATCTCGATGGCAAGATAAATCACATAGTAGACAACGAATACGACAGTGCCGATTATGGCGGTTCGCCACCAATTGCCCCACACCAGTCGGTGACTGTGCCTCAGTGATTCGAGTATGCCGTCGCCCTCCAGGACGATGCACAGCGCATAAAAGGCCAGGCTCAACCAGAGAATCATACCGGGGATTATGAAGAGTATCAGCCCTCCCATCATGGCGAGGCCGTACAGCAGCGATGCAAGGATTACGGGAATGAGCCGCCGCAGGCCCGTCGACAGACAGGCGCCGAGGCTCAAAATCCGCCCATAAGCGATGCCGCCGATGCGGCACATAGCCGCAATATAAAACCACAGGTAAAGACTCATAGCGACCAAGACACCGATGACGAACACGGCAATAAATAAAGCGCCGGGCGCTTGGCTTTCGCCCGAGAACAACGGTATCGCGAGCACCGCCGCGAGCATCGGCACCGCCACCGACAGCGCCGCCAGAATGCTCAGAACCAGGACTTGCTTGAATGATACGAAGTAGAGCTTGAATCCGGCGTCCAGGGTATGCCCTATGGAGCCGGGCTCCGTTGGCAAACTGTACATGATGCGCCTCCTTGTGACGCGTTCCCTGGCATTACTCTAGCCCTTCGAACCGATGATGGGCCGCGTCCCGAGTCACAGAACGCCGCAATCGCGTCGATAACCTAGGAACGCTCCTGCTCAGCATCGGGCGTGGCGTCGTCTCCGGCGCCGCCGGCCTGGCTCTCGTTCGAGGCGCCTGTCTGACTCGCCGGCACCACGGTAACGAGCCCGGTAGCCGCATCCGCGGATACCGCGCCGTCGTTGCCCGCCGGGGGGTTGGCGATGGCCAGATCGCGCAGCGTGCGCTGTCCCAGGGCTGCGTCGATTGCGCCTTCGACGACGCTGCAGACCTCGTCCACGGCGGGCTCGGAAACAATGTTGTCGTAAGAAAAGTGGTGGCTCTCACCCGCCGACCGCGCCACCTCGAGCACCTCTCTTACGGTGACCGTGCCCGGGTCGCGGGCCGGCACGTAAGCATCCGACCTGCCGCTCACCGCTACCACGATGGATTCCTTTTCGAATGCTTTGAGCAACTGCTCGAGCGCCTCCAGCGGCACCCGCAGCCTTCGCGCCAGCGCCACATCCGTCCACGGCTCGAGCCGATGCTGGAAATTCTGCACGATGAGAAAGCACGCGAGCAACGAGACCCGATCCCTGACGCGGCTGCTGAACTTCAATTCACTGGTGAGCAACCCCAGATACTCTGGATGCTGGTGATAGAAGGCGACGCTGCCACCCATCAATAGAATCAACCACGAAATGTGCAGCCACATGATAAACAGAATCACGATGGCGAAGCCCGAATAGACCGCGGCGTAATTGGTGGAGCCGACCACTGAAGCCGCGAACACCCAGCCACCAACAGCCCACAGGAATCCCGCAATCAACGCGCCGAAGAGTGCCGAGCCGATACGTACGCGGGTATTGGGCATATAGAAGTAAACGAAGGTAAACGCCGCCACCACGAGCAGATAGGGGACCAGCTTGCCGCCCAGCGTCACCAACGCGCCGATATTTGTCACTTCGATCAGCTGCGTCACCACCGATGAGCTCATCAGTGATCCGGAAATGAACATCGCGGCGAACACGAATACCGGTCCGAAAATGGCTACGTTGAGATAACCGCTGAGGCGCTCGAAAAACCGTCGCTGCGAGCGCACCCGCCACGTGTAGTTGAGCGCCTGCTCGACTTTCTGAACGACCCGCGCGACGGCGTACAGAAGAAACACGAGGCCCATCACGCCGAGCTTGCCGACGTTGACACTCTCCACCATGCTGATGAGTCGCTGGCCGAACTCGACACCCCTGTCACCCAGGGGCTCCAGGTAACTCATCAACGCGGGCGCCAGATCGTGGTGCACGCCGAAGCCTTTGAAAAGGGCGAAACTGAGCGCCAGCACCGGAACGATGGACAGTAGCGTCGTGTATACGAGGCTGGCCGCGCGCACGTTGAGCTGACCGTCGGCGAGCTCGCGAATCATCATATGGCCGACGCGAAGCACCCTGACGACGGCGGCGCGCGCCGGTGACAGCCCAGCCAGGTTCACCGCCCAGACGGAATTCCATAGGGCGGCCTTGATTGCTTCCCAGTAGTGCTTGATCACGGTTCTGAACGAGTTGCCGGAATAATTACTAAGTGTATATGAGGAATCGGCGATGACCATCCGATCTGGCCTTGGAAATGTCCTAAGATTGCCCAATCTGCATTCAGTATTCATGCCTGCGGAAGCCGAGGCGCCCACCGCCGCTGCCGCAATCAGGAGATTCGAAAATGCCGGAGTTCCGCACATCCGAGCCGACTACGGCCCAGTGGCAGGCTGAGCTCGTCAAGCTGCAGTCGGAAGTGGCTCGTGAACGTCCCCGTGAAGTCACACCACCCCCGGACCCATTGCCCCGGCAGCGCCGGCGGCGCGCGCCGAAGCTGTTGCTGGCGCTGGTGGCCCTGGCAGTGATCCTGGCCGTGCTGTTCGTCCCCGGGATACTCGGCAGCATTCTCGATCGCTGGGACTACGCCCGCAGCGTGCACCACGACCGCTCCAGCGCCGAGCACGGCGTACGCCCCCAGCTCGAACGCCGGGCCCTGGTGGTGGTTCGGGATGCCGACGGTAACACCGTGCGGGCGCTGGCGAATGCCGACGCTCTGTCGGACTTCGTGCGCCGCGAGCTCAAGCGGGCGGAGATCGCGCGTCGCGACACCCATACCCGTGTGCGCGCGGCACTCGAAGCCCGCGCCGCACCGGTATTCACGAGCATGCGCGAGCGCGTTCCGGCCTTCGCCGACTGGTACTACGCCTGGCCCACCTCGTACCGACTGACCGGGAAAGCGATGTACTCGACCGCCGCCAATGTGATGAAGCCCAGTGTCATGCGTCTCGACGATGCTGTGGCCCACGATTTGGAGCGCTATGTGGAGAAACGTTATCGCGACATCGTCATGCGCCCGGAGCTATCTGATCCGTTGTTGCAGTGGGCCTTTGTGCACGCTCTCGAAACGGGACAGAGTGGATTTCAGTTTGCACTGAACGGATTCGACAATCGCTTTCAAAATTTTGTCGCGACACAAACCACCTATCTCGACGGTTCGGCGAATCTCGACGACGTCTCCGTGGTGCTCGACTGGGATCATCAAACTAAGAAATTCTCTATCTCCGGCGTCGAACGCGGCACACTGGAGGTCGCTCGCGCCGTCACTTTGAGCGCCGGCGGAGCCATGGTCGGAAAACGCGCGGGCGCGGCAGTCGGTGCGAAGCTCGCCCAGGGGATTTCCAGTCGTGCCGCGGCAACCGCCGCGCGCGGTGTCGCCGTGCGTCTCGCGGGACCCTACGTGGCCCGCGGATTGGGAACGGCGGCGGCCACCGCGGTGGGCGCCTCCGGCGGACCCATGGGCGCCGTGGTCGGCGGCGCCGCCGGTCTCGGACTCGACTATGCCATCAACGAAGGTGTCGAATACGCGGAACGTGATTCGCTGGAAGCGGGTGTTACCGAAGCCCTGAAGCTCCAGCAACGACAGTGGCAACAGACCATGCAGAGTTCGCTTTCCGAAGCGGTGGATGTCTGGTTCGACGATCTGGCGGAATTGCTGGCGGCCTACGAGTCGCGCTCTGACGACTAACCCGTATTTTTCATAATCGCGGGCGATCAGCTGATCAGCGATACGTTGCGTATTCCGAATAGCCGCAGCAACCCCTGAAAGACCAGCAGCACGCCGATCACGACGACCATGATCAGGGTCGAGAAGGCGGCTGCTTGCGTAGTCTCCCCGGCGTCATCCAGGAGCAGCACGGAGACTGCGGCCAGGTTGTTGCCCGGCGTCACCAGGAAGATCACGGCCGCCAGCGTCACCATGGCGCGCATGAAGAAGAACACGCCGAGACTGATCAGCGCCGGCCAGATGATCGGCAGCGTGATCTTGCGCATGGTATGCAGGAAGCTGCCGCCGAGCATGGCCGAAGCCTCGTCGAAGGTGCTGCTAATCTGCTTGAGGCTGGTGGTCGCGATGAGAAATCCCTGGGCGTGGTAATGATAGACCGTGTTGATCGCGAGCATCAGCACGCTGCCGTAGATCAGGTAGATCGGATTCGCCGGATCGTTGAAGGCGAAAATGTAGCCCAGTCCCAAGACCATGCCGGGCACCGCCGCGGGCAGGATGGAAAGGAAGTAGAGGAAGCGGGTAAAAGGGTTGGCGATTTTCTGAATCACGTAGGCGGCGATCACCACCATGACGACCCCGATGACCGCGGCCAGACTCGACATCCAAACACTGGTCCATAGCGGGCCATAACCGCCTTGGACGTCGACGTCGTAGTTGTTGAAGGTCAGCGTCATGTTGTAGGGCCAAAGTTGGACGAAGCTGGCGAAAACCACGACACCGATAATCAGCAGGATGGCCACGCAGATGAGCACCACGCAGACCAGCATCGCCGCGTCGAACCTGCGGCTCGGCTTGATCGTGAGTGGCACCGAGCCCTCGGTGATCGCCGCCGTCTGGCGGCGGGAGACCTGGCGCTCGATGATCACCGCGACCGCCGCGGGGATCAGCAGGATCATGCCGATGACTGCGCCCAGGCGGAAATTCGCCTGGCCGGAAACCTGGTTGTAGATTTCGGTCGCGAGGACACTGTAATCGCCACCGATGACCATCGGGTTGCCGAAGTCGGTGATGACGATGGTGAACACCACGAAGACCGCCGACATGACGCCGTAACGGGTCGCCGGCAGGGTAACCGTCCAGAAGATGCGCCAGCTCGTGCCCCCCAGCATGCGCGCGGACTCGTAGAGCCGCGCATCGGCAACCACGAGCGCCGCCGATAGCATCAGGATGGCATGGGGCAGGGCGTAAAGAGTATTGGCGAAGAAAATGCCCCAGAACCCGTAGATGTCGAATTCGGTGCCGAAGCTCCGGTTGACGAGCCCATTGCGACCCAGCATCAACTGGAATCCCAGCGCTTGAACCAGCGACGGCGCGAACAGCGGCAGCATGGCGATAAGCATCCAAAGCTTCTTCAGCGGAATCGCCGAACGGTGAATGGCATAGGCGAAGGCGTAGGCAAGCACGATGGTGACCAGAGTCGTACTGATCGAGACGGCGAAGCTGTTGTTGATAGTGGTGACCAGCTTGGGATCGGTGAAGTAGTGGACGTAGTTGTCCATGCCCCAAGTGCCATCCTCGATAATGAAGCTCTTCTTGAGAATCGCCCACAGCGGGTAGAGAACGAAGACCAACAGCGGAACCGCCGCCAGCAGAATGAACGCCACCTTGATTTGACGTTCGCTGATACGCACGCCTGGCCCTATCCGGCCTGCCGTCACCGCCAAAGCGCAAGCTCCGGACCGGGCGGACGAGCCGCGGCGCTCATGCCTCGTAGACCCACAAGAGCTCCGCCGGAAGCACCGCGGGCAGGCGCATACCCTTCGAGAGGTTCATCTCCCGCATCATGCTGGCAGAGAGCTCCGTCTTGAGCTTCTGGCCCTCGTCGTCGCCCAGCGCCAGGTCGATGCGGTAGGTGGAACCAAGAAACTCCACCCAATCCACCCGCGCCGTGACGCTGTTGGGCACGTCCGTCGCTTCGGCCAGGAGACGCACGTCTTCCGGCCGCACGGCGAGACGGACTTGCTGGTCCGCACGCGGCTGCAGGCGCCAGTTCGCGCAGCGGATCTCGAACTCACCCAGGCGCACCGTGCCGTTGGCGCCGGCCCGCGCTTGGAGGAAGTTCATGGTGCCGATAAAGTCGGCCACGAAGGCGGTCGCAGGATCGCCATAAATCTCGACCGGCGTGCCGATCTGCTCGATGACGCCTTCGTTCATGACCACCACGCGGTCGGCAATGGTGAGGGCCTCTTCCTGGTCGTGGGTCACCATGATCGTGGTGATGCCAAGCCCTTGCTGCAGCTTGCGGATCTCGCTGCGCAAGGACGCGCGAACCTTGGCGTCGAGCGCTGAGAGCGGCTCGTCGAGCAGCAGCACAAAGGGCTTGGGCGCGAGGGCTCGGGCCAGAGCGACACGTTGCTGCTGCCCGCCGGAAAGCTGACTCGGGTATTTGTCCACCTGATCCTCGAGATGGACGAGCTCCAGCATCTCCCCCACCCGCGCGCGGACGTCGCCGCGCTTCCATCTGTGGCACTCCAGGCCGTAAGCGATGTTTTCGGCCACGGACATATTGGGAAACAGCGAGTAGGACTGGAACACCATGCCGAAGTTGCGATCGCGCTCGGCAGTTCTCACAAGATCCTCTCCGGCCTGGAGAACCTGTCCCGAGTCGGGCTCTTCGAGCCCGGCGACCAGGCGCAACAACGTCGTCTTACCGCAGCCGGAGGGACCCAGAAAGCAGATCAGCTCGCCCTCCTCGATATCGAGGCTGACGGAATCCACCGCGGTCACGGCACCGAACTTCTTCGTGACATTACGCAGGCGGAGAAACATCACGCTTCCCGGTTCCTATGCGCTAAACACCGGCGTCGGCGGGGCGGCCGCCTGCTTGGCCCCGCCCACGCCGGGTATGGGATCCTAACGCTCGATCTCGGCTTTCCACTTCGCGACGACTCGCGCCTTGTTGGTGGCCGACCAGTCGAAGTCCATGTCGTAGAGCACGGTCGACACGTCCGCCGGCAAGCCGGCCTTGCGCGCATCCTCGGTCGCCACCGACCCGGGGACGACGGACATCGCCGCGCGCGCGCCGTACAGCTTTGCCGCGCTCGGAGTCAGGAGCCAGTCCAGGAAACGCTGCGCATCGCCCTTGTTCTTAGAGCTCTTCATCAGAGCGCTGACCTCCATCTCGTAGCCCGCCCCTTCACTGGGGATGACCAGCTTGATGGGATAGCCCTTCTTGATCGATTTGACGGCAACGAAGGCGAAGGAGGCGCCGACCGCGTACTCGCCGACCCGGGTCAGCTTGCAGGGCTTGGAGCCGGACTTGATGTACTGGCCCATGTTCTTGTCCAGCGCATGGAGAAACTTCCAGCCCTCTTCCTCGCCCTTCATCTGCAGGATACTGGAAATCTGAAGGTATCCGGTGCCGGAGCTCGCCGGGTTGGGCATGATGAGCTGACCCTTGTAGACCGGGTTCAGGAGATCCTGCCACGAAGCCGGCATCGGCAGATTCTTCTTCTTCAGAACCTCCGTGTTGACGCAGAAGGCCGCGAAGTATCCGGTGGTCGCGAACCAGCGGTTTTGCGGATCCCTGAACGACGTGTTGACGGCGCCGATCCCCTTGGGCTTATAGGACTCGGTCATCTCGAGGATGCGCGGATCGACCATCTGGGTGACCGCCCAGCCCCAGATCACGTCATGCCGGGGATTGCTTTTCTCCGCCAGGATACGCGCGCCGAGATCGCCCGTGGACAGGCGCAGCATGTTTACCTTGATGCCCGGCGCCACCTTGGCGAAGGCTTCGAGGTAGACCTTGGCATCGTCCTCCTCGAGCGAGGTATATGCCGTGATCTCGCCAGCGTAGGCCGAAGTCGACAGGGCCAGCATTGCGGCAATGGCAAGCCCCGGTATGACGTTGAGTTTGTTTTTCATCTTTACTCCCTCCTGGTGTTGAGCACCGGACTCTACTGTCCTGACTCGATTTGAAACGGCGCCCGCCCGAAGGCCGGCACCTGCGGTGCGCCCGACACCCTTCGGAACAGGGCAGTGCGAAGGCACCGGCAGTACGCGAGAAGTGATTTTGCCAAATCGTAACACGGGCTTTTGGGGGAAGCCACGAGCACTGTTGTACCTACCAACTTTTTTGCGATATGGTCAGAGAAACAACATGCCCCAGGGAGGCGTCGGTATGGACTTCATCTTCATGTTTACCCGCGACGATCAGACCGTGGAAGATTGCCTGGAAGTATTTGATTTTGTGAGAGAAACAGGAGTAAAGCATCTGGGATTCAAGGACGTCGGCGTGGCCCGGGAAACACTTGTCGTGCTCAACGACCGGATCAGAGCGAGCGGTGGAGTCAGCTATATGGAAGTGGTAAGCACCACAAGCGAGGCCTGCCTGAATTCGGCGCGTTCGGCGGTGGAGATCGGCGTCGATCGGCTGCTCGGTGGCACCGAGGCCGAGGCCATGCTCGAGGTATTGGCGGGTAGCGGCATCACCTACTTCCCCTTTCCTGGCCGGCCGGAAGGCCACCCGACGCGACTCGGCGGCACGCCCGAGCAGGTCGCCGCGGATTGCCGGCGCTTCGAAGCGCTGGGCTGCGCCGGGGTCGATTTGCTCGCCTACCGCGCGACCGAGGCCGAGCCCATCGCGCTTGTGCGCGCCGCGCGGCAGGCACTCGAAGGCGAGTTGATCGTCGCGGGCAGCGTGGGCACGCCCGCGCGCGTGCAGGAGTTGGCCGAGGCCGGTGTCGACGCCTTCACCGTGGGTTCGGCGGCCTTCGATGGGTCCTTTTCGCCGCGCAAGGGATCACTGCGCTCGCAACTGGGCGATATTCTAGCGGCCTGCGTGCCCTGACGGGGGAACCAGGTGGGATAGGCGCATGGTGGGGGATACCCTTGAACGCCTGCTCGGTGGCGACCTGCCGGACCCGGACGGCGGCCCACCACTTTCGATCCCGACGCGGCGAGTGGCGATCGCCGACTCCCTCGATGGCGACGAGGCCGAGCTGGTCGCGGGACTCGACCTCGGCGCACATCTTGCCGTTATCAGTGACGACAACACGCGGGCGGTGCTGGGCGAGCGCGTGCTGGGCGCGCTCGCCCGGATCGCGCGGGTGAATGATATCCGCCTGCCCGGACGGCCCCATGCGGATGGGGAAACGGTGGCGGCAATTCGGCGCGAGAGCAAATCCTGCGACGCCCTTGTGGCCGTGGGCGCGGGGACCATCAACGATCTGTGTAAATGCGCGGCGGCCCGGGACGGCAAACCCTATGCGGTCTTCGCTACCGCGCCATCGATGAACGGCTACACCTCGGTCAATGCCGCGATCACCATAGGAGGCCACAAGAAATCGCTACCCGCCACGGCGGCGAAGGGCGTGTTCATGGATCTGAAGGTGCTGGCCCAGGCGCCAGCGCGCATGATTCGCTCGGGGCTGGGCGACTCCATCTGCCGGTCCACCGCCCAGGCAGATTGGCTGCTGGCGCATCTGTTGCTCGACCGCCCCTACCGCGAAGCGCCCTTTGCGTTGCTCGCCGAAGACGAGGCCGATCTCTTCGCCGGATCCGGGGCGCTCTTGGACGGCGACCTGGAGGCCATGCGCCGTCTGGCCCGAACGCTCACGCTGTCTGGCTTCGGCATGACCATCTGCGGCGGCAGCTACCCCGCTAGTGAAGGCGAGCATTTGATCAGCCATTATGTGGAGATGCTGGCACCGCGCGAATGGCCCGAGGCCTTCCACGGCGAGCAGATCGGGGTGACCACGCTGAGCATGGCGCGCTTGCAGGAGCGCTTGCTGGAGGGCGATCCGCCGCGTCTCGCACCCAGCGCCCCCGACGAGAGCTCGATCAGGGCGCATTTCGGCGCTGAGTTGGGCGCCGCCTGCTGGAGTGAATTCCAGGGCAAACGCCTGGATTCCCAGCGGGCCGAAGCACTCAACGCGAGGCTGGCGGATGGCTGGGACGCGATCCGCGCCCGGCTTCGGGCGATCGCGGTGCCCGCCGCCCGGCTCGAAGCGGTACTGCGAGCGGCGGGCGCACCGACGACGCCCGAGGAATTGGGCTGGCCGCGCAGCTTCTATCGGGAGGCGCTTCGCCACGCGCGGGAAATCCGCAACCGTTACACCTTCCTCGACCTGGCGGCCGATAGCGGGGCTTTGCAGGATGCCGAGCTGGTTTGATTTTGAGAAATGCCGGCCCGCGGGCGAGCGCTTCAGCGTGTCACGCCGGGCGACACCATGAGCCGGCGGCGCCTGGGTAAGAACGCGCGCTTCGAGCGTATCGTTGCCGAGTTGCGCGCCAGCCCCACGGTGCGCATCTCCGAGCTGGCCCAGGCCTTCGGCGTTTCCGTCGAGACAGTGCGGCGCGATATCGACGAGCTCAGTCAGCGTGGCCTGGTGGACCGGACCTACGGCGGCGCCACGGCGCACGCGCTGGCCCGCGAGCCGGCGGTCAACGAGCGCTACCGCATTCTGGTCGAGGAACGGGGGCGCATCGGCACGCGGGCGGTGCAGCTGGTCGAGGCGGGCGACGTGCTGATGATCGATTCGGGTTCGACCACGACCCACTTCGCCCGGCACTTGGCCGCCACGGCGCAGGATCTGACGGTACTCACCAACTGCCTCGGGGTCGCCGTAGCGCTCGGTCAGACCCCGGGTATCCGGGTCGTGCTCTGCCCCGGCGATTACAACGTGCAGGAAGGCGGCAGCTTTGGCCCCGAGACCTGCGCTTTCCTGCGCCGCTACAACGCGACCAAAGCGTTCATCGGCGCCAGCGGCTTGACCGCGGAAGGGCCGGACGAGACCAATTCGGCCGCGACCTGGGTCAAGCGCAGCATGATCGAACGCAGCGACCGCAGCATTTTGCTCGTCGACAAGACGAAATTCGGCACCCGATCTCTGGAGTTGATTTGTCCTCTAGCAAACCTCGACGATGTTGTCGCCGACTCCGCCCCGGGCCCGGACTTGAGAGATGCCCTCACGGTGGCTCGCGTGAATGTCCACCTCGCCACCTAGCATGACCCTGCGAGAACAGGGACAGATCTATTTTCCTCCAGATCTGGCCGCGAATTCGATTGCGACGCCAAAGGCCTCCTCGGGGTGAACCCGGATTGCTTCGCCGGTGCTCGTGAATGGCACGCCGTTCGCATCCAGAATGCTCGCCACCCGATCCAGCGCGGGCACGCGTATGGAGAAGCCAAAGAAGGACGGTGACTCCGTGCTGAACGAATCCTCCACCCCTTCGAAGCATCCCCGAGCAGCCTCGGGCGTAAGAACGAGGAGACGGCCTCGAGGTGTCGAGACCGTCAGACCGTCGCTGTCGGCGACAACGCTCTCGGGCTCCTGGATTTTCGAGAAGAAGTCGGCGAACATCACCGGCTCCACCGCGACCATCACGACCTTCTCGATAGTTTCCGCCCCATTCTCGTGACTCTGGTACTCGGGCTTCCAGAAGTATTGGGGCGCATGCTGCTGGCAGCAGAAGAAAGCAACCTCCGGCATTCTCGGATCGGTGGCGAAGGCGAGTGAGAACGCCACACGCACGCTCAATCCGTCCGGCAGCTTCGCCTGCCGCTCGAAATGGAAGAGATCCCATGGATGCAGACCACGCGCCGCGAACTCATCCCGGTCCGCGCACGCGTCGCTGCTCTCGAAGACGAGCATTGACATGCCTTCCCGGCGTTCCAGGAACTGACGGCTGAAGGCGCCAAAGCTGAAGAACCGCTCACTCGCCGGCTCGATGAGCTCCGGGCGAGCAACGGTGAGCAGCTCCAGAAAGCAGCCCTGAAGCTGGACCAAGCTGTTGTCGGTCCCCCACGGATGCCGCGCTCGCGGCGTAGTGGCAAAGCCGAGATTACGGTATAGGGCGATAGCACGATCGAGATCGGATACGCACAGCACCAGATGATCGATCCCTCGCTTCAAAATCTCACCTCCTCGCTCGCCCCGTCGCCACCGTTTGCAGCTGACGAATGTTAACGAAAGGCTGGGCCGACCACTGAACCGTCAATTTCTTTGGGCGTTACCGAGTTACTGACGATAGTGGTCGGTGAGCCGCTCCCAGCCCATTAATTCGATCTCGGTCAGGGAGACCGGAACTCGGTCGAAAATCAGAACGGCACGCAATCCGTCGGTATGGTAGGTGGATCCCCCCGGCGTTGTCCGCAGGCTCGAGCGCGCAACGGGCCCCACACCTTTGACGAAGCCAATCTCGGTAAGCAGCTGTGAATATATGGCATCCTGGACCAGGTCGTTTCGGGCCTCGTCCACGTCGGGATCAATGACTGGTAATGATTCGTCACTGGTCGCGCCGGCGAAACGCCCACCTTTTGGCATGCTGATCTGACCAATCCACACGAGCTTTCCCTGAAATCGAATTTTCGTCAGCCACACGCGCAGCACGTGCGGCTGTGTGGCAACCCATCCACCCACCTTCTTTGCCGAGAGATCCTGAGGACGCCCGAATGCGTACAGGGGGCTTACCGGTATATAGCGAAAATGACGTCGCGCAAGCGCCGGTCCCGTGGTATCCAGATTGCCGATCAGCACGACATTGAGGGGCTCGCCCTGAACCCCGTTCTCGCTGGCTGTACAGCAGGGCAGCTTCTCCAGAAGCGAACGCAACTGCGACCCGTCTTCAACATGGAGCGGCTTCGCCTCGGCGATCATCGCCTGTATATTCGCGATATGATCCTCGGAGATCGATCGCTCCGGAATCGGAACCAGCAATGTCAGGTGGCTGGCCCAGCCGCGACTCAGGAGATCCACGCTGACGAACTTCGTTTCGTGATCTTCGTTCGTGAAGATGAACCCTGAGACCGTCGACCGAGGATCGATGGGATCACGGAAATCCAGACTCTCGATGTGCTGGACGAAGCGCTTCCCATCATCATCGGACATCGATTCAACGAATGCGAACGCTACCTCTCTAGGGGAAAAATACTCCGGATCCAGGCCGGTTCGAAGGAAATAGATCCGGCGATCGGAGTTGTTCTCAATCTCGAGCCAGACCGGCTGAATTTTCTTCTCTGATAGATCGATACCGAAAATGGCCGTACTTTCCTCGCGACTGAGTATTGCCGCGGATACCCGAATGTCATCCTCGACGGCGGATTCAGCGCGCTCTCGTAACGCACCAGCGTCGATGATCGCAGGCCGTTCGAACGTGGTCGTCGCGCAGCCACCGGCAAACATGGCCAGGCATGCGAGGAGAATCGTGCGCAGACGCCACCGGCCCTGGTTCGTACGGCTCCTGATAATCATTGTGACGCGTCGCGAAGCCCCTGACTCGCGCTCGCACCCATCGGCAGCGGCCACTCCCACTGGAGAATTTCCACGTCCGAGAGCGCACGCGGCCTCGGTTCGAAAAGCATGACGGCGCGCAGCCCGTCCGTGAACCAGGGATCCCCCACCAGGTTCATACGAGGCGCATTCTCGCTGACAACACCAACTCCCTTGACGTAGCCAAGCTTGGCGAGGGCCTGAGAGTAGGCGAGATCTTCGACGAGATAACGCCGTGCCTCGTCCACGTCCGGATCGATCACGTGGGTGGAAATCGTCGCGGACTTGAGCGTGAACTTCACGCCGATATCACGGCTGATCTGACCGATCCATACAGGCTCGCCCCTGAATCTGAACGGCGTCAACCACAGGCGCAGATGATTGCGTTCGTGTATCGTGCCGCGGGCCTTTTGAGCGGCCAGATCCTGCTGCCGCTCGAAGACATACAGCGGACTGATCGGCGAGTACCGGTAGCGGGACCCTTGCAGGAATGATTCGATCGTGCGCCTCAGGGATTTTGACCACAGTATCTCCGTCCCGTGCCAGCCACGGCGAATGAGCGCGGGAAAGATGTCACTGCTGTTACCGATGAGCACGAGATTGAGCGGATCGCCCTGCTCGCTGCCCTTTTTGTTCGTGGTACAGCATGGAAGCAGCTCGAGCGCGTCTCGCAGGGCATGCTCGTCTTGGAGATCCGTAATCTCCTCAATGGGATACAGTGTGTAGAAGTCGACGAGCGTATAGTCGCCCTTGAATGACGGATCTTCGATGATATAGGTAAAGCTTGCCGCATCCTCCCGGCTTATGAGATCGATATCCAGCGCCTTGTAACCTTCGTCACGGTTGACAATCACAAAACCGGACGCAGTCGCTCCTGGATAAATCGGGTTCTTGAACCGGAGCCCTTGAAAGTGCTCAGTGATCGACTCCCCGTCATGCGCAGATTGCGACGAGGCGAATGCGTGGGCAGCCTCCGCCGCCGAGAAGTACGCCGGGTCGAGTCCCGAGGGGAGGAGCCAGTAAGGCGTTTCCTCCGCGTTCTCGACCTCGATCCAAATCGGCTGGATCTCCTTCGATGCCAGGTCGACACCGTAGATCGCGTTCGCCTCTTCACTGGTGGGGACGGCGGCAGTCACCGTCAAACCGCCTTTGGTCTGGATCTGGGCCCGTGACTTGAAGGGAACGTCGTCAATGGGGGTAGGCGAAAATGTCGTTGCACAGCCGGACACTATCAATGGGATGACCAGGCAAAGCGATGAAAGCAAGCCTGACTTCCAATACCATGTAAGCATGAGCCTGGCTCGGCGAACTCCCGAAGCCATCAGTCCTCCCCGAAGCGTAAAATTGCGCGTAGCGATTGTATCGTGGCGCGAACGCCATCGTCTCGATACAATAAATGAAAGTACCCCCTAATACTTGCCAGTTCCGCGCGCCGATCTGATCAAGCTGTATACGATGCGTTGATCGCGACGCCCGTCGCGTTCCGCTTTCGGGGCGCGCGAGTTTGACTACCGGGGGCGCGCTCAATACCGTGGCCGTGGACAGAACGTACAAGGGCCATGAAAAGCGTCGAACCCAATCCCGCAGACGATGCCGCGCTCGATGAGAAAATCGGGGGCCTCCTGGACCAAGCGGATCGGATGTTCGTTGCCACATCGGTGGATGGCATCAGCTCCGGCGCTTCGGT
>Ga0255058_10000671_pt1 | contig 19654 bp, 20 predicted proteins | sample Cases_109_9_MG_FD_188637 | JGI IMG/M metagenome (GOLD analysis project Ga0255058, IMG submission 188637) | Seawater microbial communities from Amundsen Gulf, Northwest Territories, Canada - Cases_109_9 | ecosystem: Environmental > Aquatic > Marine > Gulf | place: Canada: Northwest Territories... | reverse complement strand
AAGAACCGAAACCGAAACTCAATAGCCTGGTCCGCCACGGCTCCTAGAACCTCCGCTTGCGCCCGAGGTGACGATTGCGTTGTCCTGCCACTTTGGCGTGATAGGCAGCGAGCTCCTCCTCGGTCATCTCGGATTCGCACTTGCCGTGGTCCTCGGCGCACGCCTTGCAACACGCACCGACCATGCCGGCCACTCGCACGTTGCGGCGACAACTCGAACACTTCTTCTTCCGGAACTTCATGAAGCCGGCGACGCCGAAGAAGGTGGCTGCGATGGGGATGATTGGATGCATGATCAGATCTCCAGCAGCTGGATGACGGTGAGAACACGAGAGTTGTTAGCGTCGGCTGCCCCGGTCAAAATGGCCGTTGCATGACCCGGAACGTCGACCGCGACCGCGCGGCGGTCCGCACCGAGCACGATGTTCCCCAGGTTGGGGCCGGCCGCGCCGAGGTCGTCCAGCGCGAACGTCGGCGTCATGACGGCGCCCAGGCCGGTCTGGATCAGGGTGACGCGGCGACACCCGGGCTCGAGACGAATAGCCGTGTTGAGGATCGTCGCCAGGACCACAACCGTACTGCTATTGGTGGCGAGTCGATCTCCAGGCGGAGAGTACGCCGCCAGGATCTCGACGCCGAAGATCGTGTCCACGACGAGTCCAGCCCCCAGAGTCCGGTCGCTGGTGGGCTCGATGAACGAGCTCTCCGGGAATAGACACGCGACGTTCATGTAGCGGGCCACGGCGGACATGCGGATCGACTGCCCGACATCCACGCGCCGGAGGTTCTGGGCACCGAACGCCAGCTCCATCTTGTACCGACTGCCGCGGTGGGCCCCAGGGTCGCCCGATAACACGGCGTCGTAAATCTGCTGCCTGTTGAGAGGTGCCACAGGAGCCGACGCCAGGCGGATGACTTCGAGACCCCAAAGGTTCACCATGAAGCCGAGCGGGCCGTCCCTGCCCTCCATACTACTCGGCACGAGATCACCGGGGAGTACTTCGCAGTCGATATTTTCATGAGCTGTCAGTGCCGGCGACGCCGCTCCCGTGGGATCCACGCCCGACGCGTTCCACAAGGAGAACACCTTCAGTCCCCGCGAGTTGCTGACGAGGCGAGGCCGCTTCCGCGGATCTCCGGAGCCCGGGGAGTGGTTCGTGTAGAGTCTGGATCGTCCGTCAGGCATCAGGAGCTACAGCACCCTCCCTCGCAAATCACGTAGAGCTTGCCCAATACGTGGAGGGGTAAGTCGAGGATGTTGCGGAAGGTCAACACCAACCGGCACTCCTCGGTGTTCGAGAAGGACGGAAAGTTGATGCAGTGCAGCGGCGTCTCGTCGAGGGCTGCACCTGCCCACGCAGTTCCCCGCGCGTCCGACATTTTGCCCGGCCAGATCCCTACTCGAGCGTTCTCCAGCATCACGGGACAAGGCGTACAGTTCTCTATCAGATTGTTCACGCTGTTGACGGTGTTCGCCTCGTAGCCGGCGAACTGCATGAACTTCGGCGTCATGCACTTGCACGAGCCCGAACCGATCGTGATGTTCCCCTGCGAGTCGGGGTTGATGATCGAGTCTCCGAGCGTCGTGAAGCCGTGGATGTAGCAGTCATCCGGCATCAAGCGGTAAAACGCATCCTGGACGTCCGGACCGGGAGAGCTCGACCCGGGGGCCTCCGCACCTACCTCCACGAGCTTCGGGGCAACGAGGTGGCGGTTCTTCTCCTGCAGGAATAGCGCGGTGGCGTCCATTTTTCTCTCCGAGGTTGAGAGCCGCGGGAGTGGAGTGCACTCCCGCGGCGGGAAAGCAGCCTAGAAGCTGCAGCAGCCGCCCTCGCAAATCACGTAGAGCTTTCCGATCACGTGAATGTTGAGGTCGAGAATATTGCGGAAGGTCAGCACGAGCTGACACTCCGTAACGTTGCTGAAGGACGGGAAATTGATGCAGTGCATCGGCGTCTCGTCCAACGCTGCGCCGGCCCACGCGGTTCCTCGCGCGTCCGACATTTTGCCTGGCCAGATCCCGACTCGAGCGTTCTCGAGCATCACGGGACACGGCGTACAGTTCTCGATCAAGTTGGCGACCGAGTTGACCAGGTTCCCCTCGTATGCCGCGAACTGCATGAACTTCGGCGTCATGCATTTGCACGATCCTGATCCGATCGTGATGTTGGCGGTCACATCCGGAGCGATGGCAGCCGTACCCAAGGTCGTGAAACCGTGGATGTAGCAGTCATCCGGCATCAAGCGATAGAACGCATCCTGAACGTCCGGTCCCGGCGAATCCGATCCCGGCGCTTCCGCACCCACCCCTTGCAGACGGGTCATCTTGTCGCGCAGCGCCTCGTTTCTCTCCTCCACCGATCCGTAGACCCTCCCACCAGACGTGGGGGTGGCGAGTCGGGTCTTGTGCCCGATCTTGACCCGTGGCCCCGCAACTCCCTCGAAGGGAACGGAGACCAGCTTCTGGGTCAGGCGATGCTTCTTCTCCAGGAAACGTGCTTGTGCGTCTCGTAGCATTAGTTCTCTTCCTTCTGCTCCTTGTCGTTGCTCGGTTCCCCACGGTTCGGGCCGCGGTCCCCCTGCGCTACTCCCGGGTTACCCCTCCTCGAGCGCTCGAACTTTCCTAGGCAGCCTCGGCGGCTGCCTCCATGCCCTTGTCCAGGCCCATGCCGTAGCCCCAGCCTGCGGCTGCGCCGACGCCGGTGTATTCCACCAGCATGCCGAGCCCCGAACGGTCGGGGTCACCGGCCAGCCCGAGAACGTTGACAACGCCCAGGCCGAACGCGATCCCGAGGTCGATGTCGATCCCGTAGAACTTCGTGGGATCTTCCTCGGTGCCAGCCTCGATCTCGGCCGCCATGACGGTGCGCTCGTAGCGACGACCCCCCATGAGGTAGCCGAGGCCGATCCCGGTCCCAGTAGCGACCGCGGTGCCGACGACTCGGCGCGTGACCTTGGCCGCTTCGATCTTCACGTTCTGGGCGCGGGCCTTCATTTTTTCGGCCGCCTCGATGACTTTGCCCTTGGGAAGCTTCGCCAGTTTGCTCGTAGTCATGTCTTTCTCCTCGGGGGACAACCCCGGAAAACCCCAAGATCAAAGCAAAAAACGGCCGAAGATGCAAATGACAGCGTTCCGGTGTTACTTTTCGTGTCTATGGGAGTCGTCTACGACAAGTTCGCCGAGAAGCTCGCCAAGAAAATTGGCGACAAATTGCCCCGAGCCACCATTCGGGAGACCCAACCAAGGCGCATCTTCGTGGAAGACGTCCGCGGTGACGTCCACAGTGACACCGAAGACTGGCTCATCAGCGTCACCGGCTACGTCGAAGAGCACGTAAGGCGTCGCTTCGCGTCAGAAGACCGTCTACAAACAATTAGAGCGACGGTTCGGACCAAGGAGGACGGAGAGAGCGAAACACTTACGCGGCTGAGCATCGAGCGCGACTGGTTCGACGACCTCGACGACACCGAGGAAGAGGAAGAGGAATCGCGTCAACAGCGCGTCTCAGACGAGGTCGAGGCCCAGGACCTGATCCCCATCACGGCCGAGGACGGCACCACACACTGGGTTACGGAGAAGATCGCCGAGAAATACATGCAAATGCGCAGAATCCGCGAGCTCGAGCTCCGGACCGACGACATGCAGGACAAGGCCATGGCGCGCTTCTCGGAGATGTCCACACCGACGGAGACCGCGCAGAAGATCGCCACCGGGATGCTCGCGGGGGCCGCGCGCTACCAGGATCGTGCCGCAACCGCGTGGGAGACGTCCCTCGAGAAGAAATACGAGGGTGAGAAGCTCGAGGCCGACATGGCCAAAACAACGGCCGAGGAGGCCGGCAAAGCCGAGCGCGCGGCAGCGAGGAACAAGTTCTGGGGCCCCTACGGCGAGGCCGTCCTGAATCAGTTCGGCGCCCACGTGAGGAAGAAGATGAAGATGAACGGCAAGAAAGGCGGCGTGAAGGACGCGGAAGACGAGGACGAAGACGAGACTAGTGCGGTAGTTGCGCAAGAAGACGAGACTAGTGCGGAAAGCGCAGATCTGACCGACGACGAGCGCGAGCAGCCGATCGCCACCTTGGCCAGACAGTTGGGGCGCACACTCGAACCGGGCCAGTGGTTCGCCCTGTTCAAGGAGCTGGAGAAGCCCAGCGTCGAGGCCTTCCAGCGCCTGGTGTGCGCGATGACCGACGATGCCGTCAAGGAGGCATGGGAGAAGGTCTCCGCGGACGTCCCGGTCCCCGAGCTCGTGAAACTGAACGACCTCTTGACTCCTGAGCAAAAACAGGGACTCGAAACACTCGGCGAGGCGATCGGGTAGAATCAGTCCCGAAGTGCGGATCCCAAAATCGGACCTGAAGTCGCTACTCAAGCCGATCGAGACGAACCCGGCCCTCTCCAACGAGCTCATCCTGGCCGCACAGTCGGGCAACCCATCGCTGTGGGCTAAGACTTCAGCAACCGCTTGGAACAACCTCGCCCAGGCGCAAGGGGTGCACTGGGGACACTCGAGGGCAAAGACTCTGGCGCTGGCCGCGACGACCTTTGGGATCCCCCAGGGCGACGTACAGTCAAAGACCGTCGACGCCATGGAAAACATCTTCGACTTCGCCATGGCAACCCCCGCCAGTTTGGCGGACCTGCGAATCAAATTCGCCAAAATGGGGATCTCAATCGTCACAGCCGCACTGTCACCGATCCCCATCGTCGGAGCCATCGCGAACGCCGTCGGCGGCATCGCCAACCTACTGATCGATCTCTTCACGGCTGAAGCCGAAGAGGCCAAGATCATCTTCCCTCCCGTCCAGGAATACACCGAGGAGGTCGACGCCGCCGTGGCCGAAGGTGTCCGGCTCCAGATGAGTGATCCCAACTGGACTCCACTCTTCATGCCGCGCTTCTCGACGAACATCCAAATTCAACGACGCGGTGAAGACGGCAGAACGATGTTCTTGTCCGGAGGCCCGGGTCCCGGACTGGGCTACGTCCCTGGCACGCAACGCATCCTAGGTGCCCTACAGGCCGACGCAGACCGCGACCAAAGAATGCCCCGGAAGTGGCGCGGCGGTTTCTCAGCCAACCTCGGCGACTATTACCCCACCGCCTCGCAGTTGGCTACGGCGCTCTACGGCCAGGTTGCTGATCCGGGACCCTACCTGTACCTGATCGACACGCGGAAAATCGAGTCAGCATGGGAGAATTACGTTGGTGCCGTAATTGATTTTGCTCGATCCGAGTGGGACCGCACCGACACCTACGGACGCACCGAACTCTCGATGTCAATGAAATGGATGTACGCCGCGAAAGACGGGGAACGCTGGCTGTGGGGCTTCATCCCGTCGTGGTCACCTTCCTGGGAAGGTCCCACAATCGTCGACGCCTTCGTAAAGCCATCGATGAACCAGTTGCGCAAGCGCCAGAAACACCAGCTCGGGAAGCTGACGGTCGCCTACTGCACCGAAGAAGGTAACGCATTCAAAAACCTGCCGCTGAAGCTCCGACTGAACTCGATGCGACAGCAACTGCTCAACCACCCGGCGCGTTTCAAAGTCAATCTGAACGACGTGATCGACTCGGATTACCTGCAGGCCCTGCGAAACTCCGGCGTTACTGGTATCAGCGGCCCCCAGGTGTTGGCGGCAGAAATCCGACCCGAGATCGCGATCGATCCAGAGAACTCGCCGCAGGGTTTTCCTCCACCACCCCAAGGCGGTGCCCCAGGGATCATTCCCAAGATGCCATCAAAATGGTTTCCGTGGCTCGTAGCAGCTGGTCTGGGTGGGGGAGCCTACTACGCGTACAAGAACCGGCGCAGACTGGTGAAGGTGTTCTCATGATAAAAATTCTCCTAGCCGCTGCCGTCGCCGCGGGGATCTACGCCCTGACGCGCCCGACAACGAAGAAGGGACGCCCCGACCTCTGGCACCCGGAGAAGCCTCCGCCGCTCAAGGTGAAGGAGCCACCTAGGCCGCCGGAGGGGTGGAGAGCAACGCTCGACGACGGCATGGTTGACGCCGTCGCGACGTGCGCCTCTCGAGCTCTTCCACCGACCTACGACGAGGCCGTCGTCTTCGTCAAAGCGTGCGCACTCGACCTACTCTTCCCGCAGTACTACTGGCCACCCAGACCAAAAGATAGTCAGTGGAAGCACAACGCCTGGCACGACGATGGAATCCGCGGCGCCGTCGAAGCCGCGCTGCAGGCGGACGTGCCGGGGCCGTGAGTCGTGCCGAACAGATCGGCGAATACGCCATCAAGCAGGGAATCCGAGTCTGCACGAGGCCCTGCTGGCACTGTGATGGCGTCGGTAAGGTCCAACTCACCGTCAAGAACGACCACGGGAACCTCGAAGAGCGAGTCGAAGCTTGCGGCACCTGCGAAGGCAACGGCGAGTTCATCCCACACTGGAATGACACCCACGTGCAGCTGTTCGTCTTGGCCGGAATCTTGAGCGGCATGAACGAGTGCCGGGAGAGGGAGGAATACGTCACGGCCTGGGACCTCCTGGACTGGGCCCTGTTGTACATCGGGCGCTGCTTCCAGCAGGGGTGCAAGGAGCAGGGCACCGAAAAGGTCCGGGAGTTCCTGATCGAAATGGCCGGCAAGATAGACCTGGAGCCCCCCGAAGTCCCGGAGGCTAAAGTCACGGGCGCCGCACTCAGTCCCAAAGAGCTCGAGGATCTGGTGGGATGACCTGGAAGCAGGTCCTCGAGCAGCTGCACGGGCGCCCGGACGGCGCGCGCGTCTCAGTCCCTCTCGGGATCGAGCACCCGAGCGTCGCCGGGTTCAAGCGCGGGCGCGGGTGGCCAAAGGGGCAAAAGAGCGACTGGCGCCTGCGGATCGGTGGTGGTCGCGGGATGCACGTACAGGAGTACGCGGACCGCTGGGAGGCCCACGTCGACCGCGTCGACCCCCGGGTGTCCGCGTGGCGCCACACCAGGCAGGACCTACCCGGCGTCGTCGTCGGGGCCGCCGCCGGTGCCGGTACCGCCGTGGGGTTCGCCCTCGGGCACCCGCTCATCGGCGCCGCCGTCGGTCTCTTATGCGGTGGCCTGCTCTCAGACTCGCCCCGGCGCCGGCTCAAGCGGGCTCGCCGGAGCTGAGCACCCGCAGCACGGCGCGACCTAAAGGAAGCACTGTATTGCCGCTATCAAACCCTGCGGACCACCCCAGGCAACCTAGATCTACAAGTGCTCCGCGCGAACGCCCGTCGCAAAACACAGGGTGCAGCCTGCCGGTAACAACGGAAACCTTTGCATGTGGATCCTGCTCAACACACACGCGAAGTGCCTTGTGTTGTGCAAGGGTCAACTTCATAGCCACCTCTCGCACGTGGGCTCTAAGGGTGTCTAGGTTGTCATTCTCGACCATACACTGTATGGACTATACACGAGACGTCTATATTCCAAAAGTGCCGGCTAGGGGAGCAACTTCCAGGCCGCCACACGCTCGCGCTGTATGGCATCCGCAACAAAGCAGAGACGCGAGCGGCGCTTCTCGCCGACACCCGGGGAGCGTAACACGCGCGCGACGAAGCAGGGGGCTCGTCAGACGATTTTTGGGTGGTGGGGCATGAGTTGGGCACCCTGACTGCGAAAACGGTATGCTGGGGCTGTGGGGAGCTCCAGCGACGCGGGAGACCTGGTTCGACTGGGCCTGATCGGGGCGGCGGCGGGGATCGGCCTCGGCTGGCTGATCACCCGGGGGGAGCGCTGCGGATACCCAGGGCCGCGGCCCAAGAGCCGCGGAGTGCCGTTCTACGCCGGTGACCCATGTCCGGCGTGGCCACTGGCGACGTCGCACTCTCGCGGCCACGAGGTGGCTTACCGTGGGCATGGGAACCAATCTCGCGCCTTTTCCGCGTGTCGCGAGGGTTGCTCGAGGCACCACGCCGGAGTTGACCTGTACGCCCGTGCTGGCGACCCTGTGCTGGCCATGGAGGGCGGCCGCGTGGTGGCGATCCAGACCTTCGCCGGCGGCCTCATGGCCGTGCTGGTCGAGTCGGCGCACGGCGTCGTGCTCTACGGCGAGGTCGACCGAATCCAGGTGAAGCGGGGCGACGTCGTGGCCAAGGGGCAGCAGATCGCGCGGGTGGGACTTTGGCCCTCTGGGTCGCACATGCTCCACCTCGAGACCTACGCCCGCGGTACCAGGCGCAACAAGCGCTGGTTCGGGAAGATCCCCCGAGTTCTGCGCGACCCGACGGACTTCCTGTTGCGTGCGCAATCTGCGTGATCCCAGGGCACTTAGGGCAATTTCGTCCTTTCTCCCCCCTATATAGAGGGGTTTTAAATTGACGCTGCACAGAGCAGAGAAAGGTAGGAATTGCCCTAAGTGCCCTGGGAATCCTCAATGGTTTCAACAAAAGTCGAAATTTTACCTATTTCACCCCGTCATTTGGCTTGCTCGACGCGAGTGTCCCGTGGTAAGCGAGATTCGATGCCCTTAGCAGAGGGAAAGGGTCCAATTTTCCGGGCGCACATGTAGGCCTCAACCTTTGGCTGACATAGGCGCGGCGTGTGTGGTGGCTCGCCTCGCCCTCTCCCGCTGCTACGGGAGGGGGGACCCGAGCCCGTGGGGAAACAACGTGAGAAGTGAGATTCAGTCCTACATCGACCAGGGGATCTTCCCCTTTCCCGTGCGAATTTCACCCTCCTTCGAGGAGGATCCAGACCGCTCGATCAAGCGCAAGAAGAAGCCAACGGTGCCGTGGACGAACTTTCGGACGCGGCCTGCCCAGGAGTCCGCTATGGCCTCCTGGTGGTGGGATAACCCCCATCCCCTTGGGGTAGGGATCCCGACTGACCCGTTCGTCGTGGTCGATATTGATACCGAGGACCCCTTGCGGACCCTCTCGAAGCTGTTCGAGCGGATTGGCATTGAGCCCCCGGATACCCGGGTGGTCCGCACGGCGCGGCTTGGCTTCCACGTCTACTTCCTGCGCAACGGGGAGAACGTCCGCAACTCGACCTCCAAGCTCGCCCCGGGTGTCGACGTTCGGGCGATCGGAGGGTACGTCGTCGTTCCGCCCACCGGGGGGTGGGAGAGGTTCGCGGGCGATGCGATTGCGCCGGTGCCTCCCGAGCTCGTCCTAGCAATCCAGGAGGCGACCAAGAAGAGGGATGAGAGGCCGGCGCCAGAGAAGCCGGTCTTCGTCCGACGCGAGGTCGACCCGGTCGACGCTGCCGTGGGGCGCTTGCTGCAGGTGCCCGAAGGTGAGCGAAACAACACGCTCAACATCGAAGCCTTCCGCCTGGGTTCCTTGCATGCCGTGGACGACCTCCCAGGCACTGTGGACGCGGTTCTTCACAAGCTTCTGGCCGCGGCCCTCAGCATCGGCCTCGAGCGCGCTGAGGCGGAGGCGACGATTCGCTCAGGATTCCAGGATGGTCCGAAGACCCTCCCGGCCCGACGTCTGACCGACCTGGGGAACGCCGAGCGTTTGGTGGACGCCAGGCGCGAGAGTCTTCGCTTTTGTTGGGGAACCGGTTGGTACCAGTGGTCGAAGACGCACTGGGAATCGATTCCGGTGAAGGCGCATCCCGTGTCCGAGTACAAGGCCGTCATGCGCTCGCTGGCCGAGCAGAAGGTTCCGGCTCAAGTGATCGAGTGGGCGCGCAAGTCCGAATCCGAGTCGCGGGTCAACGCCGCGTGTCGGCTTGCCAAGACGGATCGTCGCATCGTCGTAACCGTCGAGGATCTCGATAGCAACCCCGAGCTGCTCGCGACGCCGAGTGGTGTTGTCGACCTACGGACCGGGAAGATCCGCGACGCCGAGCCGACTGATCTGCAAACGAAGATCACCGACGTGCCCGTCGACTTCGGGAAGGCCAAGAGGTTTGAGAAGTTTCTGGTCGAGGTCTTCCCGGACCCCGAGGTGCTCGAGCACGTGCGGCGCTACCTCGGCTATTCGATTACCGGCTACTCGCGCGAGCAGAAGATCCATTTGTGGTACGGCTCCGGCGCGAACGGCAAGTCACTCGCTCTGCGTATCCTTCTCCACGTGCTTGGGTCGTACGCGCAGACGGCTGCGCACGAACTTTTGATTGAGAAGTCGCACGCGACCCACACCACCGACCGCGCCCGCCTCCGTGGCTCCCGTTTGGTGACGACGGTGGAGACCGGCGAGGGCCGGCGCTGGGACATGTCGACGGTGAAGCAGCTGACCGGCGAGGATAAGATCACCGCCCGCTTCCTCTACGTGGACAACATCGAGTTCAGCGCGACGTGGAGCATCGTGGTTGCCACGAATCACAAGCCACGCATTCTCGGGCACGATCGCGCTGACTGGCGGCGCGTGCTCGTGGTGCCGTTCGAGCGCACGTTCGACCCCGGCGATCCTGACCTCTTCAGCAAGCTCGTCGAGGAGGGACCGCAGATCCTCGGGTGGTTGTGCAAAGGAGCGCGGGACTACCTGCGCGACGGTTTGAAGGTGCCGCAGCGCATCCTCGACGAGGTCGACCGCTACCGCAAGGAGCAAGACGTCGTGGGTGAGTTCCTGGAGGAGCGCACGAAGGAAGAGAAGGAGGGGTTTGTCGAGCGTAAGCGACTGTTCGAGGACTACCGTCACTGGTGCGGCGACTCAGAGTTCCAGTTCAAGCGCCAGGCCTTCTACCGCATCGTCGGCGAGCGCGACGGGTGGATCTCCCACAAACGCAGCGGGGCCCGGGGATGGATCGGGCACTCCCTCATTTCACCCGTAACCCAGAGGAGAGGAAAATGACGAACTTTGATCAAATTTTCGAGGACTTCAATAAAGCTAATCCTGACGATGCAAAAGACTACCAGATTGGAGAGGCCAAGCTTCCTCCGGAAGGTGCGACGCTAAAAATAGTAAGTGGTGGTTGGACTCCTGAGAGTATTGGTGATCTCCAGTGTCCTGGTTGTGGTGAGTGTTATCTACACCAGTGTCGTGTGGTCATTCGTTTTCGGAAGGAAGACGCTGGAGGTAAGATCGTTACGGTGGATGATGATGTGAAAATCGAACACGTAGAAGCTTCTTCTTTCCCTTGGCGTAGATCGTCATTGGACGTGTATTTCTGGTGCGAGCAGTGCTCACACGACGCGGTCTACGTCTTGCAAATCTTCCAACATAAGGGAACGACGGGCATTACTTGGTCGGAGGTTCTCCAAGATCAAGACCCACAAAATATTCCTATCGACTAGAAAATAATCTTTGCGCTCTAGACGTCGTACGTATATATAGGGATACGAGGTATTGATGGTCAACGGAAATTCTCCTCAACCTAAACCACCATCCCCCGAGCACGACGTCATGGGCGAGGTCCTGGGCTTCGACGACGCGTGGGAGAGCCTCTCGTGCTACCAGGTTGCGGCTGTTGCCGTCGAGGCACTGGCCGAGCTGGAGCGCCGTGTCGCGGACGAGGAGCATGGTACCCAGATTCGCTCGATGCTCGGGTACGCGAAGGCGCGCGTCGTCGACTGCCGGAACTGGTGGGACTGATGGAGGGTGGAGCGTGAAGAAGCCTGTGCATGCAAAGGGTCTTCGTCATGACTGGTCGCGGTCTTGGGCTCCGGCCAATAACCGCAGCCGTCGCCAGGGCCGGCTTACCGCAATCGTGCCACTCATTGATGGAGGAGCGCTCTTTTGCGAAGTCCTTCGCGGTGAATGGAGTGTGCGGCTCCACCGTGGTCCGCATGATCAGGTTTTAGCGGCCGGGTCCCACCAGGGGAGTCTTATCGATGGCGCGAGGGAGGCGGAAGTCAGCATCCGAGCGATCGAGCTCAAGGATGAGTACTACTCCCAGAAACGAGAGGAGGCGTGACCGACCTCGTTCTGATCTCCCCCTCCCAGGTGCGGACGTTCCAGGAGTGCCCACGCAAGTGGGCCTTCGACAAGATCGATCAGATCCCGGTCGCGACGTCGCCCGGCGCTGCCTTCGGTTCGCTCGTGCACAAGCGCCTCGAGGGGTATTTCGCCCGCGGTGAAGACGTGGGGGACGACCGAGCTGGGAAAGTAGCCCGTGCGCTGGCGACCTGCTACCCGCCGCCACCACACGGCGACATGTTGGTGGAGAAGGAACTTCGCACCGACTCCGACGGCTTCGCCTGGCGCGGGAAGATCGACCTTATATTTCAAGAGGAGGACGTTGATTGGATCAACGTCTGCGACCACAAGACCTTGCGGCAGCCCGAGCGCTATGCCTTGGACAAGGCAAAACTTCCGACGGATGTGCAGGCTATCTTGTATGCCCACCTCGCGCAGCAGAACTTTGACGTCGACGCGTTGACCCTCCAGTGGACCTACGCCGCGACGCAGGGGGCTCCGAAGCCTTACCCCGTACGGGTAAACGTGGGGCGTGAGAACGTGGAACTTCACCTTCCCGCGCTCGAGGCGACGGCCAAGGAGATCCTCGCGGCCAGGAGCGCCACCACGGCCAACGACTTACCCCCGAACCTGAATGCCTGCGGGAACTACGGGGGATGTCCGTACGCGGAGCACTGCGTTCGGACCAAGGAGCAGCGAATGCAGGCCATCTTCAACGACGAGGAGAGCGATATGTCGAGCCTGAGAGAGATCTTGCAGCAGCGAGCCGGCGGAGCGCCGGCACCACCACCGATTCTTCCCAGCCCTGTGCCACGAGTATCGCCGAGCGAGTTCGTGGACGCGCCGGTAAGTGACCCGCCGACTGCGGAAGCTCAGGACGTGGTGGCGAAGAAACGTGATGCGCTTCTGGCACCGCCGCGGCCGGATGTGAACGCGCCGGAGGCACCGAAGACGGAGCAGGAGCGCGTGGACATCTCCAAGCGTGTTGGTGCCGGGGAGGACGCGCGTGCTCTGGTCGAGGCGTCGGCAAGCGGAGAAGATCTGGACGCCGCTGCCCTAGTGGCTCGGGTCGCGGCGTTCAAGAAGAAGAACCCCAAGCATTATGAGATCCTGAAAATGGTACGGGAGGGCCCCTCGCGGTTTGGACGTCGTAAAGACATGACGGATTTCCCGTTCGCACATGGTCGTACGCTGAATGCCATGGTGAAGGCTGAGCTAATTCAGGTTACGGAAGGAGAGAATTCGCGACTCTCCGTCGTGACGATTCTTGCGAAGGGACTTGCGATCTTTGGGTCGAACGACCCAGTCGTGCAGTCCGCCGCGAACGCCCCGGTTGACGATGAGCCCACGACTCCCGCGGACCTGGCAGCACTCACTGATGATAGTCCTCCTATCTCGGACGCAGACCTGGATCGAGCACTTGCGTCTCACGACGGTGCGCTGATCAGCGACGAAGACCTCGAAGCCGTTGGCGCCGGGGGATTACCAAGCAGCGTGATCAGAGGAAACATCTTTCACCCCGAGGACTTCGACGACGCGCCACCGGCCGGTGTCACGGCGCGCGAGGTGTGGATGTCTCTCGCGATGAAGTTCGGGAATGACCCCGACGTCGTGGACCGCTTGTACGCGTCGTATTTGAGACATTTTCCGACAGGATAAGAGATGAAACTCAGCGATCTAATTGAAGATGCCATCTCCCTCTATTGGGCACTGGGATGTGGAATGCGGGTTACTACTTCGGAGGAGGAGGCACACAAAGAAAAGGAAAAAGGATTTCGGAGGTATCTAGAATGTATTCGTAAAATAGAGGAGAGAGGGTTGTTGTTGGATTTGGCTAATGTTGCAGAAAAAGAAAAACCTCTCAACATGAGCAGAGGGGATGAGGTCATGCTCTCCACTGAAGAAGTTAGTCGATACCTTGGTGGTGAAGAAAAACCAATTCCAATTCCTACTTTAGCTCGTTGGCGTAGTGAAGGAAAAGGGCCACGTTACGTTAGATTTGGTTCAGGTTCTGGGAGTACGATTAGGTATCGTCAAAATGATCTAGAAGAATACATAGAGCGTCACACGGTACAGGCTGAACAAAATGAACCTCGTCCAGGCACTGCAGACGACTCACGGTGAAGTCAGAAAAACGCCGGAGCTCGAGCGCGTGTTCGGGCTCCCGCGTCGCGGTGAGCTGCCCCCCGACCTGGCGCGGGGGATGACGGAGGTGCTCGGCGGCGTCGACATGACGTTGTGGGACGGACAGGCGCAGGTGTTCCTGGAACTGGAGGAAGTTGGTGGGTGCCTCGCCTCGTTGCCGGTGGGGTATGGAAAAACGGCCATCACTTTCCTGGCGCCGATGGTCGCGGAGGCGAAGAAGTCGCTGCTCTTGATTCCCGCCAAGCTTCGCACGAAGACCAGGCGCGACTTCGCCAAGCTCGCCGAGCACTGGCCGCGGGCGACGGCGCCGCGGGTGGAGTCCTACGAGATGCTCTCGCGCCACCCGGACCTGCTTGAACGCCTGAAGCCCGACCTTCTGATCTGCGATGAGTGTCACTGCCTGCGCAACCTGCAGGCCGGGTGCACCCGACGGTTCATCCGGTATCTCCGCAAGCACGAGTGCAAGGTGGTGGCGATGTCCGGCACCATCACCAGCCGCTCGCTGCTCGACCTGTGGCACCTGCTCCTGGCGACGCACAAAAATGATATGCCGCTACCCAGGAGCCGGGCCGAGACCGCCATGTGGGCGCGTGCTGTGGACGAGAAGGTCGAGGTCCGGGCGCGCCCCGGGGCTCTGATGCTGCTCGGCGGTGGGAAGACGCTCCCCGAGGTGCGCGCCGCGGTCGGGAACCGGGTCTTCGATACCCCCGGCTGCGTCCGGCGCGAGACCACCGACGTGGCGGCGTCGATCTATCTCAGCGAAGTGATCCCGAAGCGCCCTGAGGAGGTACGCAAGCCGATCGCGAGGCTCCTGAAGGACAAGATCGCCCCGAACGGTGACGAGTGCACTCCGGCGGACGTCTGGAGGCACCTCCGGACTCTGATCTTGGGGTTCGCCTACGTCTGGGACCCAGCGCCGCCGGAGGACTGGATGATCGCGCGCAAGAGGTGGAAGAGATTCGCGCGAGGAATACTCGAAGCCGGCGATCCGAAGTACGATACCGAGCTGCAGGTCGCCAACGGCTGCCAGCGCGACGAGATCTCTCGGAAGGCATTTGACGCCTGGGTAGAAGTGCGCGACACGTTCAGGCCGAACAGCGTGGCGCGCTGGTACACCGAGGGCGTGATCAGGGAATTGATTACGAATGCTGGGTGGGAGACGTTGGTGTGGGTTGAACACGTCGCCGTTGGTGAGAAGTTCTCCGAGATTACGGGGTGGCGTTACTACCACGGGCAGGGGATGAGCGGGAGCCGGTACATCGAGGATCACAAGCCTACGAGTCCGGCGATTCTCTCTATCGCAGCAAACTGTGAGGGTCGCAACCTGCAGGCGTGGTCTCGAAACCTGGTCGTGACACCGCCGGCGAGTGGTCGGGTGTGGGAGCAGCTCCTCGGTCGCACGCATCGCCCAGGGCAGCTCGCCGACGAAATCGAAGCCATTGTCGTCATTGGTCACCCGCGTGTGCGCGATGACATCATGCAGGCGTGCATGGATGCGGAGTACGTCCGCGACACGACCGGGCAGCCGCAGAAGCTCCTTCTTGCCGACGGTGCCCTAGACATGATACGTACAGGCGGCGCGGCGGCGCCGGTGCCCTAATCCTGGGGTCCGAAAGTGCGATTTGTGTATTGTCGGCGTCGCCGGGCTTGAAACAGAACCAGAAAGAGAACCAATGACGGACTTCGACAGTATTTTTTCCGAATTCAACGACGCCGACCCCACGGCGGTCTCGACACGAACCCCTAAGCTCGATGTCGAAGGAGAACACGTGGTCGAGATTGAGAGGGTGATGATGAAGGATAGCGACCTGAATTCAGCTGTTCTTCTGATCGTCGAGTTTCGACCGGTCGCTTCGACTCACGAATCTATCAAGTTGGGGCAGCCCTACTCGTGGACGTGCGACGTCACCAAGACGTTTGGGCAAAACAAGGTGGGCTTGAACCACGCCAAGCAGTTTCTTGCCGCAGCGTTGGGGATGGATGCGGAGAGCCCGAAAGCGATGGCGCTCGGTGGGAAGCAAATCAAAGAGGCGGTCTCGGATGAGAACCCGCTTGCTGGTGTTCGCGTCGCGGTCCACACGAATCCCAGGGTGTCCAAGGAGAAGCGTCCCTGGACGATGCACAACTGGTCGTCCGTGGAGCAGAAGGCGGCGTGACCGTTGAGACGTCGATGAATTGGCCTGAAGCCGCCGTCATCGTAGCGCTTTGCGCCTTCTTCAGCCTCCTTGCGTGGCTTTCGACGAGGCCTAGACGTTGACGACGGCGATTGACACGGAGACCAGCTTGATTCTGCCGGGGGTGTTGGCCCCGCCGCTGGTCTGCGTGTCGTACTACGGCCCGGAGGGGAAGGGGGTCGTCCACTGGACGGACCCCGACCTCCCTGGGCGCCTCGAGAAGTGGTTTGCGGGCGACACGACGTTCGCGAACGCGCCGTACGATCTCGCTGTGTTGATCAGCGCGTTCCCGGATCTCCTGGAGCCGATCTTCGACGCGGTTGACGCTGGGCGGGTGCACGACGTGCAGATCCGGGAGAGGCTCGGCGACCTGGCCCGTGGGACGTTCCAGTTCGAGGAGGACGAGGACGGCGTCGTCCAGTACAAGGGCTACAGCCTCGCGCAGATAGGGGAGCGCCGCGGCCTGGGTGGAAAGAAGTTTGATAACTGGCGGCTTCGCTATCACGAGCTCCGGGACGTTCCGATCCCAATGTGGCCGAAGGAGGCGATCTATTACTCCTTGCGTGACGCCGTGTTGACCGGGCAGATTCACACCCAGCAGGTGGGAGATCCGAACCTGGGCAACGAGGCGGCGCAGGTGCGCGCCCACTTGGCGCTCCATTTGACTTCATGCCGAGGGATCCGCACCGACCCAGGCCGCGTGGCGGTGCTCGAGAGAGTCACAGGTGACCGCTTGGCGGAGCTTCTGCCCGGACTTGTCCAGCACGGCCTGGCGCGTGAGGACGGCACCAGGGACACGAAGGAGGCGGTCAAGAGGATGGTGGGGGTTCTCGGCGAGGCGTCCGTGCTGACGGCGAAGGGGGAGGAGCTGCGCGCCGAGGGGCGCGACCCGCTCCTGGTCGCGCGCGGAGAGGGAAGGCTTGTCAGCGTTGCCGAGGAGCCGTGCATGATGTCCGGCGACCACGTCCTGGTGAACTACTCCGAATACGCCAAGCTGCGAAACCTGTTCTCGGGTGCAATCAAGGACCTGAAGAAGGGCACCATTGTCCCGATTCAGAGCCGGTTCAACCCCATCGTGCAGACCGGCCGCACAAGCTCGAGCGGACCGAATATCCAGAACCCGCGCAGAACTCCGGGCGTGCGCGAGTGCTTCGTGCCCCGGGATGGCTATGTCTTCGTCGACGGTGACTACGCGCAGGCCGAGCTGCACTGCTGGGCGCAGATCTGCCTCGATCTTTTCGGAGAGTCGCGCATGGCCGAGGCCTTGAACGCCGGGGTCGACGCCCACTGCCAGCTGGGAGCTCGCGTGGTCGGTATGGAGTACGAGGACTTCCTTGGCCTTCACGAGAAGAGGGACAAGGAGATCAAACTACCCAGGCAGGCGGCCAAGCACGCGAACTTTGCCTTTATGGGGGGCTGCGGGGTCCGCCGATTCATCGCGATGGTGTACTCGATCACGGGGATCGTCCTTGACGAGATGTTCGCGGCCAGGCTGCGGACGCTGTGGTTCTCGGAGTGGCCGGAAGCTGCTCCGTACTTCGCTCACGTGGAGGAGTGCATCGACGACCGGGGGTGGCACTGGGTCAAGCAGCCTCGGGTCGATCGGCTCCGCTCGCGCGCCACGTACTGCGCTGCGGCGAACTCGCGTTTCCAGGGACTCTGCGCTGACGGGGCGAAGGCCGCTCTGTGGGCTCTGTGTCGGGCGCAGTGGGTTGGAGAAGGCCCCATGCGCTGGGTCCGGACCGTGAATTTCATTCACGACGAGTTCCTGCTCGAGTGCCCGGAGGAGTCCGCTGACGAGGTCGCGCACGAGCTTGCGAGGATCGCGGCGGAGGAGTTCAACAAATTTGTGCCCGACGTTCCGACGACCTGCGACCCGGTGGTGATGCGCTACTGGTCGAAGGACGCCGAGGCGATCCAGGAAGATGGGAGATTTGTGCCGTGGCCGAAAACGGGATGAAGAAGAACGAATTTGCTTTTGGAATTGCTCAAGCTTGGGCGATTCGGCATAAAACCCCGAAGCCGTCTGAAGATCTAGGTGAGAACTTGAAGCGTCTGCGGATGTGTCGTGGGTTGTCGCAGAGGCAGCTCGGTGAAAAGCTTGGACTTGTAGGGCAGGATGCCGGCTCCACGATCTATCGCATGGAAAGTGGCCGGGTGACACCGTCGATCGCGCGATTGCGCGTGCTCGCCGAAGCGTTGAACGTCAAGGTAAAAGACTTGATCGGATAGACGTGCGGTGTATAGTGGGTTCGTGCCGAAGTTCGAGATCATGTGCCCCGAGTGTGACCACTGTTTCGAGCCGGACGAGGGTCTCAAGGAAGATCTGATCGAGCAGCTCAACCTAATCGACCCCAAGGACGAAGGATCGTTCGCCGAGGCGGCCACCGAGGCCGGCTTCGTGCACGAGGACCGGGCGATCGATGAGATCGAGATCCCAGATAACGTCTGGGTGCAGCTCTGGCGCGACGGTCTAATCTCTTGCTCGTCCCACGTCACCATGCGCGACTTCCTGGAGATGTACGCATGAGTGCGAACAGGTGCATTTGGCCGTACTGCATTGCGCCGTGCGCGAACGGAACCGATCTCTGTCGTCGACATCTGACCGAAGGCATGCGTGCGTTTTTCTCCGGCTTTGTCGATCGGCAGGTCGAAAAGCTCGTCGACGTTTTTGTGCCCGGCAACTCCCGAAAGGCTGGCATGTGAACGTCCCGACCAAGGTGAAGTTCCCTCGCGTCATCCGCCCCATGGCGGTGCTGCGATCCCTGGTGTGCGCGTGTGAGGACTCCGAGGCTTATCAGGATGCTGTCCGAAAGGACACTCATTCGGTCTTCCGGCGCACCGTAGACGCCGCCATCGAGTACTTGGTGGAGCGCGGTGATTGAGCTTCACCCCGAGCTGTTGGAGGCGTGGGGCGTCCAGCAGGCGTTTGCCAATCTAGGGTTCGACGTGGACGACCTCTACCTACTATTCGCTACCAACGCGGAGGACGGGGAGCTGTCGGTGTTTGTCGCCCTGAAGCGAAGCGAGGAGATCGAGTTCTCCGTCTTGTGCGGTGCCCTCTCGGCCGACCAGGAAGAAGTCTTCGCGCAGTGGGAGACGTTCGTCAACGAGGCGAATGGGATGAGTGATCAGGAGTTTACCGTTCTCAGATCATGCACGAAGATGGGGAGCTTCGACGCCCTCAAGCACCTTGCCGGGGGACTTCTTGCGAAGGGGATCATCCCGCCGGAGATGGAGGGGTAATGCACAAGCACCATTTTGCTGGGAAACCGAGCAGCTGCATCGAGTGCGGCGTCCTGAGGTCTGACTGCTGGCGGACGCCGCTCGATCATCTCGAGCGCGTATTCCGGGTGCTCGGTGACATCGAGCTCGACGTGTGCGCGGACATCAACCCCGAGCACCAGTTCGCCATCCGCAACATCACCGAGAACGGCCTGGAGGTCGATTCCTGTGGTGCGCGGACGTTCATGAACCCGCTCTACTCGCAGGCTCCGAAGTGGGTGGAGTGGGCGTGGAACGCTAGCGCGCCGGTGCTGGGGCTGCTC
>Ga0255058_10000670_pt1 | contig 19659 bp, 23 predicted proteins | sample Cases_109_9_MG_FD_188637 | JGI IMG/M metagenome (GOLD analysis project Ga0255058, IMG submission 188637) | Seawater microbial communities from Amundsen Gulf, Northwest Territories, Canada - Cases_109_9 | ecosystem: Environmental > Aquatic > Marine > Gulf | place: Canada: Northwest Territories... | reverse complement strand
CCCTGCGGCTACGGATTATCACCCTCGGACCCGAACGGCAGCGATGATATACTGGACTAACCGCATGCTTGGAGGTGCGTGTTTTGCGTGGCCGTGATCTCATTTCTATAGCCGATCTTTCGCCGTCGGAGCTTGACCGCGTCCTGAATACGGCGATCGCTCTCAAAGAGGGCGGACGAGAGCCGATCCTCGCCGGGAAGACGTTGGCGCTGGTGTTCGAGAAACCTTCGCTACGAACACGCGTTTCATTTCATGTAGCGATGCGACATTTAGGTGGCGATTGTATCTACTTGTCTCCTCCCGAGGTTGGCCTCGGTGAGCGAGAAACACCGGCGGACGTCGGTCGCGTACTGAGCCGCTACGTGGACTGCGTGGCGGCACGAGTCTTCGCCCCGGAGACGTTGACGGAGATCGCAGAGTTCGCGGACGTGCCGGTGATCAACGCGCTATCAGACCCGCCGCTTGGCGAGCACCCGTGCCAGGCGTTGGCGGACCTGCAGACGATGCGCGAGAACAAAGGCGCGTTGGACGGAATAACCGTCGCCTACATCGGGGACGGCAACAACGTCGCGAACTCCTTGTCTCTAGCGGCGGCGATGTCCGGGATGCACTTCCGGATCGCTTCACCGGAAGGCTACGAACTGGAGCCGACCTTTGTCGCCCAGGGAGAAGAGCTGGCGGAGACGTCCGGTGGCAGCATCGCGATGACTAACGATCCGAAAGAGGCAGTCGAAGGTGCGGACGTCGTCTACACGGACGTCTGGGCGAGCATGGGACAGGAGCGCGAGGCCGCCCTCCGCAAGGAGGCGTTTCAGGGTTATCGGGTGGATGCGGAGATGATGTCGCTGGCCAAAGGCGACGCGATCTTCATGCACGATCTGCCGGCGCACCGCGGGGAAGAGGTCACGGATGAGGTGATGGACGGGCGGCAATCGGTCGTCTTCGATCAGGCGGAGAACCGGATGCACGCCCAGAAGGCGGTTCTTGCGTTGTTACTGGGTGAGGACGACGTAGCGTAAATGGGAATCTGGGAAGCAGTACAGGACGCATTCCGCGAATTCGAGGCGGCAAGCGTCATCGATATCGTTGCGATCGCCGTGCTGATCTACCTCGTTCTGCTGCTGCTGAAGGGGACGATCGCGATCACCCTCGTTCGCGGAATCGTGATTATGGTCGTTGGTCTGTTCGTGCTCGCTCGGGTTCTCGATCTGACGGTGGTCGGTTGGTTGCTGCGGAACTCGTTCCCGGCGCTGCTGATCGCGATCCCGGTGATCTTCCAGGCGGAGATACGCAGGTTCCTGGAACGCGTGGGCCGGACCGGCGCCTGGCCGTGGGCGCAGCGCGGGGTTCTCGAGAGCGTCGTCGAAATGATCTCGGATGCGGTAATTTCGATGTCCGACCGGCGGCACGGGGCGATCATCGTAATCGAACGGGAGACGGGTCTTGAGGACTACATTGGCACGGGCGTGCGGCTGGACGCAGAGATATCAACGCAGATACTGGAGAACATATTCTTCCCGAACTCAGCCTTGCACGACGGCGCCGTCATCATCCGGGAAAGCAGGGTGGTAGCGGCAAGCTGCACGCTGCCGCTTTCCGAGCGGCATGACAGCGCACTACACGGCACCCGCCACCGCGCCGCGCTAGGGGTATCGGAACGTACCGATGCCGTCACCGTGGTGGTATCGGAGGAGACGGGGCAGCTAACGATCGCGGCGAACGCACGGATGATCTCAGAGCTTGACGGTGGCCGCCTACGCGGCATCCTGCGAAGTCTGCTGCTTCCGGCGTCTGAGATGGACCGGCCGCGCGGGCCCTCGCTTCCCCGCCTTAGCCGCGGGTAGCTGGTTCTCGAACCATGAAGCGTTTTCTCTCGGTTATCAGGGACATCGGGGCCGTGTTTGCGGCGTTGGTAGTGCCCATCGGCCGGTCGTTCCGCCAGAACTCAGGTCTCGCGGTGTTTTCCATCGTTCTGGCGTTTGGGGTCTGGATCGTCGTCTCGGATGCGGAGAACCCGGAAACGACGCTGATAGTAGAGTCGGACATTCCGGTGGAGCCGGTGAACATTCCGAGCGAGATCGCGGTCGCCGATCTGGATCCTCAGGTCGTGAGGGTCCGCGTCCGGGTTGAGGAGGACGTGCTTGATACGCTGACCGCGGCGGACTTCGAGGCGACACTCGACCTGGAGGGCTTCACCGTGGGCGATTTCACGCAGCCAGTGGATGTAAGGCCCCTGACGAGCCGGGGTGGGCTGCGCATCGAGGAAGTGTTGCCTCCGGATATCGATGTAGCGCTCGTGCCCTTGATCACGAAGAGCGTGCCGGTGGTGATCGAACTAGAGGGTAAACCGCCGTCGGGATTCTCGCTTTCGTTCCCCGAACCGGAACAGGCGTCCGTGAACGTCAGAGGGCCCCAGTCTCAGATTGACCAGGTGACCCAGGTGACGGCTTCGATCAGCGTCGAAGGGGCGACGGAATCGATAGAGCAGGCGGTACGGCTGGAACCTCGGGACCGTCTCTCCGCGCTCGTGCCGCGGGTGGCGGTCGACCCGTCGCTCATCGAAGTAACTGTGGAGATCATGCAGCAGGAGTTCAGCCGCCCGGTCGTCGTAAGTCCCAAGATAACTGGGTCGCCGGCTGAAGGGTTCAGGCTGATCGGCGTCACGGTTGACCCCGCTACCGTCACGGTGACCGGTCCTGAGTCGTTCATTAAGGTGACCGTCGATATCAGCACCGACCCGATCAGCATCTCGAACGCAGATGGCAATATCGAGCGCTCAGTCAACCTCGTGTTGCCGGATGGCGTGGTTGCCGTGGGAGATGGCGAGGTGACAGTAACAGTGCTGATCGCCCCGTTAAGCGTGACGTTAGAGGTGCCGCTCAACGTCATCAACGTAGGCAATGGGCTGAGCGTCGTCGGCACTTTGCCGACGATCCAGGTGACGGTGTCCGGGGCACCGGAAGACCTCATCGACCTCGATCCAACGGATATTAGCGTCACGGTCGATGTCGATGGACAGGGCGAGGGTTCGCATGTCATCAATGTCGAGCTGTCAGTGCCAGACAATCTGGACGTGGACGAGTTCACGCCAGACAACGTGACGATCAGTCTGGTCCAGGGTTGATGGCAACGACGGAGGGCATGACGGCGCCCAGCGATTCGAGTACGTCACTGCCCGTGATCGCGATCGTCGGGCGTCCGAACGTCGGCAAGTCCACTCTCTTCAACCGGATCGTGCGACGACGTCAAGCGATCGTTGAGGATGTCGCCGGGACGACGCGTGACCGCCTGTACCAGCGCGCCACGTGGAAAGACCGTGCCTTTGCGGTTATCGATACCGGTGGTCTGGAACCGGAGGGCGAAGAAGGCTATACGCCGCTGATCCGAGAGCAGGTCGAAATCGCGATCGACGATGCGGACGTGATCCTGTTTCTGGTGGATGTTATGACGGGCGTAACGGCGATCGACAAGGAGATTGCGGAGCAGTTACGCCGCACCGAGAAAACGGTCCTTCTGGTCGCGAATAAGGCTGACAACGACGAGCGCAGCGATGGTGCCGTCGACTTCTATTCGCTGGGGATGGGAGATCCGATCATCGTCAGCGCCTATCATGACGTGAACGTTCGAGAGCTGCTGGACAGGACGATGGAACTACTTCCGGAGGTGCCTGTGGAGCCGCCAGCGGACACGTTGAGGATCGCGATCGTGGGGCGGCCGAACGTTGGCAAGTCCGCCCTCATCAACGCGATCATTGGCCGCGACCGGGTGATCGTCAGCGATGTAGCGGGGACGACACGGGACGCGATCGACACCCCGTTCGACTACCAAGGGCAGCCGATGGTGCTTGTCGACACAGCGGGGATTCGCCGCCGAGGGCGGATCGCTCGTGGAGTAGAGAAGTATAGCGTGATGCGAGCGCAGGACGCGCTCGAGCGCTGCGACGTGGCGGTGCTCGTGATTGACGCGACCGCGAAAGTGACGGCGCAAGACCAGCACATCGCGGGATACGTCGCAGACGCCCACAAGGGAATGATAGCTGCGGCGAACAAGTGGGACCTGATGGAGGATTCCGAGGATGAGCGAAGTGACTTCGCGCGGAAGGCGTTGTACCGCCTGAAGTTCGCGCCATGGGCGCCGCTTGCTTTCGTGTCGGCGCTGACGGGTATGAACGTCGATGCGTTGCTCGAGCTAGCGCTAGAAGTGCAGGAGATGCGGTCAAAGCGCGTGAAGACCTCGGAGCTGAACTCGGTAATCCGGTCGGCCGTCGCGGTGAATCCGCCGCCGGCACCGGGGCGGCAGCCCGTGCGAGTGAAGTACGTAACGCAGGCGGCGGTCCGGCCGCCGACGTTCGTGTTCTTCGTCAACGACGCGACCCTGATACACTTCTCATATAAGCGTTATCTTGAGAACACGCTACGAAAACGTTTCGGATTTGACGGCACCGCGATAAAGATGGAGTTCCGGAGCAGACGGGATTGAACGCAAGCGAACTGATCGCTGTCGTCGTCGCCTCTTACCTGATCGGCTCGATCCCGTTCGGGTATCTGACGGGCCGGATTCTGCGCGGCATCGACATTCGAGAGCAAGGCAGCGGCTCGACCGGCGCCACGAACGCCTTGCGACTGCTCGGGCGCGGGCCGTTCTTCATGGTGATGGCGCTCGATGCGCTGAAGGGGTACGTCCCAGTACTGGCAGTCTGGTATCTGTTCGGGGCGCACGATCTGCAGGTCGCGGCGGGTATCGCCGTGGTGCTTGGGCACGATTTCCCCATCTACATCGGCTTCCGTGGCGGGCGGGGGACGGCAAGTTCGTTTGGCGTCTGTGCCGCGTTTGCCTTGCCGTTGGCGGTTGGATTGTTGGCGGTTGGTCTGTTCCTGCTGTTTACGCTGCGGTACATGTCGGTGATGTCGATCGTGACGGTGCCGCTGGGCGCGATACTGCTTCTACTTTTGGCGGTGTTCAACGTTAGTGACGACTTCACGTACACGAAGGCGATATTCGGGGCGTTCGCGACGGCGTTCGTCTTGCTGACGCACGCGGGCAATATCCAGCGGTTGATTGATGGTGTCGAGCCGAAGTTCGATGAGGCGGTTGATAGCCTGCGGCAGCGGAAGAGACCGCGGCCGAGGACGACATAAGATGACAGATATGGTCCAGCGTGACGAGATTGAGGCCGCTCTTGGCGGTCATGAGGCCGACTACGTAGAAATCCGCCTAGACGACACCGCTTCGAACCGAATCGTCTATCGCGGGCAGGAGTTGGAGGAGATCGGCCGTACGCGGTCGTTCGGCGGCAACGCACGGGCGCTCGTGAACGGTGGCTGGGGCTTCGTCAGCTTCAACGAGCCGACGGGGTTGCGCGATCGGGTCGCCGAAGCCGTGAGCCAGGCCCGCCACGTGGGCGGGGAAGGCAGTCGGTTGGCGGAGCTGGAACCGGTCGTCGATAAGGTTCCCCTTCACGTGGTCAAAGACCCGCGCGAGATACCGTTGGCGGCGAAGAAAGAGATCATGGACCGCTACAACGGCATCTTGCTCTCCGTCCCCGGCGTCACAAGCACGAACATCGTCTACCGCGACGAGCACAAGCAGATCGTCTTCGCCAGCAGCGAAGGCGCGTTCATCGAGCAGGAGCGGATCGACGTGGTGTCGCGGCTAGCGGCAACGGCGCGAAAGAACGGCGACATGCAGCAGGCGAGCACCAGTCTCGGTTCGCTCGGCGACTTCACGTATATCGAGCAGATGGACGACATAGCGAAAGGGATCGGTGAGAAGGCCGTCGCGCTGCTGGCCGCTCCGTACGCCAAGGGGGGCACGTATCCGGTGGTGCTCGACCCGATCCTGGCAGGCGTGTTCTGCCATGAGGCGTTCGGGCACCTCTCCGAATCCGACTTCGTCTACGAGAACGACCGGATGAAGGAGATCATGGTGCTGGGCAGCGAGTTCGGCCGGAGGCACCTGAACATCGTCGATGGCGCGGCGGTGCCGGGGCTACGCGGCAGTTTCAAGTACGACGACGAGGGTGTGCCGGCGACGAAGACGGACCTGATCCGCGAGGGTGTACTCGTCGGGCGGCTGCACTCACGCGAGACGGCCGGCAAGATGGTCGAGCCGCTGAGCGGGAACGCGCGGGCGCTCGATTATCGTTTTCCGCCGATCGTGCGGATGACGAACACGTACATCGAGCCCGCCGACACGCCGTTCGAGGAGATCATCGCCGACATCGACGAAGGTGTGTACGCGAAGAACTGGTACGGCGGCCAGACGAGTATGGAGATGTTCACGTTCTCTGCCGGCGAGGCGTACATGATCCGCAACGGGAAGGTGGCGGAGCCGGTGCGTCCGGTGAAGCTGACGGGGAACCTGTTCACGACGCTCAAGAACATCGATGCGATAGGCGACGACCTCGATTTCAACCAGGGCGGAGGCTGCGGCAAGGGCGGCCAGATGCCGCTTCCGGTCTCGAACGGCAGCCCGCACATCCGCATCCAGGACTGTGTGGTGGGGGAGAGATAGATCCTTCTGAGCCGATAAGTCCCAGTTCTTGGGTGGGTGCAGATGGTCGATCTCCCGTGTGGCATGATTAAGGCGTGACGCTTATCGAATCGATTCTGGACGCGGCGAAGAAGCGCGGCGTCCAGCAGGCAGAGGTCCTCCGTGTCGAATCGGAGGAGACGCCCGTCGTCTTTGAGGCGAACCGCCTCAAGGAGATCAACTCGCGGCACAGCACCGGTTCCGCGCTGCGTGTGATCGTCGATGGGCGCATCGGTTTCGCCTCCAGTACGAAGCCCGATGACGTCGAGGGGTTGGTCGAGGCCGCGGTCGAGACCGCGCCGTTCGGCCCCGAGGCGAAGTTCGACTTTCCGGGGCAGGCGGAGGCGCCGGGCGTGGAGCTCTACGACAAGGCGCTGGCGATGCGGTCCGTTGACGAGATGGTTCACGACGGCCAGAAGTTGATCGACGGCATCCGGGACGCGAACTCGGAGCTTATCTGCGAGGCACACGTGCGTCTCGAAGTGGACAGCATGACGATCGCCAACTCGAACGGTGGGGCGTACAGCTACGAATCGACGACGTATTCGGCGTTCGTCTCCGGAACGCTGATCCGCGGTACGGACATGCTCTTCGTCGGTGACGGCGAGGCCACCCGCAAGGACGATCTCGATCTTGGGCAGATTGAGAGGTTGGTCCGGAACCAGCTTGAATACGCGAAGACGAACGCGTCGACCCGGACCGCCGAACTGCCGGTGATCTTCACGGCGAACGGAGTCGGTGGCGCGCTGGCGATGCCGCTGATGATGGCGTTCTCCGGCCGCAGCGTGCACCTGGGCCAGTCGCCGCTGGCGGACGCGCTCGGAACGCAGAAGTATGACGCTCGTGTCTCGATCTACGACGACGCTACGCTTGCCTATCGCCCCGCGTCACGGCCAGTCGACGACGAAGGGGTGCCGAGCAGGCGGACGGCGTTGGTGGAGGGCGGCGTGGTGCAGAACTTCCTGTACGACCTTCAGAGCGCGGGTCTGGCCGGCGCCAAGTCGACGGCTAGCGCCTCCCGGTCGCTAACGACGCAACCATCCGTCTCCGCGAGCTGCCTGGTCATCGAGCCAGGCGACGTGACGTTCGAGGAGATGGTCAAGGGCGTGAAAGAGGGGATCGTCGTCGAGGAGATGATAGGCGCCGGGCAGGGCAACATAATGGGCGGCGACTTTTCGGGGAACGTGCTGCTGGGATACAAGATAGAAGATGGAGAGATCGTGGGCCGTGTGAAGGACACGATCGTTGCCGGGAACGTGCATACGGCTCTCAACGAGCTTGAGGCGATCGGCAGCGAGAGACGGTGGATAGGCGGATCGCTGCTTACGCCGCCGCTGATGGTGTCGAGCCTGACGGTGTCCGCGGGATCATGAGCGAAGAGTTCACGGAGCTACTGAGCGATCTGTGCGACGCCTCATCGGACGTATCGGTGTCCGCGCTCACTGATCTTTCCGACCTAGACGATGGCGATGCGGGAGAGTTAGCGAAACGCTGGGCAGAGATCGAAACCGACCGCCGACGATGGATCGTGCGCGAGCTCATCGATTTGGCAGAGGACAACGTCGAACTGAATTTCAACGCGGTCTACCTGCAGTCGTTGGACGACGGTGACGCGGAGATCCGGCGTGACTCCGTTCGCGGCCTGTGGGAGTACGAAAAGCCGGACGTGATTCCGCGGTTGGTCAGTCTGATGGAAAGCGACGATGATGTTGCGGTGCGCGCAGAAGCGGCACAGGCGCTCGGGAGGTTCGTAGTCGCGAATGCGAACGGCGGTCTCCGTGACCGTCATTTCGAGGCGATTGAGGAGGGGCTGAAACGCGTGCTGGCGAACGCCGCAGAAAGCATCGACGTTCTGACTCGTGCGCTGGAGTCTATCGGCGCGCATGATGCGCCGTGGGTCCGCCAGGGGATCAGTGAGGCCTACGAAAGCGGAGATCGGCGGTTGAAGACGAGCGCCGTGCACGCCATGGGACGGAGCTGCGAGAGTCGCTGGTTGCCGCTGGTTATTCGCGAGATGACCAGCGATGAGCCTGAGGTCCGGTACGAGGCAGCGATCGCAGCCGGGTCGCTGGCCGACGAGGCCGCTGTGCCGCGTCTAATCGAGTTGACCGGCGACGAGGACGAAGAAGTTGCGCAGGCGAGCGTGTCCGCGTTGGGGGAGATTGGTAGCGTTGAGGCTCGACGCGTGCTGCAGGAGATCGTGGACGGTGAGTCGGAGGCGCTAAGTGAGGCGGCCAAGGCGGCGCTTGCGGAGATCCGCTTTGAGGAAAACCCTCTTTCGTTCGGACGTCCTAATGCCCTCTGAGTCACGTAGGGGGTCATCACGCGGTGGCTCGCGTCTGCCGGTGGAGCGTGCTGTATCGGCGGGAGGGATCGTCTACCGAAAGGGCGTCGACGGGCTAGAGATCGTCATCTGCGGCCGGGACGCCGACCGTGTATGGGGCCTACCGAAGGGTACGCCGGAAGAAGGCGAGGAGCTCGAAGAGACCGCGGTCCGAGAGGTGACGGAAGAGACGGGCCTGGAGGTCCGTATCCTGGACAAGGTGGGCGTCGTTGAGTACTGGTTCGCAAGGGAAGGCATTCGTTTCCACAAGTGGGTACACCACTACCTGATGGAAGCCACCGGCGGCGACCCGTCACTTCACGATGGCGAGTATGATAGGGTCGAGTGGAGGCTGGTTGAAGACGCTGTGAGGGCCCTGAGCTTCAAGAACGAGTCGGAGATGGTAGATAAGGCGTGCGCCATGATAGAGGACCGCTAAATGGATAGCATCTGCAACGACGATGTCTTCGCCCGCGGCCGGCTGACCGTGATCCGTCGCAAGCGCCTGGGCGACGCCCGGGATGAGTACCGCTGGCGCAGCGATGCCGAGCTGGCGACGTTCGACGCGTCGCGGGCGATCAAGTCGGACTTCGAGAGCTACCAACGCAACTGGTCATTTGACTATCGCTTCACGGACGTCGCCGGTCGTTCCTTCGCAATCGAGGATGTACGTGGCCGTCACATCGGCAACGTCATGTACTACAACATCGACCACCAGCGCTCCGAGGCTGAGATCGGGATCAGTATCGGCGAGCGGGACTGTTGGTCGCAGGGTTACGGATCGGATGCGATGGAGGCCCTGACGCGGATGCTCTGGCGCAAGACCGAGCTTCAGCGGTTCTACCTGCACACGCTGGACTGGAACGAGCGCGCGCAGCGAGCGTTCGGCAGAGCCGGCTTCGAGGCTTGCGGCACGTCCTGGCGGGATGGGCACACGTTCCTGGTGATGGAAGTGCGCCGCTCGCGGCCAGAGGGCGCGATACCGGCTTCCGCCGTCCGCGTGATCGCTGCGGCTGAAGCTACAGTAGCCGGCTAGCTCGCCGGCTGAGCGGGCCGTCCGGGGATGTCGAGGTCCTTCGGAGGCGGTGCGGGGTTCGGAATGCCGGCCATCAACTGATTGGGCATCAGCGACGCCAGTTCCTCAAGCGTCCAGCGCCCGTCCTTCTCGATCGTCCGGATCGCGTTCTCCTCATGAGCGAGCGCAACGTTGGGGCCGCCGACGTGGAAGGTCTTTCCGTTGACGTTCCAGGCGGCGTCGGTGCAGAGCCAGACGGTCATCGGCGCCACGTGCTCGGGCGTGCGTTCCGCCATCATCTGTGATGAGGGTGGAGGGGTAACCATCCCCCGCTGAGCGCGGAGTTGTCGCGTGGCGTCCGGCACGGCCGCTGTCATACGAGTTGCGGCGCCGGGTGCGATGGCGTTGCAGGTGACGCCGTAGCGTCCGAGATCGCGGGCGACCACGCGGGTGAGGCCGACGATGCCGGCCTTGGCCGCGCCGTAGTTCGCCTGGCCGGAGTTGCCGCGTAGTCCAGAGATCGATGAGAAGTTGACGATGCGGCCGCCGCGCTGCTGACGCATCAGCTGGGAGGCGGGCTTGATCGTGTTGAAGTGGCCCTTGAGGTGGACGTTGTAGACGTCGTCCCACTCCTGTTCCGACATGTTGAAGATCATGCGGTCGCGGAGGATACCGGCGACGTTGATCAGGATGTCGAGGCTCCCGAACTCGTTGACGCACTGGCTGATCATCTTCTCGCCGCCATCGGCTGTCGCCACACTGTCGTAGTTGGCGACCGCTTTGCCGCCGGCGGCTTCGATCTCGTCGACAACCTGATCGGCAGGACCGTCGTCGTGGCCGGCGCCGTCCATGCCTACGCCCGGGTCGTTGACGACAACGCGCGCGCCTTCCTGCGCGAGCAACATTGAGACGGCACGGCCGATGCCGCGGCCGGCGCCGGTGACTACCGCGTTGCGTCCTTCGAGCCTCATGACTGCCCTCCGGCCGCTGCGGCGGCTGTCTGGCGTCCGGGAACGTCCAGTTCCGGCGGTGGTGGAGCGGGATTCCGGGTGCCCTCCATCATCTTCGGCACCATCTTGTCGAGATCGTCCAGCGTCCACGCTCCCTCTGTGGAGATCGTGCGCCAGGCGACCGGGTGGTTGAGGACAGAGATAACACCTGAGTAAACGAGGAAGTCCTGGCCGTTGATGTTCCAGGCTTCGTCCGACGCGAGATACGCGATGATCGGGGCGATCATGTCCGGATCGTAGCTCTGGATGCCCTCAGGCTCCGGTGCGTCCGCCGGCTGCGGGCCGCCGTCCGGCCGCTCAGGGATCGTCGCCGTGAGGCGGGTCCAGGCGCGGGGGACGATAGCGTTGCAGGTGATGCCGTAGCGTCCCAGGTCGCGCGCGACGACTCGGGTGAGGCCGGCGATCGCCGACTTGGCGGCGCCATAGTTGGCCTGTCCGGCGTTGCCCCAGAGGCCGGATTCGGACGAGAAGTTGATGATGCGGCCGTAGCGTTGCTGACGCATGATCTGCGAGGCGGGCTTGATCGTGTTGAAGTGGCCCTTGAGGTGGACGGCCATGACGACGTCCCACTCGTCTTCGGACATGTTGAAGATCATCCGGTCGCGGAGGATGCCGGCGTTGTTCACGAGGATATCGATGCGGCCGTAGTTGTCGACGGCGGTCTTGATGATGTTCTCGCCGCCCTCGGCCTCTGCCACCGAGTCGTAGTTCGCTATCGCCGTGCCGCCGGCTGAGGTGATTTCTTTGACCACCTGATCGGCGGGCCCGCCGTCCTGACTACCGGAGCCGTCCGGATTAACCCCCGGGTCGTTGACGACGACCTTCGCGCCCTCTTTCGCGAAGAGCATCGCGATTCCGCGGCCGATGCCGCGTCCGGAGCCCGTGATTACCGCTACTTTACCTTCTAGCGCTCCCATAACTCAGGAACGCGACGGCAGCGCGACGGTGGCGGTGCCGGGGGTGGTCTTCTTGCCGTCCGGGTCTTCGGTCCACACATCGAGGTCCACGAGGTGTTGGCCGTCTTCCGTGCGCTTGCCGGTGATGATTCCTTTAGCGGTGACATCCTTGTCCACGGCGTCCATACCGCGGTACTGGCAGGCGAACCGGCGGACGCGGCCTTCATCGCCGACCCACTCGTGGAGCAGGCGGCCGAGTAAGGCGTGCTTCAGCGCGCCGTGAACGATGCGGTCAGGGAGGCCCGTCTTCTGCGCGAAGTCCTTGTCGTAGTGGATCTGATAGTAGTCGCCTGAGCCGGCGGCCCAGTAGACGAGACGCTGCGAGTCGCAGTTCTCGACGACGTCGGGGATCGCCTGGCCGTCGCTGATGTCTTCGAAGTAAAGCTGTGACATTTTGTATCCTCCGCCGCTAGTAGCGGATGGCTCCGCCGCGCATGATCGCGACGACTTTGCCGTCCTGGTTCTTGTAAGTGGTCTCAGTGCTGACGATGAGCATCGGCCCCAGCTTGCCTTCGGTCTCGGTGAGATCCGAGATCTTCGATGTGACGGTCAGCTTGTCGCCGGCGCAGACGTCATCGAGGTATTCGATGTCGGTGCCGCCGTTGAGGACTCGCTTGTACGGAATCTCTAGTTTCGAGTAGGGGCTGGCGGGCGACGGTCTCCCCGGGATGACGACCGGAAGGCCGAGGAAGCCGGGCGGCGCGACGATGCCGCGGTAGCCTTTGCTCTTGGCGGCCTCTTCGTCGAAGAAGATCGGGTCGGTGTAGCCGACGGACCGGGCGAACTGTCGGCAACCGGTGTTGTCGACCTCGTTGGTGACGGGATCGGACTCTTTGCCGATGATCTCCCGCATCTTGTCGGTGATGACGGTAGTCTGTGTCATCGTGAACCTCCATCTGTGGGGCAGGGCGTATGTACGAAGCGAACCTTAACGTGCGCGGAAGGGATCGTACCGCAGGGTAGTAGGGGTGTCAACGCGACGCTAGTCGTCGCCTCGCCCCATGAACCATTCGGGCTTCGGGTCGTCGACTTCGATCTTCTCGGTCGTCGCGGCGAAGGCGATCGCAGCGGAGTAGAGGCCGAGAACGGCGGAGCGCATCAGGAAGGCGACGCCGCTCAGCGCCAGGATCCCGCCCGTGGTGGCGGGCTTGCGCGTCAGCTCGGACAACGGGCCGTCGTAGGCGATAGAGGCGTTGGGCCGGCGCCACGACCAGACGGCGAGCGCGACCCCGCCGATCACGAGGGGCAGGCCGAGGAACCGAAGCACGCCCAACGGCAGCTTCGGCAGCTTCTGGCGTCGCTCGAACGAGACGAGAGCGGAGGGCAGGCTGACGAGCCAGACCCTCGCCGAGAGTCTCTTCGGGAGCGGCAGTCGATCAAGGAATTCCATTGGCGGTGTCTATTGTACTCGTCTCTGTCCAGAGCGCATCACGACCGGCTCGAACCGGCCGGCGATCAGCTCGGCGATCAGTTCTTCTGGTGTGGAACTCGTGCGTGAGAACTCGGTACCGCATGTCCCGATATCGGCAAGCTCGTGCGAGTCGCTGGCCGCGACTCTGCGAATGTCGAGCCGCTTGCAGATCTCCGCCGCGAACGCGTTCTCGCGCTCGCTGCCGCGTCCGTTGAACGTCTCCATCGCTGCGACGTGGGCGTAGGCGGGGTTCGCGGCGGCCCGGTCGAGCTGCTCGGACCAGTCGCCTTCGTCCTTCAGTTCGAACGGGAGTTGGCGGCGGTAAGGATGAGCGGCGACGATCGCTCCGCCGGCCTCTTGGACCATCGCGGCAAGATCGGTCGTGCGGTGCATCCCGTAGACCCACTTCTTGAGGCCGAAAACGACGAAGTGCCCGTCTTCTGTGTTCAGTTCGACCCCCGGAATCACGGTGAAGTCGTGGCGCTTGGACAAAGCGCGGACCTCTTCGAGGTCCCAGAAGAAGTCGTGCTCAGTCAGGCAGACGGCGTCGAGGCCGCGCTCCTTGGCCGTGACTACGAGCTCATCGGCGGTGATCAGGCTGTCGTGCGATAGCGGACGGGTGTGGTTGTGGAGGTCGATCAGCAAGGGGCGGTTCAGTCGACGCCGAGGACCAGCGTGCCGGTCGACGAGAGGCTGCCGCCGGTGCCGTTGACAAGCGCCAGCTTCGCGTCTTTGACCTGACGTTCACCGCAGTCGCCGCGTAGCTGGCGGGTCGCTTCGATCAGCAGGAACATCCCGTACATGCCGGGGTGCGTGTACGATAGGCCGCCGCCGTTGGTGTTCAGCGGGAAGTCGCCGCCCGGCGCCGTGCGCTGGTTAGAGACGAAGTCGCCGCCTTCACCGGGTTTGCAGAAGCCGAGCGCTTCAAGGGTGGCGAGGACCGTGTATGTGAACGAGTCGTAGACCTCGACGACGTCGATGTCGTCGTGAGTGACGCCGGCCATTTTCATAGCGCGCGGGCCGGAGAGCGCGGCGGGCGTGGTCGTTAGGTCCGGCATGTTGGCGATCGTCTGGTGGGTGGTGGCCTCGCCGGAGCCGAGCACCCAGACCGGCTTCTTCTTGCAGTTCTTCGCGCGCTCGGCGGAGGTGATGACGACGGCGCCGCCGGCATCGGTGACGAGACAGCAGTCGAGAAGATGCAGCGGATACGAGATCCAGCGGGACGAAAGCACGTCGTCGATCGTGATCGGGTCGCGCATCATCGCCTTTGGGTTGAGCATCGCCCACTTGCGGGTGGCTACGGCGATTTCTGCCAACTGTTCGCTCGTGGTGCCGTACTGGTGCATGTGGCGGTTGGCCGCGAGGGAGTAGGCGGTGGGAGCGGGGCCGAGGTGGTATGGACTTTCGAACTGCGACGCCGGATACCAGGGATCGCCGGAGGGCCGGCCGATGCCGCGGCGGCCGTCCGAGTGTCCGGCCTGACCGTGCGTAATCAGGGCGACCTCGATGAGGCCGCTGGCGATCGCGGCCGCGGCATGCTCGACGTGGATGACGAAGGATGAGCCGCCGACCTGTGTGCCGTCGGTGTACTTCGGCTGGATGCCGAGGTGCTCTGCGATCTGCATGCTGGCCCCGAAGCCGGCTCCGGCTGTGAACACCCCATCGACGTCCGAGAGCGGTATGCCGGCGTCGTCGAGCGCGTTTCGTGCGGCCTCGGCGTGGTGTTGCAGCGAGGACTTGTGCGGGACGATGCCGATCTCGTCGGACTCATCGGTGCCGACGATGGCGGCCTTCTTGAAGACCGCGCTCTTTTCCTTGTCCGAAAGGGCTGGCGTCATCAGTCTGCCTTCGCCTTCGCTGCGACCGGGCGGAACTTTGGAAGTGTGACTTCGTCAGTGACGTCTTCGAAGACGACCTCGACGGGCATATCGCACTGGATGTTCTTTGGGTCGGGCTCGACGCCGACGATGTTGGTGTAGATGCGGGGCCCTTCTTCCAGATCGACCATCGCGTTCACGTAGGGCACGTCGTCGGCCCAGCCGGGATGCCAGGCGCGGTACTGGATGGCGAAGGTGTAGATCTTTCCGCGCCCGCTGGCCTTACGCCATTCGATATCCCAGCTGAAACACTTGGGGCAGAAGGACCGTGGATAGAAGAAGTAGTTCTCGCAGTCGCGACAGAAGGGGAGCAAGAGTTCGTGGTTGCGGCAGCCTTCCCAGAAGCGCTCGGTCTCGGGGCTGGGGGAAGGCAGCGGCTTACGGTAGTCTTTGTTGGCCATAGGTTCCTTAACCTTAACGTGTAGGTTCGGGTCGCAAGAAGAGATGGTAGGTGCGCGTGCGATCGGGTGTCAACCTTCCGGTGAATCTCATTGCGACCGCCGGATGGTTTGGTAGCGTCGTGCAGAGCGCCGGATGGCTGCTCTTCGGGTCGCGAATCGTCTTGTTCGTCGTGAAGGCGCGTGCTATAGTCGCCTCTAACTGGATAGCGATAAAATTCACAAAGTTCTCTCTCTTTACTGTTACTGATGCTTCCGGAATGGGGCCAAGTCGGATTTCTCATAGTCCTTGCGCTCCTATTCCCGCTGGGCGGCATCCTCAGCTCCTGGATGCTAGGCATGATCGGCGTCCGCCCGGACCGTCCCGAGAAGGTTAAAGAAGACACCTACGAATGTGGTGTCGAACCTGAGGGCACGGCCTGGGTCCAATTCGACTTCCGCTACTACTACTACGCGTTATTGTTCGTGATCTTCGACGTCGAGGCGGTGTTCCTGTACCCGTGGGCTGTCTCGTTGGAGCAGGTGGCGATCAGCGGCTTCATCGCCGTCGTCACGTTCATCGCGATCCTGACGATCGGTCTCGTCTACGCGTGGCGGAAGAACGCTCTCGAGTGGAGCTAGGATGACCAAGCTCCTTGCCGGGCACGACATCGCACACCAGATCGAACAGAAGTTTCCGGGCGCAGTCATCGATGCCGTTCCGGAGTTCGCGATGGTCAAGGCGGACAAGCTCATCGAAGTCTGCACGTTCCTGCGGGATGACCCAGAGCTTGACCTTGCGTATCTGAACTCGGTGACCGCGGTGGACCGCATGGACACGTTCGAGGTGGTGTACCACATGACGTCGATCCGCCTCAACCAGATCGGCTCGATAAAGACGTCAACGACCGAGCGCGACAAGCCCGTCGTGCCGTCCGTCTCATCGGTCTGGCCGGGCGCGCACCTTCAGGAGCGAGAGGCGTACGACCTCATGGGGATCGTGTTCGATGGTCACGAGGACATGCGCCGGATCTTCCTCTGGGAGGGGTTTGACGGCTGGCCTCTGCGCAAAGACTTCATGAACATTCCCGGTCACATGGCGGGACTCGAGCGCTTCCCGGGCGAACCGGGTACGAAGCTCGAAGGCAGAGGCAACGTTGAAGCTCAAGACTGAACCCTACGTCATCAACGTCGGGCCGCAGCACCCCAGCACGCATGGGGTGTTCCGATTGCGGTTGACGATGGACGGCGAGAAGATCATCGACGCCGAGATGATCATCGGCTACCTGCACCGCTCGATGGAGAAGCTGGCGGAAGAGCGGACGTATACGCAGAACATTCCGTTCACGGATCGCACGGATTACATCGCAGCAATGACCGGCAACCTGGCGTACGTGATGGCGGTCGAGAAGCTGATGGAGATCGAAGTGCCGGAGCGCGCCAACTGGCTGCGCACGATCATGGCGGAGTTGCAGCGCCTCGCCAGCCACGCCATGGCGGGAGGGACGTTCGCGAACGATTGCGGCACCTGGCAGACGCCTGTGATGCACATGATCCGTGACCGTGAGAAGGTCCTCGATCTCTTCGAGATGGCCTGTGGCGCGCGGCTCACCACGAACTACATGCGGATCGGTGGTGTCTCCCGCGACATACCGCCGGAGTTTCTGCCGGCGATGACGAAGCTCCTGAAGGAGCTTCCGGACCGTATCGACGAGTACGAAGACCTCCTGCTGAATAACGAGATCATCATCGCCCGCTCCCGTGGCATTGCAGTGCTGACGCCGGAAGAGGCGATCGCCTACTCGTTAAGCGGGCCAATGCTGCGCGGGAGTGGTGTGGCCTGGGATCTGCGTAAGGCCGACCCGTACGCGGCGTATGACAAGGTCGAGTTCGATATCGCCGTTGGCACCAAGGGTGATGCGTACGACCGCTTCGCTGTTCGGATGGCGGAGATGCGACAGAGCGTGCGCATCCTCGAACAGTGCGCGGAGATGATCCCAGAAGGGCCGATCCACGCCCGCCTGCAAACGGCGACGGTGCAGCCGATCGGCAATCCGGTTGCGCCGCTGGTGGTCCGTCCGCCTGAGGGTGAGGCGTATGCCCGAATCGAGTCGCCGCGCGGCGAGCTTGGTTTCTACATCGTGAGCGACGGCGGCCCGTCGCCGTACAGGTTCCACATCCGTGCGCCTTCGTATATCAATCTGACGCCGTTGAAGAAGATGACGGTGGGCATGACCGTCGCGGATGCGGTTGTCGTGCTGGGCAGCGTCGACATCGTCGTCGGTGAGGTGGACCGCTAATGCCGATCCTCGCCAAGTGGTATGACTTTCGTGATCTGGGGAACGCAATCGGCGCTCTGCAAGACCAGATCCTCGATTGGGGAGCGCCCGATTGGGTGCCGTACGTCGTCTCGGGGATCATCGCTGTCGTTGGGATCCTGCTATGGCTGCTCGTCAGTCAGATTGTGTTCATCTGGATCGAACGTCGCGTAATCGGTCTGATGCACAACCGCATCGGACCAAACAGAGTCGGCCCGATGGGTCTGCTGCAGGGGGTCGCGGACGCGATCAAGCTGCTGCTGAAGGAGGCCATCACCGCCCGGGCAACGGACAAGATCCTCTTCTGGGCGGCGCCGATCGCGATCTTCATTCCGGCGATGGTGGTGTTCGCCGTGATTCCTTTCGGCGAAGGAATGGTGCTCTCCGACCTCAACGTCGGCGTGCTCTTCTTCCTCGCGATCGGCTCGATCAACACGATCGCCGTGTTCGCGGCCGGTTGGGCGTCGAACAACAAGTACGCGCTCATCGGTGCCATGCGACAGATCGGTATGCTGATCAGCTACGAGCTGGTGCAGGTGTTCGCCCTGCTCAGCGTTGTGATCCTCGTTGGCAGCATGCGGATGGGGGACATCGTCGCGTGGCAGAGCGGAAATGACGTCTGGATGTTCGCGATCCAGCCGCTGGCGTTTGTGGCGTTCATCATCGCCGGCCTCGTGGAGGTGAACAGAAGCCCGGCGGACCTTTCGGAGGCGGAATCGGAGCTTACCGCCGGCTATCACACGGAGTATTCCGGGATAAAGTTTGGCTTCTTCTATGCCGCCGAGTACTTCGCAACGTTCGCGCTCTCGGGTGTGATCGTGACGCTGTTTATGGGCGGCTGGACGCTCTGGGGCGCCGAGGAGTGGGTGCCGGGGTTCCTGATCTTCGTGACGAAGCTGTATGCCGTATTCTTCCTCTTCATCTGGGCGCGGGGCACGCTCCCCCGATTGCGCACCGACCAGCTCATGAGCTTTTCGTGGAAGTTCCTGCTGGAGTTGATGTTCGTGCAGATCCTCGTGATCGGTCTTGAGACGCTGATCTGGCGGGAGCAAGCATACGATGCCTCGACCGTCCTGCCGATATTCGGGGTCATCAACTGGGTGCTGGCGATTGGGCTCGTGGTCCTCTGGGCGAGAATGCTCGGGCACGGCACACCGCGTACAGCCGGCAAGCGGGCAACGCTCACCCAGGAGATCGGCAAGATCTACTACGAGGGCGCGGCGGGCCCCGGCGCGTAATGGACGATACCGGTACCGTAGTCGCGTTCTGGGCGATGGCGATCATGACGGTCGGCTCCGCTCTAATGGTCGGCGCCGTCCGGAACCTGATCCACGCGGTCATCTTCCTCGTGCTGAGCTTCCTGGGAGTGGCCGGACTCTACATAACGCTATCAGCGGATTTCGTTGGGGTCGTTCAGATCCTGATCTACTCCGGGGCGATCTCGATACTGGTGATCTTCGCAATCGTGCTCACGCCGCGGGCCGGGCGTGACAATTCTGAGACATCGATGCTCGTGCCCGGGGTCGTCATAGCGGGTCTGGTGGCGACCATGCTCAGTTACGCCGCTATAGAAACCGATTGGAACATCTCGAGTCGCGAAGGTTTTGAGGAGACTGCGCAGGCGATTGGTGAGGCGCTCCTCGATAAGTACATCCTGCCGTTCGAGGTCGCTGGTGCTTTGATGCTAGTGGCGATGCTCGGGGCGATCATCATCGTGCGTGCCGAGGGCGCGGAAAGCGAGACGGTAGAGGTGGAAGAGGTGGAAGAGTAGTGTCGGTCGACCTCGAACACTACCTGATCGTAGGCGCGCTTCTTTTCGCGATTGGGCTATTCCTGGCTCT
>Ga0255058_10000668_pt1 | contig 19701 bp, 19 predicted proteins | sample Cases_109_9_MG_FD_188637 | JGI IMG/M metagenome (GOLD analysis project Ga0255058, IMG submission 188637) | Seawater microbial communities from Amundsen Gulf, Northwest Territories, Canada - Cases_109_9 | ecosystem: Environmental > Aquatic > Marine > Gulf | place: Canada: Northwest Territories... | reverse complement strand
CATCGACCAGGCCGACGTGCAGGGAATTGACCAGGCCGACGTGCAGGGAATTGACCAGGCCGACGTGCAGGGAATTGATCAGGCTGATAGCAATATCACCGTATCCATCACGCCAGTGTTGGTTGGGAGTGTCGTCGCTATAGACAGAATCAACGGCGTATTCGAATCCATGGGTCAAATTGTCTTGGCCTCTCAAAGCATGCTGAACAGCATGCGGATTGGAGATTACGTTTCGGTCAATGGCAGCGTGATTTCAGGCGGCTGGCTTTATGCTGACAATGTTTCGATATTTGCAGAGTCGTATGTCCCAGGGGCGTCACCAGTGTTTGTCACCGGTATTCCGTCCGCAATGGACCTGTCAACAGGACGTGCTCAAATAGGCGGACTGACCATCGATTACACACCGGCTCTGAGTTCGGGCGATCTAGGCATCGGACTCGAAATGAGCTTTAGTGGCATACAGCCGGTGAGTCGTGGATTGCTGATCTCGGACGCTGTAAGCGTGAGATAGCAGTTTCTGCCGACAACGGGCGGCGCCGGCTTCGCTCGCCGGAGTTTCAATAAGAAAAGAACTGCCCGCTCGGCGATGAGAGAGATAAGGCCACTTCGGTGGCCTTTTTCTTTTGTAGAGGCAAAATTCGCCGAAGTCTCGTGCGCCAAAAAAGAGGCAAAAAAAAAGTCGGCGTCCCTGCCGACTTTGATCTCGTATCAACCAAAAAGGGAGATGCGAGGGTTGGAGAAGCCATCCCTGAGCGATTAGAGATGACTCGTAGGTAATGTTAGGTTTCCCGGCCCCCCGATAATGTGATCGTCTTCACAAATCGATTCGCACACAAAAAAAAAGAGCGCCCGATGACGCCCTTATGCAAAATTGCGGTCTGATTAAGTAAAGTTAATTTGAACTGGCATATTCATCGCGTAACCCCTGAACATAGCTCTGGAATTTCTGCTGTTCGATTCGTTGCTTGATTCCCTCACGGACACTTTCCAGTGTAGGGGGCACACTTGGTCGGGAATCCTCGCGAAGAATCACATGCCAGCCGAATTGAGTCTGTACCGGTGTCTTTGTGTGGGCTCCATCCGCGAGCGCAGCCACTGCATCCACAAACGGTTTCACCATCCGCTCCGAAGTGAACCAGCCCAGGTCGCCCCCATTGGGCCCGGATGGCCCCGTCGAGTTGTCCTTTGCGAGTTGCTCAAAATCTGCGCCGTTATCGAGTCGGCCGATAAGCTGCGCGGCAAGCCCTTGCGATTCGACCAGAATATGCCTCGCCTTGAATTCCAGCTGCTGCGGTCCTTCATTTTGGGCAGCATACTGCGCCAGAATCTCTTCATCGGTCGCCTGATTATTGGTCACGAAGTCCTTGGCGGCAGTCTGCACGAGAGTCCCTCGATACTGCAGCTCGAGCTGCGCCTTAACGTGAGGCTCTTTCGCCAATTCCTTAGCGCGCGGTTGCGTGGTTATCAAATAAATATCGGTAATTTCCTTGAGGATCGTGGCGCGCTCGTCAGCAGTGGCATCCGCTGCCGGTTTCTGCAGCCGGCTTTCCAGGTAGGCATCGAAAACAACGCTATCAATGTCTGTACCGTTGACAGTTGCGATCGACTCGGCCAACACGTTGGTGGTCAGTGCAGCACCAAGCGCCGTCACCACGAAAAGCGTTCCAAATACTTTGGAACCGAAAGTGAAAGTCATCTAGAAGTCCTTTGTCATGTGATCAAAAAAAACGGGAGATGTGGAGGCGTGACCCACCTTCGGCGAACTCAGTCACTTACGCTCCTCGAGCGCATATGCGTGAATGGCCAGCGCATGAATATCGGTGTCCATAAATGTGCCAAGAGCGTCAAACACCATTCGGTGTCGTTCAATCCGCGTCCGTCCGTGGAACGCGCCGGTAACTATAATAACTTCAAAGTGGCCTTTACCTTCTTTCGCCCCGGCATGCCCTGCGTGCAGTCGACTCTGATCCTTGACCAGCAGCTCGGTCGGTGACAACGCATCGGCAAGCAGGCGCTGAATTTCGTCCGCACGCTCCTGGCTCATGGCAGCATATCCGTATGGCCATCGCTAATAATTGCATACCACATCAGCGCATGTCCTCATGATCGATCTCGACCTGCGGATCGGAAAGTTTCGACATGATCCAGAATCCTTGTGCCGACACAAATACTATGGTGAGCCCCAATAAGCCGAACACCTTGAATTTGACCCAGAAGGGCTCGCTGAAATTGTAGGCAACATAGATATTGAGCAAACCGGTCGTCAGGAAGAACGCCACCCACAGGAGGTTCAATATTCGCCACTGCCTGTCAGCAATCTGACCGGTCGGCAGTTCACCGAGTTGCTCGAGGAATCGCTGCGCCAGTGGTTTGCTGCCAATCCACATACTTGCCAAAAAGACGATGGCAGCTGCCCAGTTGAGGGCTGTCGGCTTCCAGTAGTAAAAAACTGGATTTCGAAAATACAGCGTCGCAGCACCGAGAACCAGCAGCAATACCGTCGACCACATATACATCTTGTCGACTCGCTTGTTCTTGAAATACTTGATCGCAAGCCCAATCGGCATGGCAATCATCAGGACTGCCAGCGCGAAGTAGATGTCCTTCAGAAAGTATGCGACCAGGAATAGGATCAGCGGAAAAAATTCGGCCAGCGCCTGCATTCTGTGCCCAAATGTAGCTATTGAGAGGGTGGCGCATAATAGCCCAATCTGATTCCTTTTGGCCATTCGACGTCGCTCTATTCATTACCGCGGGTCTGGCCTAGAATCCGCGCCGTGGCACGACTAATAGACATTCATCCGACCCATCCGCAACCGCGTCTTGTGGCGTCGATCGTGCAGATCATTCGCGGTGGTGGGCTGATTGCCTACCCAACCGATTCCAGCTATGCATTCGGCTGCCATATCGGTGACAAGCGAGCGATGGACCGCATACGGAGGATTCGACGGACGGACAACGCACACAACTTCACGTTGGTTTGCAGTGATCTGTCGGAAATCAGTGTCTATGCTCGCATCGACAATTGGGCGTACCGGATGCTGAAGTCCATGACCCCGGGTCCGTACACGTTCATCTTGCAAGCGACCCGGGAGGTGCCCAAACGATTACAGAACCCGAAGCGCAGGACGATCGGGCTGCGAGTCCCGGATCATCCGTTGGTTCACGCGATGCTCGAGACCCTGGGTGAACCGATCATGAGCTCAACTCTGTCGCTCCCAGGGGATGACCGGCCACTGACCGACCCTGCGGAAATCGAGGCGCGCATCGGGCATCAGATCGATGCGATAGTGGATGCCGGGCCGACCGGAATTGACCCGACCAGTGTCATCGATTTGTCGGGAGGATCGGCCGAAGTGCTCAGAATCGGACGCGGCGACGTCAGCTCATTGCTCGCATGAAAGGTGACCTTTCCGGCCCGGTACAAATGCGGCTTGCAGCGCTTTTTGCGATAGAATGCGCGCTTATCGCTTGGGATGCACGATGAAGCCAGATCTCAGAGTCCTGACGTCGCAAGACGCGCCCAAACCGCCACAGGACGAAAATCAGATGCCTGCACAGGGAGAAATGCCGTTCGCCGTTGTTGACGGTGAGCCGGTCACTGCGCTGCCCCAGGACCTTTATATTCCGCCTTATGCCTTGCAGGTTTTCCTGGAGGCTTTCGAAGGCCCGCTGGACCTGCTCCTGTACCTGATTCGGCGCCAGAACATCGACATTCTCGAAATCCCGATCGCTGAGATTACCAAGCAGTATGTTCAGTACATCGAAATGATGAAAGAGTTGCAGCTCGAGCTTGCAGGCGAGTACCTGTTGATGGCGGCGATGCTGGCGGAGATCAAGTCGCGCATGCTGCTGCCACGGCCCGAGGCCGATGACGAGGAAGAGGAAGATCCACGTGCCGAACTCGTACGGCGGCTACAGGAGTACGAACGCTTCAAAAAGGCAGCGAAGGACATTTCCGACCTGCCACGGCTCGAGCGCGACGTGTTTGTCGCAAACGCCGAGGCGCCAGAGCGCAAAGTGGTCACGAAAATGCCGGACGTAACGCTGAAAGAATTGCTTCTTTCGTTCCACGATGTCCTGCGGCGGGCAGAGATGTTTTCGAATTTGCACGTGCAGCGAGAACCGCTGTCGGTCCGCCAACGCATGTCGGAAATTCTGACCCGCATCAAAGCCGGTTCATTCACGGGTTTTGCCGATTTATTCGACCCGGAAGAAGGCCGGATGGGCGTCGCTGTGACCTTCATTGCCATTCTCGAATTGCTGCGCGAATCAGTCATCGATGTGGTGCAGTCCGACGAATTTGCACCGTTGCATATCCGAGCCTCGTCTTCAGTTCGCCTGGTCTCCGATGACAAGGGACTTGATTCCGCGTAGCTGGAATCACCGTGAAAATTAGAGATAATCCGTTAATGGACGACACAGAGATTAAATGCTTTGTTGAAGCTGCGTTGCTGGCGGCGGGCAGGCCTTTGAGTATCGATCAGCTGCAGAAGCTTTTCGATGACGGATCGATTCCAGAGAAATCGGCGCTTCGCAAGGCCATCAGTGCTCTGATCGCGGATTACGAGCTTCGCGGCTACGCAATCACCGAGGTTGCATCCGGGTTTCGCATCCAGATCAGGGCGAACATGGCTGAACGTCTGCACAAACTTTGGGAGGAGCGCCCGCCCCGATACTCCCGTGCGCTTTTCGAGACGCTCGCGTTAATTGCCTACCGCCAGCCGATCACTCGCGGCGAGATCGAAGCCATTCGTGGCGTGTCGGTGAGCAGCAACATCGTGAGATCTCTGATGGAAAGAGACTGGATTCGCGTTGTTGGACACAGAGACGTGCCAGGCCGGCCTGCGATGTTCGGTACGACGAAAGCTTTTCTGGATTATTTTGGTCTCAAGAAGCTTGACGATTTACCGCCTCTTGCCGATCTGTCGGACTGGGAAAACTTGCGCGTGCAACTCAATTTACCCGATGTTGACGATAGTCCGTCGTCGGACGCTGACGTTCCGCCCGATGCGCCGGCTCTGTTTGCCGAAGCGGTAATCGACACGGGCGATAGTGAGAAGGACAAAGACGCAACTGTCGGTAGCGCCTGAGAGCATTTCTTTGGCTGAGCGCGTACAAAAAATGCTGGCCGCAGGCGGCCACGGCTCACGCCGTGCGGTCGAACAATGGATTCGTGAGGGGCGCCTGAAAATCGACGGACGAATCGCTCAGCTCGGCGATTCCGTGGCCGGAGGTGAACGGATTACACTGGACGGAAAAGTCCTTGCGCTTCGCTCCACCGGGCTGTCACACCGCCATATTATCTATAACAAACCAGGCGATGAGGTCACAACACGCTCCGATCCGGAGGGCCGCAATATCGTCTTTGCAGCTTTGCCGCGCCTAAAGGGCGCACGCTGGGTCGCGGTCGGCCGGCTGGACATGACCACGACCGGGTTACTCATTTTTACGACGGACGGGGCGCTGGCAAACGCCTTGATGCATCCATCGGCGGAGCTTGTGCGGCGGTATGCGGTACGTGTACACGGGAACCCGACGACCAGGGACCTGGCCCGCATGAAACAGGGTATCGAGCTCGAGGATGGTTCGGCGCGCTTCGAGACGATCGAGGCGAGCGGTGGCGACGGCAGCAATCGCTGGTTCAAGGTGACGCTACGAGAAGGCCGGAATCGTGAGGTGCGGCGTCTGTGGGAGGCGGTCGGAGTCGAGGTCAGCCGTCTCATTCGCACGGGCTATGGGCCCTTGGATTTGCCGCGCAATCTGCGCCGCGGCCAGCATGTGGCCCTGACGCCTGCGCAGGTGAGGAGCCTGTACGTTGCCGCGGGCCTGGAGACAGCGGTCGTCAGAAAAAGACATAGGAAAAAATATAAATAACAGAACGTTACGACTAATACTTAATCTTAATTCCTATTGGGCATCAAGACTTTCGCCGGTGACGCCGCGGCTGTCGGGGCCGAGCAAATAAATGTAGGTAGCAAGTATCTCTTCGGGGCGTTTCGTCGCCTCCCGATCTTCTCCCGGAAACGCTGCAAGACGCATTTTCGTGCGTGTCGCGCCCGGATTGATGCAGTTCACCGTGAGGCCACTGTGGCGTTGTTCATCGGCGAGGACCTGAGACAGGCCCTCGGTGGCAAACTTCGACGCCGCGTATGCGCCCCAGAAAGCACGGCCTTTCCGGCCAACACTGCTACTCGTGAAGATCACCGAGCCATGATTCGACTTGTGCAGCAAAGGCAGACAAACCTGCGTCAATGCTACGGCGGCGGTTACATTGACATGCATGACCTTCTGCCAAAGGGCAATGTCATACTGTTCGATGGAATAGCGCTCGCCGATAATACCGGCATTGTGTACGAGGCCGTCCAGGCGCCCGAAGTCATCGGCGATGCTGTCCGCGAGCGTCGTGTACGCGTTGCTGTCAGCGACCGCCAGATCCATTACCGCAATGGATGGCCGATGTGCCCCGGCGATCGCTTCGATCTCATCGTAGACTTTCTCGAGCTTCTGCGTATTTCTGCCGTGCAGAATAAGCTGCGCACCGAGCTCCGCCGCGTGAATAGCCAATGCGCGGCCAATACCGTCGCTCGCGCCCGTGATACAAATGATCCGGTCGCGTAATAAGTCATCGGAATACGTATACGTACGATAATCCATATCTATTCAGGGATTCTTGATCGACGCAGGCCGCAGCGACTACTGCAGTGTTTTCTCTTGCGATTCACCCTTTTCGGAGGACTCGTCATCGTCGGCAGGGCTTTCGATCATCGTTCTTGGAACAGGGTCGAGCGTCTCGAGTTTTTCCAATTTCTTTTTCGCTTGCACGCCTAGCTCGACGAATTTCCTCGCCCCCGGCAAAACCTTGCGTTCAAGGGACCCCACGGCACGATTGTAGTTTTCGACACTGCTCCCCAGCTGTCGGCCAAGCTTGTTCATGTGACCGACAAACGTCGACAGGCGACTGTACAGGTCCTCGGCGAGTTCGCGAATATCAGAGGCGTTGTCGGCAAGAGCGAGTTGCCGCCAGCCATAGGCTACGGCTTTCAGTAATGCGACAAAGCTGGTTGGTGTCGCAAGTATGATCTGTCGCGATAATGCGTACTCTATGAGATCGGGGTCTTCATGCAATGCGGCGCTGAGAAACTGGTCGCCGGGTATGAACAGGATGACGAACTCGGGGCTTTCGGAGAATTGCGCCCAATAGGCCTTCGATGAAAGACTGCGAATATGCTCGCGGATATTGCTTGCATGCCGTTGCAGATGCAGTTGACGCTGCGCATCGTCCTCAGCTTCGACGGCTTCGAGATAGGCATCCAGCGGTGTCTTGACATCGACAACGAGTTCGCGCTGCTCCGGCATGCGCACGATCATATCGGGCCGGATAATCTGATCATCGTCAACACTGTGTACCTGCTCGCGGAAGTCACAGTGCTTCACCATGCCGGCGAGTTCGACGAGCCGCCGTAGCGTCATCTCGCCCCATCGACCGCGTACCTCCGGCCGGCGCAGAGCCTTGACGAGATTCTGCGTTTCTTGCGCCAGCGACTTCTGGCCGACTTGCATGGCCTCGAGCTGTTCCTTGATACCGCCATAGGCTTTGCTGCGCGCATTTTCCAGAGCCTTGATTTGCTCTTGCGACGCCTTCAGTGCCTCGTGAATGGGTTTGACCAGGTTCTCTACCGCTTTTTCCCGTTCACTGAGCGTGTGCTTCGCTTTTTCATTCTGTGCGTTCAAATTCTGCTCCGCCAGCCGAAGAAAAGTTTCGCTGTTCGATTTCAGGGACTGGCTGGACAGATCGGCAAAGGCTTTTGCCAGGCGCGATGTGGCGGCCTCAAACGCGGACTCACGCTCGAGTTGCACCGAATCCTGACTCTTGAGATCCGCGTTGAGCCGCTCGATGTCGGACACGAGGTGGCGCTGCCGTCGCCGGGCAACGAGCCACGCAATCGCCGCGCCGAGCAGCAAGCCGACGCCGAGGACGGGCAAGCCGATTTCGATGTACAAAGGATCTAGTGTGAGCGTCGTCATCAGGGCTCCAGATTAACCCCTTCGAGTATCATTTGCAGAAGCTCCGAGGTATCCGCGGCGATCCGATCCGCGCCCCAGCCCTCAGGATCGTCGTCTGCCATGACGTAGCCGTAGCCCACGGCAATCGTCGCCATGCCCGCACGCCGACCCGCTTCCACGTCACGTTCGGCGTCGCCGACGTAAACTGTGCTCCTGGGATCGAAACCGGCTATCTCACACGCGTACAGCAGTGGCGCCGGATGCGGTTTTCTTTGTGTCAGTGTATCGCCGCTGACAATGCACGCGCTGCGATTCGCCAGGCCGAGCTTCCTGAGAAGCGGGTCCGTCATGCGTGCGGGTTTGTTCGTAACGATACCCCACGGGCACCTTGCCGCATCGAGGCGCTCCAGCAGGGCCTCAAGGCCAGGAAACACGGTCGAGCGCCGGCACACGTTCAGTGCGTAACGTTCAAGATACTGCTGGTGCAGTTGACTCCTGTGCTCCTCATCGGCATCGGGAAAGCCAATACGAATCAGTGCAAGCGCGCCATTGGAAACGCTCATCCGAGCAACGTCGTGGGAAATCGCTTCCCGGCCATGATCACGCTGCAGATCTTGTAAGACAGCAACCATGTCGGGTGCGGTATCGACGAGTGTGCCGTCCAGATCGAAAAGCACGGCACGAAAATAGCCGAATTGTGATTGGCCCACGACTTACTCGTTATCGGATCGCTGGAAATGCATCAGGTAATTCACGTCGAGGTTCGGGCCCAACGAATATTCCGCGCTTACCGGGTTGTAATGCATGCCGACGCTCGATCGGAGTTCGAGTCCTGCCGCTCTGGCCCAGGATTCGAGCTCCGACGGTCGTATGAATTTTTGATACTCATGAGTGCCTGCCGGGAGCAGCTTCAACACGTACTCGGCGCCCACGATAGCAAACAGGAACGATTTCGGATTCCGGTTGATGGTCGAAAAGAACACATGCCCGCCCGGCTTGACGAGTTCCGCACACGATCGGATGACCTGTGGCGGTTCGGGAACGTGCTCCAGCATCTCGAGGCAGGTGACAACATCGAAGCGATCCGGGCATTCGGCAGCAAGCTCTTCAGCCGTGGTCTGCCGATAATCAACATCAACGCCGGACTCGATCTGATGCAGGCGGGCTACGGCGAGAGGTTCCTTAGCCATATCGATGCCGGTCACCGTAGCGCCCGATTGCGCCATTGCCTCGGCAAGGATTCCACCACCACAGCCGACATCGACGATAACGCGGCCATCGAATTCGGTGTTCTGGCGGATCCAGTCCAGCCGTAACGGATTGATTTGGTGCAGCGGCCGAAAGTCACCATCGGGGTCCCACCAGCGCGCCGCAAGCGCGTTAAATCTCGCGACCTCTGCCTCGTCGACGTTGTCCCGCAGTGTGCTGGTTTCCTGTGCACTCATGTCGGCTTACTTCATATCCTGCGTTATACGCTGTTGCCACTCTTCGCTGCGCTTGAAGAGGCTGTCGGTGTCGATATTCACGAGCCGGCCCGCGTCGAGCTGGTGACGGCCGGCAACCCATACATCGCTCACCTGATCTGCCCGAGCAGTGTATACGAGCTGCGACAGGGGATCGTATACGGGTTGGCTGTTAAAACGGTGCAAGTCGATACAGCAAAGGTCCGCCCACTTGCCTGCTTCGATCGAACCTGTCTCTCTCTCGAGCCCGAGGACGTGCGCCGCATCGATAGTCGCCATGCGCAAAGCGCGGTCTGCGGACACGGTGGATGGGTCACGGGCGACGGCCTTGGCCACGAGCGCCGCCGTACGTAACTCCGACAGGATGTCGAGCGTGTTGTTGCTGGCGGCGCCATCGGTGCCGATGGCGACCTTGACCCCGGCCGCATGATAATCCGTGACTCGGGCGAATCCACTTGCCAGTTTCAGGTTGGACTTTGGGCAATGGGCCACCGAAACCCCGGCATCGGCGATTTGCTCGATTTCGTCGTCCGTCATGTGCACGGCGTGCACGGCCAGCAAAGATGCATTCACGAGACCCAGATCAGCAAGCCGCTCCAGCGGCCGCTTGCCAGTGGCGCGAAGCGACTCGGCCACTGCGGCAGCCGTTTCGTGAAGATGAATCTGCACCGGAACATCCAGTTGATCGGCCAGCACGCGAAGCTCAACGAAGGCCTCGTCTGACAGCACGGCGGTAGAGTGGGGTGCAAAGCAGGTCGATATCAGGGGGTGATCGGCAAACGGATCGTGCACCAGGTCTGCTCCCTTGCTCAGACATTCCTCGGCGCCTGCGGCCCAGGCCGTCGGAAAGTCCACGACCGGCGTTCCGATCACCGCACGCATATGCAGATCGACGGCCGTCTTTGCAACAAGCTCGGGGAAGAAATACTGGTCGCTGAAACAGGTGATGCCTGCCGACAACATCTCGGCGATGGCGAGTTCCGTCCCGTCCCGAACCATTTCCGCGCTGACCCAGCGCTTCTCTGCGGGCCAGATGCTTTTCTGCAACCATGCCTCGAGCGGCAGGTCGTCCGCGAGGCCCCTGAACAGCGTCATTGCTGCGTGCGTGTGCGCATTGATCAGGCCCGGGATTAACGCGTGATGCGGGCGCTCGACGAGCACACTGGGCTGATACGATTTGCGGGCATCAACATCGGGCATGATGTCGACGATACGGCCATCGACGACGGCGATGGCATGATCCGACAAAATCGTTGCGGCGGGCTCCACCGGTATGCACCAGCGTGGCACGATCAGGGTGTCGCAATGTTGCATGCTCGGCCTTTGCTGTGAGTCTCGGAGGCGTTTTGGCAGGGTCGTTTCGAGAGCGCAGTATACCGTCAGCGAGCCTGTTCGCCAGCGGCTATCGCCCGGCCGTGAGACCCGCCTAAAACGGTGCTGAGCAGGGCCCTGTATGGTATTATTACAGCCCTGATTCGGGCCGAAACAGGGTCTGATCGGACCCGGTAAAATCACGCATTTTTCCGCTTTGAACCCAGATTTTTTTTACTGTTCGGATTCCGCTCGAGAAGCAGAATCGCGCTGAGTTTGTGAGTATTTATGGCTGAAGTTGCCCAGGAATTGCTGTCCGTCAGCCTCGAAGAGGAGATGCAGCAGTCCTATCTCGATTACGCAATGAGCGTCATCGTCGGGCGCGCCCTGCCGGACGTTCGTGACGGCTTGAAGCCGGTGCATCGGCGCGTGCTGCACGCAATGCGCGAACTCGGCAACGATTACAACAAATCGCACAAAAAGTCGGCGCGCGTCGTTGGCGACGTTATCGGCAAATACCATCCACACGGCGATACCGCGGTGTATGACACGATCGTACGCATGGCGCAGCCCTTTTCGATGCGCTATCTGCTCGTCGACGGGCAGGGCAACTTCGGTTCGGTCGACGGCGACGCACCTGCGGCCATGCGTTACACCGAAGTTCGCATGTCCAAAATCGCACACGAACTGCTCGCTGACCTCGACAGGGAAACCGTCGATTTTGTCGAAAACTACGACGGCTCGGAAAGCGAACCGTCGGTCATGCCGACCCGCATACCCAATTTGCTCGTGAACGGTTCATCGGGGATTGCCGTCGGCATGGCGACGAACATTCCGCCGCATAATTTGTGCGAAGTCGTCAATGCCTGCCTGGCATTGATCGACGATGCGTCGGTCGATATTCCGGCCTTGATGGAACACATACCAGGTCCCGATTTTCCAACCGCTGGCATCATCAATGGTGCGCAGGGCATTTATTCTGCGTATCGCACAGGTCGTGGCCGCGTGCACATGCGTGCCCGAACGCATATCGAGCCGCTGGACCAACGAGGACGGGAAACCATCATCGTCACCGAGTTGCCGTACCAGGTCAACAAGGCTCGTTTGATCGAAAAAATCGCCGAGCTCGTTCGCGCCAAACGCATCGAAGGCATCAGCGAACTGCGGGATGAATCGGACAAAGACGGTATGCGAATCGTGATCGAGCTGCGTCGCGGCGAGATCACGGACGTTGTCCTGAACAACCTTTACAAGCAGACGCCGATGCAAAGCGTCTTTGGCATCAACATGGTGGCGCTGCACGAGGGCCAGCCAAAGTTGATGAACCTCAAGCAGATCCTTGAGGCTTTTCTCGCGCACCGCCGTGAGGTTGTAGCAAGACGGACCATCTTCGATTTGCGCAAAGCACGCGATCGTGCCCACGTCCTCGAGGGACAGGCCGTCGCGCTCGCTAATATTGATGAGGTCATTGCGCTAATCAAGGCATCCGCATCTCCGGCACAAGCCAAAGAGGCGCTTGTGGCGCAGGGGTGGGGGCCCGGGTCGGTGACCGCGATGCTCGAAGGCGCTGGCGACACCGATACGCGTCCCGACGCACTCGCCGATGGATTTGGCTTGGTCGACGGCATTTACCGCCTGTCCCCGGTACAGGCTCAGGCGATCCTGGACCTCAGGCTGCACCGCCTAACCGGGCTCGAACAAGATAAAATACTGAATGAATACAAAGAGATATTGGATAAAATTAAAGAACTATCTGATATTCTTGCCGACCCTGACAAGCTGCTGCAGGTGATTCGCGACGAATTACAGGACGTACTCGACAGCTACGGCGACAAGCGGCGCACCGAAATCGTACAGGATCATTCCGATCTCAGCGTCGAAGACCTGATCCCGCAAGAGGATGTCGTCGTTACGCTGTCCCATGGTGGCTACGCCAAGGCCCAGCCAATCGATGATTACCAGGCGCAGCGCCGCGGCGGACGGGGACGGTCTGCAACGAAGGTCAAGGACGAGGATTTCATCGACAAACTCTTCATCGCGAATACGCACGACACCATTCTATGCTTTTCGAGTCGCGGCAAATTGTATTGGCTCAAGGTCTACCAGGTCCCGCAAGCGAGTCGCGGTTCACGCGGCAAGCCGATCATCAATTTACTGCCTCTGGACGAGGGCGAGCGCATCAACGCCGTCTTGCCGATCAGCGAGTTTGATCAGGACAGCTTCGTGCTCATGGCGACGTCAGGCGGAACCGTGAAGAAAACGCCGCTAAGCCAGTTTTCACGGCCGCGTGCGAGTGGCATCATCGCGATCGATTTGCGCAACGACGATCGCCTCGTTGACGTGGCAATTACCGACGGAGCTGCGGAAATATTGCTGGTTGCAAGTTCCGGAAAATGCATACGCTTCAAGGAGTCGGACGTGCGGCCAATGGGCCGCGGCGCAGCAGGCGTGCGCGGCATCAAACTTGCGCAGCAACACGAAGTTATCGGTCTGTCGATCATTCGCGACGGGCTGATACTGATTGCGACCGAAAACGGCTACGGAAAACGCACGCCCGTCGATGAATTTCCGGTTCAGGGCCGCGGCGGCCAGGGCGTTATCGCTATTCAGACCACGAAACGCAACGGTCGCACGGTTGGCGCGTTGCAGGTTGAAGATGACGATGAAATCATGCTCATCAGTTCGAACGGCACCTTGGTGCGCACGCCCGTCGCGGACATATCGATCATGGGCCGCAACACCCAGGGCGTGCGCCTGATCCGTGTTGGGACCGGGCAACGACTTGTCGGCTTGGCGCGCATTGAGCCGATGGGTGACGAAGATTAGCAACTTGGCGTTGCTGCTGTAGGCAAATTACCGTTTTCTTCATCCTTGGATCCCAGCGACATGCCTCGCGTATTCAATTTTAGTGCCGGCCCGGCCGCGCTGCCGATCGACGTGCTCGACGTCATTCGTGATGATATTCCGGATTGGCAGGGCACGGGCATGTCCGTCATGGAGGTTAGTCACCGCAGCAAGGAATTCATCGCCCTCGCAGAGCGGGCGGAGGCGAATCTGCGTAACTTGCTGTCCATATCGGACGATTACAGTGTCTTGTTCACGCAGGGTGGCGCGACGATGCAGTTTTCGATGGCGCCACTAAATCTCACGGATGAAGGGGCTTCGGTTGATTATGTGCAGACCGGAAGCTGGAGCAGGAAAGCCATTGGCGAGGCCGCAAAGTTTTGCGCCGTCAATATCGTGGCCGATTCTTCGGACGAGAAATTCACCTACATACCCGATGAGGCGACCTGGCGGCGTAGCGACGATGCCGTTTACCTGCATTTCACGCCGAACGAGACGATTTCAGGTGTCGAATTTCACTTTGTCCCGAGCGGCGATGCGCTGCTTGTGGCCGACATGTCGAGTACGATCTTGTCGCGCCCGATCGATGTCAGGCGGTATGGCGTCATTTATGCCGGCGCACAGAAAAATATCGGACCGGCTGGTATGACGGTTGTCATTGTGCGCAAAGACCTGCTTGATCGTGCCCGGCCAAGACTTCCGCATTTGATGACGTGGAAGGCGTATGCCGAATCGGATTCCATGACCAATACACCGCCGACATTCGCCTGGTATGTCGCAGACCAGGTTTTTCAATATCTGCAGAGACTCGGTGGTATTGAAGCAATGGCCGAAATCAATCAACGCAAAGCGAGGAAGCTTTACGCGGCAATCGATGCGTCGGGTTTTTATGATAATTCTGTCCGCGAAGATTGCCGTTCATGGATGAACGTACCGTTCGTATTGGCGGATACAACGCTCGATGCAAGGTTTCTCGAAGAAGCCAGCGCTGCGGGCTTTGCCGGCCTCAAAGGCCATCGCTCGGTCGGCGGCATGCGCGCCTCGATTTACAATGCGGTACCCGAAGAAGCCGTCGATGCACTGCTCGAATTCATGAACGAATTCGAACGCAGCAACGGTTGATCCGGTTGCCAGGAACCCAAACCGACACAACGAATCGCGACCATGTTCAAAATACTGACATTCAATAACATTGCGGTCGAAGGACTGCGGCGGTTGCCACGTGAGCGCTACGAGGCCGCATCCGAAATTGCACATCCCGACGCCATAATCCTGCGCTCATTTGACCTGCACGGAATGGACATTCCGAACACCGTAGTAGCCATTGGACGTGCCGGTGCGGGGACCAACAATATTCCGGTCGAAGCTATGAGCGAACGTGGTGTACCTGTTTTCAACGCGCCCGGAGCGAATGCAAATGCGGTTAAAGAGCTGGTCATTGCCGGTTTGTTGCTCGGGGCACGCAACATTTGTGGTGCGAATGAATATGTTCGCGGTTTGACTGAAACCGGTGATGCGCTGAACGACGCCGTGGAAACCGCCAAGAAGAAGTACCTGGGATTCGAGCTTCCCGGCAAGATGCTTGGCGTCGTTGGCTTGGGTGCGACCGGCGTCGAGGTCGCCAATGCAGCGCTGGAAATGGGCATGAAGGTCGTCGGATTCGACCCGAAAATTACGGTCCGCCGCGCGTGGCAATTATCGGCCGGTGTGGTGCAGGCCGATACCCTGGATCAGCTATTCCGGAATGCCGACGCCGTGACGCTGCACGTTCCACTTTTAAACGGAACGCGGGATCTCGTCAATCGTGACCGACTCAAGTTAATGAACGACGGTGCCCTGCTGGTTAATTTCGCGCGCGGTGGCGTCGCCAATAACAAGGCTGTCCTCGCAGCGCTCGATAGCGGCAAGTTGCATGCTTATGTCTGCGACTTTCCGACGCCGGAATTGATTGCTCACCCCAAAGTGATTGCACTGCCGCATCTCGGCGCGTCGACAACGGAAGCCGAGGAAAACTGCGCGATCATGGTTGCGGAAAACATCAAGGACTACCTCGAGAACGGAAACATCCGCTATTCCGTCAACTTCCCCGAGTGTCGCCTGCCGAGAATGGACGCGCATCGCATAACGATCGCGAATGCGAACGTGCCCAACATGGTCGGGCAGATTTCAACCTGTCTCGCCGAATCCGGCCTCAACATCGAAGACCTGCTCAACAAGTCCGTTGGTGAGCTCGCGTATACCATCATCGATGTCAACGAGCCGGTCAGCCAGGCGAGTGAGGCGCAGATCCGGGCCATCGACGGAGTTCTGACGTTGCGAAATCTCGGCAAGCCTGTAACCTGAACAGCGATTGAGTGGAAATCCGGAAAATTCCTCACAAGACACGGTGTTGCGGAACACAGTTGACAGGGCACATGAACAATGGCTGCTAAGAAAAAGCGTACGGCAACGGCGCAACTCGACGAGATTCGCGGGCGTATTGACGATATTGACGAACGTATTCAGGCGTTGATCAACGAACGTGCGCGTTTCGCGCAGCAGGTTGGTGTGTCGAAGGGCGATTTGGTTGCCGCGGTTGACTATTACCGTCCGGAGCGCGAGGCCGAAGTCCTCCGTCGCGTGCAGCAGCGTAACAAAGGCCCGTTGCAAAACGAGGAAATGCTGCGCTTGTTTCGCGAGATCATGTCGGCCTGCCTGGCGCAGCAGGAACCTTTGAAAATCGGCTTTCTCGGTCCCGAGGGCACATTCACGCAGACGGCCGTGTTCAAGCATTTCGGACACTCGGTCAGAGCGCTGCCGTTTCACTCGATCGATGAAGTCTTCCAGGAAGTCGAGAGCGGGGCGGCCGACTTCGGTGTCGTCCCGATCGAAAATTCGACCGAAGGATCAGTGAACAACACGCTCGACATGTTTCTCACGTCGCCACTGAAAATCGGCGGCGAGATCGAATTGCGGATCGAGCAGCACTTGCTGGGGCGTATGACGCGTCTGGATGACATCGAGCGAATCTGTGCTCACGAGCAGTCACTGGCCCAGTGCCGAGGTTGGCTGCGGGAATATCTGCCTCACGTTGACCTCGTCGGCATGTCGAGTAATGCAGCGGGCGCGCGGCGGGCGCGGGACGAAGATGGTACAGCGGCGATTGGCCCCGAGGTTGCCGCCGATGTTTACGACTTGAAGGTGCTCGTCAACAATATCGAGGACCGGGCGGACAATGCGACGCGGTTTCTTGTTGTTGGACGGAAACTCCTGGCGGCTAGCGGCCATGACAAAACGACGATACTGGTATCCACCAGTGATACGGCCGGCGGCGCCGGCGTGCTGCATCACCTTTTGCAGCCACTGACCACCCACGGTGTCAGCATGACGCGTATTGAGTCGCGGCCTTCACGCCGCAAAAACTGGGACTATGTATTTTTCATCGACGTTGACGGCCACGCCGAGGAGCCACCGGTCTCGGACGCGTTGGCCGCGCTCAAAGAGCGAAGTTCGCTGTTTAGGGTACTCGGCGCCTATCCAAAGGCCGTCGGCTGAGCATCACGAGCAGCGGTCAGGGGACCTCCGAGAGTTATCCGTCACCGGCGCAGCCGTGAAATAATCGATCAGAGGTTCCCAGGTCATGCAATTCATCGTACAGCCATCGAAGCTTCGTGATGCGACGGTCACAGTACCAGGCGACAAGTCGATATCGCATCGCGCCCTGATGCTCGGCGGCATTGCACAAGGGCGTACCCGGATCAGCGGTTTTCTGGCCGGCGAGGACTGCCACGCCACGCTGGCCGCAATGCGCTCGATGGGCGTTAGTATCGAGCAGCCAACGGCGACCGAAGTATCAATAAATGGCGTCGGGCTGCACGGCCTCGCTGCCGCGAAATCGGCGCTCGATCTCGGTAATTCGGGCACGGCGATGCGGCTCATGGCCGGCTTACTGAGTGGGCAGGCATTTGCGAGTACGCTGACAGGGGACGCATCGTTGACCGAGCGGCCGATGCAGCGTGTCATCACGCCGCTGGAACAAATGGGTGCCCAAATTGACAGCCACCACGGTAAGCCGCCGCTGACGATTCATGGCCGGTCGCCGCTGCGATGCATCGGTTACTCGATGCCGATGGCCAGCGCGCAGGTCAAATCGGCTGTACTGCTGGCGGGAATGTACGCCGCCGGACAATCCACCGTCATCGAGCCGGCAGTGACTCGCGACCACACCGAGCGAATGTTGCGCTTGATGGGTGCGCGAGTTGCAGCAGCAGGCGGCGGTATCTCAATCGACGGCGGCCAGGAGCTGGCCGGCTGCCATGTTCAGGTCCCGGCCGATCTTTCGTCCGCCGCGTTTGTCATCCTGGCGGCACTGCTCGCTGAAAAGGCGGATATCCTTGTCAGCAATGTCGGCGTCAATCCAACGCGAACCGGGGTCATTGATATTTTGCAGGCCATGGGTGCGGACATCAGTCTCGAAAATCCGCAGTTGCTCGGCGAGGAGCCCGTTGCCGACATTCGTGTCCGTTCATCGAACTTGCAGGGCGGCCGCGTCGATCCGGCGCAGGTATCGCTGGCGATCGACGAATTCCCTGTGCTGTTTGTAGCGGCTGCGGCTGCGACAGGCAAGACCGTCTTTTCGGGAATTGGCGAGCTTCGCGTCAAGGAAAGCGACCGGATCGCGACCATGGCCACCGCACTGCGTACCTTGGGTATCAATGTCGAGGAACTCGAAGATGGTGCAGTTGTGCACGGTGGCCGTTTCGGCAGCGGCAGCGTCGACAGTCGTGGCGATCATCGCGTGGCGATGTCGCTGGCAGTTGCCGCGACCGTAGCTGAGGGCCCGGTCACGATCAACGACGTTGCGGCTGTGAATACGTCTTTCCCGGGCTTCGATGAATGCCTGCGTTCGCTGCAGGCCGGGATTCGCGTTGTTGAGGATGTAGCGGCATGAGCGAGAAAAGCCAGGTTCCCGTCATCGCCATCGACGGGCCCAGCGGATCCGGCAAGGGAACGATCGCGAGAAACGTCGCGAGCCGCCTCGGGTGGCACTTGCTCGATAGCGGGGCGCTGTACCGGCTGGTCGCACTTGCGGCAATACGCAACGGCACGCCTCTGGACGACGCCGACAAGCTCGCAGAGGTGGCTTGCAATCTCGATGTGCGCTTCGACAGCGACGACGCGGGGGGCGAGCAAGTCTGGTTGGGCGGGAGCGTCGTGACAGACGAGGTAAGAACCGAGGAGTGCGGCAAGGGAGCGTCAACGGTTGCACCCCTGCAACCGGTTCGCACAGCGCTGTTGGCGCTGCAACGGGATTTTCGCCGCATGCCGGGCCTGGTCGCCGACGGACGCGATATGGGGACCCATGTGTTCCCCGATGCAGGGCTCAAGATCTACCTGACGGCGAGCGCAGACGAGCGAGCCGAAAGGCGTCATAAGCAGTTGAAGGACAAGGGTATTGATGTTAGCCTTGCCGCCCTTTCGCGGGACATAGAGGACCGTGACCGGCGAGATTCGGAGCGTTCGGTTGCTCCACTAAGACCAGCGGAGGATGCCAGGATTCTGGATTCCTCGGGCAAGTCCATCGAGGCCGTCACCGAGACGGTACTGGACTGGGCCTCAGAACTCTAAAGATTTCCAGGTAAGAAACAGGTGGGATCGGACATGGAGTCCGGTTCTTTTTTTGTACTGACCGTCAGCCGCAGGATGCGGTTTGACACTAGGGTGAGAACCAACAGGTTCTCTTGGCTAATCACATGTCTGAAAGTTTTGCTGAATTATTTGAAGAAAGTTTTGCCAGTCAACAATTAAAGCCGGGTTCAATCATCACCGGCATCGTCGTTGCAATCAACGAGGATGTTGTCATCGTCAGCGCCGGCCTCAAGTCCGAGGCCGTCATCCCGATAGAACAATTCAAGAATGATATTCGCGAAGGCGAAATCTCTGTTGGCGATGAGGTCGAGGTCGCCCTTGATGCTGTCGAAGACGGTTTTGGTGAAACGCGGTTGTCACGCGAGAAAGCGATTCGCGCGCGTACCTGGATCGATCTCGAGACAGCGTTCGAGAAAGGCGAGGTCGTCGAGGGTGTCATCAATGGCCG